>AMWB02119646.1_pt1 | contig 21495 bp, 17 predicted proteins | sample 200311 | NCBI WGS metagenome assembly AMWB02 (sample SAMN02737377, study PRJNA173069) | bioreactor metagenome | biome: anode biofilm in microbial fuel cells | place: USA: California | collected 2010-12-16 | reverse complement strand
ATAATAAACTCAAAAAGGAACCACTGGCCCTATCAACAGGAATAACCAATAATAGCGATGAAGGCTCCTGGTAACTGGGTATAACACATGCAAGAAAATGAAACAGTTGAATTTAAGAAAAGCCTTTCTCAGCTCAAGGCCGGCCTTGTTTCAATCGCTGCCATTCTGAATAAACATGGCGCCGGTGAACTGTGGTTCGGTATGAGCAATGACGGCAAGGCCGTGGGGCTGGAGGCGAACGAAAAAACCCTGCGGGACCTCTCCCAGTCAATAGCTGCCCACATCGAACCCAGAATTCCATAACAATGGACGATCTGCGTAAGGGAAATATTTCTCAACGTCGTAATCCACTGATTGCTGATTTGTTTCGTCGGATTGAAATGGTAGAGGCATGGGGACGCGGCATGCCGTTGATCATTAAAAACGCACCCGATGTCGTTTTTCGAGAAGTTGGCCGCCTCTTTATCGTTTCCTTTAATCGACCATCGTTTTCGACGGAGCTGACGGGTGAAGAGGACCACCAGAGCAAACCGACAGCTTTGGATAGGACTACCCAGGAAAAATTGCCCATCGGAGAAAAGGTCGGAGAAAGGGTCGGAGAAAAACTGACTTTGAATCAAGAAGCGATAGTCCGGGAGATTATCAAAGATCCCCGTATATCAGCTAGAGCACTGGCTGCAATCGTGGGCATTTCCAGCCGCAAAGTGGAAGAAAACATTAAAAAGCTCAAGGAGCAAGGCCGTCTCATTCGTATCGGGCCGGCCAAAGGCGGCCATTGGAAGGTAGTGGGATAATTTACCACAGCAGAAATGTTGGCTGACGGATATGAAATTCCGCCGGAAGTGATCTCCGAGGCGATTGTCAATGCCATCGCCCACCGCGATTACACCAGCACCGCCAGCGTGCAGGTGATGTTGTTTGCGGACCGGCTTGAGGTATGGAATCCGGGCACACTCACCTCTGCCCTGACTCTCCAGACCCTGCGCGAACCGCACGGCTCCTATCCCGGTTCCTTTGATTGCTGAGCCCCTCTACCTGACCAGATATATCGAACGAATGGGCACCGGCATCCATGACATGATCGAGCGCTGCCGCGAGGCAGGTCTGGCGGAACCGGAATTTAAGCTGACTGACGGCTTCGTCTCCGTGATTCGCCGGAAACCGGGGAAGGCTTTTGAGGCTGTCGGCGGGAAGATCACCCCGGAAGTCGGCACCAAGTTGGCACTAAGTCGGCACCAGTTCCAAATACTCCATAACTGCCTGGAAGAACGGGCGATTGGCGACTTGATGGAAATTGAAGGGCGCTCTGACCGCACCAAGTTCAGGAATCAGGTACTCAGGCCTTTGCTTGATGCCGGATTAATCGAAATGACCATTCCGGATAAACCAACAAGCAGTAAGCAAAAATACCGGCTGACGGAAAAGGGGAAACAGATTTTGAATCAGGATATTTAAATGAGGTATCCTGCAACTGACTTTGGTTTTGGAGCCATGTATGTGGGTGATTGACATCAGACACTGGCTGAACGAGCAGCAGGACGGACCGGCGGTGCCGCAGCTGCGGCTGAAGGCGAAAAAACTTGCGGAAATCATATACGGGACAGGCCAGAAACGAATGATCCCTTGGGCAATCTTCTGAATTTTTTTTAGTGTTGAATACGGTGAGGCAATGCAAAATGTTTTCAAGTTTCGAGATAGGCTGATTGAAGAATACAGCACCTTTTCGCGCAGTTTCACGCGCATTGCGGCTCAGGATTTGTTTGAAGAAGTTGAAAAACAATACAACGCCGGCCGCTATTGGCCGGAGCCGTTAATTCAAATCAACCCCAATTATCAGCGTAAGGAATCAGTCCAGACCCTTGTTGAGCAAGGCCTGCTTCATCCAGCCTGTGCAGGGATTTTCCAGATCGGTAAATCGGAAGATCACCCGAGCCCCCTCAACCTGTATACGCATCAGCTTGAAGCAATTGCCAAGGCGCAAGACGAAAAGAGCTATGTTGTCACAACCGGCACCGGCTCCGGTAAATCACTGGCCTTTTTCATTCCGATTATTGATCGTATCCTCAAGGCCAGAAAAGATGATGCCGCTCGCCGTACCCGCGCCATTGTCATCTATCCCATGAACGCCTTGGCCAACAGTCAGCTGGAGGAACTGAACAAATTTCTCCATGGCTATGCGGAGGAGAACAAACCATTTACCGTCGCACGTTACACCGGCCAAGAAAGACAGACGATTCGCCAGCAGATTGCCGAAAACCCACCGGACATCCTACTGACCAACTTCATGATGCTGGAGCTTATCCTGACCCGCTATGAAGCGATTGATCGCCAAGTGGTTGAACATTGCCGCGGGCTTGAATTCCTGGTACTGGATGAGCTGCACACCTATCGAGGAAGGCAGGGGGCTGATGTTGCCATGCTGGTGCGCCGTCTCCGCCAACGTCTGGATGCGCGGAAACTTATCTGCATAGGCACCTCGGCAACCATGTCGAGCACCGGAACCGGGGAAGACCAGCAGAAAACCGTGGCGGAGGTGGCCAGCAAGCTTTTCGGCACCACAATCACCTCCCATGATGTCATCGGCGAGACTCTCGAACGCGTGACGGACCCAAGCCTTGATATTGTTAGCATCAAACCCATTCTTGCAGACAGAATACGGGGCGGTTCATTTGACTGGGCGGATTTTGAGTCTTTTCGGCACGATCCCCTGGCGGTCTGGGTGGAACTGAATCTGGGAATCGACATGTCGGACCTCTCAAGGCCCAATCGCGCCAAGCCGCTGACCGTTTCGGAAGCGTCACAACGGTTGGCTGACCAGGCCGGCATTGAGAAAGACGAAGCCCGACAGGCATTGCAGAATTTTCTCGTCGCCGCCCTTGATCTGCGATCCCCCCAGGGGCATCCCCCTTTCGCCTTCAAGCTGCACCAGTTTATCAGCGGTCCCGGCAAAGTATATACGACCTTGGAGCCCGAAGGTCTTCGCCCTGTGACACTGGATGCTCAACGCTTTGCCCCTGGCCGCCAGCAAGAGCATATTCTGCTCTTCGCAGCCCATTTCTGCCGTGAGTGCGGCCAGGAGTACCATCCTGTCTGGCGGCAGGATGGAGCCTCATGCCGCTATTCTTCCCGGGAAATCGATGACATTGCCAGCGATGATGATGCCAAAGGCTTCGGCTTTCTCGCCCCTTATCGCGATGGCCAGCAATACCGGGGCATTTTTGAAGACCTTCCGGAGCATTGGCTGGATATCACAGGCGCCTCACCCAAGGTTAAACCCAATTACAGGGCTGCGGTTCCCTGTGAGGTAAGGGTCGATGCCGGGGGAGATGAAGGGCAGGGGAATAGATTCTGGTTTATCCCCGGCAAGTTCCGTTTTTGTCTCAACTGCGGATACGTGCATGAATCCTATGGCCGGGATGTCAACCGGTTGTCGAGCCTTTCCGGCGAGGGTAGATCCTCGGCTACCACCATGCTCACCTTGAGCGCCTTGCGACAGCTCTTCGCGGCCCAGGATTTACCGCCCGATCTTCCTGATCCCCGCAAGCTTCTGGGCTTCACCGATAACCGCCAGGATGCGGCACTGCAGGCCGGGCATTTCAACGATTTTGTCTTTCTGTTGACTCTGCGCGCAGGGCTGGTGGGCGCCCTGCAACAAAACAGCGGTGAGCTTACCGAAGAGAATCTTTCTGATGCGGTATTCAAGGCACTCGGCTTTGACCGTGACGAAGAAGGAGTACTGGCAGAGTACCTCAAGAGCCCGCAACTGGTTGGTCTTGCCCGGCAGGAGGCCCAGCGGGCCCTGCGCTATATCCTGGGCTACCGGCTGGTTCGAGACCTGCGCAAGGGGTGGCGATACAATAACCCTAATCTTGATCAGCTCAAACTTTTGCATATCGACTACCAGGGGCTTGAGGATTTCTGCGCCAATGAATCCCTGTTTGCCAAAAGCCATTCCGTGCTGCAACGCCTGCAGCCGGATGCCCGTCAGGCGCTTGCCCGCTTTGTATTCGCCGAACTGCGCCGCAACCTCTGTCTGGAGTCCCGCTATCTCGATCCCAATGATCAGGATAAGGCCCGGAACAGCGCCTACAGTTATTTAAATGAACGTTGGTCGTTTGCCCAGGACGAACGCTTGTCCACTTCAAAATATCTCATATTCGGTAAGCGGCCGGAATTCCGTGGCAAAGTTCGGGAAGACCTGGTCAGCGGCGGGCCGCGTTCCCGCCTGGTGCGACTGCTCAAACAGGCGTCGTTCTGGGGAAAAACAGAATTTGCCGGACAGGTGAACGGCTGGAAGGGGCAGGAATTCGCCACAATTCTCATTGACTTTCTGTCAGCAGCTCAACGGTACGGATATATGCAGTCGGCCAGTGTCGGGCAGGACCTCATCGGCTGGAGGTTGAAATCATCGGCTCTCTTGTGGCGGCTGGTGAGTGAACTCCCTCCCGGGGATGAAAATCGGTCCAATGCCTTCTTCCGGCAGCTGTATCTTGCCGTTGCCAAGGTGCTGGCCCTGCCGAATCATCCGCTTTTCGAATTCGAGGCCCATGAACATACCGCCCAGGTGGAGGCCGGCAAACGGATTTTTCTTGAAACCCGTTTCCGCTACACCCGACAGGACAGAGAGGAGTGGGCTGCCGACCCCGGCCATGATGCCCCGCTCCAGCGCCTGCCGGTCCTGTTCTGTTCCCCGACCATGGAACTTGGGGTGGATATCTCCGCCCTGAATACCGTCTATCTCCGCAACGTCCCACCGACACCGGCCAATTATGCCCAGCGCAGCGGCCGCGCCGGTCGGTCCGGGCAACCAGCCCTGGTGATCACCTACTGTGCGGCGCAGAGCCCGCACGACCAGTGGTTCTTCCGCCATGCCCCCCATATGGTGCATGGCGTGGTCAAACCGCCTACTCTTGACCTTGCCAACCGTGATCTCGTGGAAAGCCATCTGCACGCAGTGTGGCTTGCCAATGTGGAACATCAGCTCGACACCAGCATTGCCCCGCTGCTCGATCTGGAAAAGGACGAAAAACCCATCAGGGACGAACTGCGCGCCTGTTTCGCCGATCCCGCGGTGCAGACTAGGGGGCTTGCCCATGCCCGGCAGGTTATCGCCGAAGTCGAAAACGAATTAAGCCCTGAAGCAGCTCCCTGGTTCAATGAACGCTATGTCGAGCAGGTCATTTCCCAGGCGGCTGACACCTTCAATCGCGCTCTGGACCGCTGGCGTAATCTCTTTGATGCCACCCGCAAACAGATGGACCTGGCCGACGCTGTGGTCAAGAGCCACGCGGTCAAGCATGGCGAGCGTGAAAACGCCCGACGCCGCTATGGCGATGCAGCACGGCAATATGCTATGCTGCTGAAGTCCGGCAATACCCAGAATTCTGATTTTTACACTTACCGCTATCTTGCCAGCCAGGGATTTCTCCCCGGTTACAACTTCCCGCGCCTGCCGCTCATGGCCTGGATCCCCGGCCGGGGTGGCTCAAGTTCCGGCAAGGAGGACGAAGGCAACATGGTCAGCCGTCCACGCTTCCTGGCTTTGTCCGAGTTCGGTCCCCGCAGCCTCATCTACCACGAAGGCCGGACCTACCGGGTCATTCGCGCCAAACTTAATGTCAGCGCCGCCGACCATGTGACCGCCGACACCACCCTGGCCACGGTTTCCGCCCGCATCTGCGCTCATTGCGGCCATGGCCACATGGGTGAGGAGAGTTCCCCTGATCCTCTCAATAATGTCTGCGATAACTGCGGCACGCCGCTCACCGATCAGGGCAGGATAAACAGTCTCTACCGCATTGAGACCGTGGAGACAATTCCGGTGGAACGCATTTCCGTCAATGACGAAGAACGCCAGCGCCAGGGCTTTGAGTTGCAGACCGCCTATCGCTTTCTCCCTGGCCCGGACGGCTTGATCCAGAAGACCGAGGCCACGGTACTGCTGGGTGATGAGCAAATCGCCACTCTTACCTATGCGCCAGCCGCCCGTATCTGGCGTATTAACCGGGGCTGGCGCCGGCGCCGCGACAAAAATCAGCTCGGCTTTTATATCAACCCGATCTCCGGAGTATGGAGTAAACAGGAAAACCCGGAAGAGGAACAGAGCGGGGAAGGCCTGGAAGACACCATGTTGAACAAGGTTTCGCCCCAGCGCATTGTGCCTTTTGTGGAAGACCATCGGAATATTCTCATCCTGACCCCATCCCGGCCACTTGATGCCAATGCCATGGCCACCCTGCAGGCTGCGCTGAAACGTGGCATCGAGCAGAGCTTCCAGATAGAGGAATCGGAAATGATGGCCGAGGCCCTGCCCGATGCGGATAACCGCAGGGCAATTCTTTTTTATGAGGCAGCCGAGGGGGGCGCCGGGGTCTTGACCCGTTTGGCCGGGGAAACAAGGCAGCTTGCCGAAGTGGCGAAGAACGCTCTCCGGCTCATGCATTTTAATGTACCGGATGGAGGCTTTTCCATCGACATCCTGCCGGACGCGGAAGAACGCCCTGACGGCGGCCGCATCTGCGAGGCGGGTTGCTACCAGTGCCTGCTTTCCTATTTCAATCAGCCGGACCATGAAAAAATCAACCGGCAGGAACCGGAGGCCCTGAAACTGCTGGTCGCCCTGGCCAATGCCAGCGTCAGACCCGCGGGGTCAAAACCTGAACCTGCCCCAACTACGCCCAACGACGAGCTTGCTTCCTGGCTCGCGGCCCTGGATGATCTGCGGTTGCGGCGACCGGACGACTTGCATGTTCAGCTCAACAACGGCCAGGGTGTGGCGGACGCCCAGTATAAGGCCGTTCGTGCCCTGATTTTTTTGCATGAGCCGGACCCTGCCTTGCTCGCCTATGCACTGGACCGTGGCTGGCGCGTCCTCCATTTCCCTCCAGGCGCCGAGACGTGGCCCGCCCTGTTTGCCGAATATCCCGATATTTTCGGACAAGGCGAATAACTGGCGGATGATGAAGGGAAAATATGTTAAAGTCAGTCGTGATATTTAACGAGAGACACCCCAATTGATGGAGACGGCAAATGTACATTACCTGTCTGAAGTTGAAAAACTGGCGCAATTTTCGGGAAGCGGAAGCCCGTTTCGCCAACAATTCCTATATCATTGGCCCGAACGCTTCCGGCAAATCGAATCTGCTCGATGTATTTCGTTTTCTGCGCGATATCTGCAAGCCGGAGGGTGGCGGCCTGCAGAAGGCAGTGAAAGATCGGGGGAAAATTTCCAAACTGCGTTGCCTGCATGCCCGACGCGATCCCGAGGTGAGAATTGAAGTGCATTTTTCTGATCGGGTGGATGAGCCATCGCTCTTGTGGCGGTACGTGCTCGGGTTCAGGCCTGAAGGTACCGGAGCCCATCGGTTATTGGTTTCCATTGAAGAGGTATGGCATGGTAATGAGCGCATTCTATCCCGTCCTGACCCCGAGGACAAAAAAGACGGGCAGTTACTCACCGAAACACATTTGGAGCAAACGCGGGCGAATGGTCTCTTTCGAGAGATTGCCGATTACTTCAGCGGCGTTACTTACCTCCACCTGATTCCTCAGTTGCTTAAATTCGACGACAAGATCGGGGGAAATCGGCTTGAAGATGACCCCTTTGGGCAGGGTTTTTTGGAACGGATAGCCAAGTGCCCGGAAAAAACCCGCGACAAACGTCTGGAAAAGATCAGTAAAGCGCTGTCCGCCGCTGTGCCGCAATTCAAGGAATTACGCTTCAAGCCGGATGCCGTAACAGGCAGACCCCATCTTGAGGCCCTTTATGAACATCACCGCCCCAATGCCGGTTGGCAACGGGAAGATCAATTCTCCGACGGCACCTTACGGCTGCTTGGCATCCTGTGGTCTCTGCTGGAAGGCAATTCCCTGCTGCTCATCGAGGAACCGGAACTGTCGCTGCATCAGGCCGTCGTTGAACAGATACCGCTTTTGATCCAAACCATCCAGCGGGCATCCAAACAACGCCGTCAGATCATCATCAGTACGCATAGCCAGGCCATGCTTGATAACCCGGGGATTGACGCCCGTGGGGTTGTGGTGCTGGAACCGAGCCACGAGGGGACCCAGGTCCGCCGGGTTTCCGAGGCGGAGCAACAAGGTCTTGACGCAGGGTTGTCGGTCGCGGATGTGGTGTTGCCTCAAACACGTCCGAAAAAAGCCGTGCAGTTGGGCTTGTGGGGATGACCGGAATCTATATCGCCACCGAGGATGCCTTGAGCGAAGCAGTGGCTGATCGGCTTGTTGCGGAAACCAATCAGGGGCTGTGTGTCGCGGTACGGCTTGGCCGCAGAGGCAACAGCTATCTCAGGAAAAAGTTGCCTGAACTGGTCAGAACGGCGAAGGCTATTCCCGTGCTGTTGCTGACGGATCTGGATCGTATTGATTGCCCACCAACGCTGCTCGCCAATTGGCGCGGCGAGCAGATCATGCCGTCCGGCATGTTGTTCCGGGTGGCCGTGCGGGAGATTGAAGCCTGGCTGCTTGCCGACAGGGAAGGGTTTGCCGAATTTTGCGGGGCTCCTCTTGACAAGCTGCCGGAGCGACCGGAATTGCTTGCTGATCCCAAAAAGACGCTGCTTGACCTGGTTCGTCGCTACGGCAAACGGGTGATAAAGGCAGGGATTCTTCCTGAGCGTGGTTCTACCGCCAAGGTAGGTTTTATGTATAATCAGACTTTGGCCGGTTTCGTCTCGGATTCATGGTCTGTCGTCAGGGCTGCCCGCAATGCCGACAGCCTCGGTCGGACATGCCGCCGTCTTGATGAATTGGGCAAACGCTGCAATGAACAGGGGAGTATGAAAAAGGAAATACCATGAACAGCCTTGCCTTTGATTTTGCCCCCGGCGCGCTCATCCGTGCCCGTGGCCGGGAATGGGTGGTTCAGCCCCGGTCGGACGCCAATGTCCTGCGTCTGCGCCCCTTAGGCGGATCCGACGAAGACATGGTTACCCTGCTGCCGGAACTTGAACTCACCCCTCCAGAGCCCGCCACCTTTCCCTGGCCCGATCCAGCCCGGCCCGGCGCCCATGACGCCGCCATTCTTCTGCGCGACGCCCTGCAGCTTAAACTGCGTGCCGGTGCCGGGCCGTTCCGGTCGTTTGGCAACATTGCCGTCGAGCCCCGCGCCTACCAGCTGGTGCCGCTTTTAATGGCCCTGCGCCTGCCCACGGTGCGGCTCCTCATCGCCGATGATGTCGGCATCGGCAAGACCATTGAGGCGGGCTTGATTGTCCGCGAACTGCTTGACCGGGGCGAGATCGCTCGTCTCGCCGTGCTCTGCCCCCCGCACCTGGTGGAACAGTGGCAGCAGGAATTGCAGACCCATTTCCATCTCAAGGCCGTGGCATTGACCTCGGCCAGCGTTGCCCGTCTGGAGAAAAGCCTACCTCACGGCATCTCCCTGTTCGATCATCACCCCTTTGTCGTGGTCAGCCTCGATTACATCAAAAGCGAACGGCATCGGGAGCATTTTCTCGCTATCGCCCCGGAGTTCATCATTGTTGACGAAGCTCATACCTGCGCCACTGGCGGCCAGGGTAAACAACTGCGCTTTGAGCTCCTGCAGAGGCTGGCAGCCGATGAGGCCCGCCACCTGCTCATGCTCACCGCCACACCCCATTCCGGTGACGACACCGCCTTTCATAATCTGCTGTCGCTGCTCAAACCCGAGTTCTCCTCCCTGCAGGGAGTTGGCCCCGAGGCCAGAAAACCATTGCGCGAGGAACTGGCCCGTCACTTTGTCCAGCGGCGGCGCAAGGACATCGAGGAGTGGCAGGACGCAAATATCTTTCCCCGTCGTCTGACCGCTGAGGTCACCTATACCTTGACTGGCCGCTGGGGCAGATTTTTTGATGATGTTCAGGACTATTGTCTCGATCTCGCCAACCGCACCGAAAGACAAAGCGGCCAGGCGGCGCGCCTCATCTGGTACGCGACCCTTGCCTTGCTCCGCTGCGTGTCATCTTCGCCCCAGGCGGCGGTCAAGGCTCTATCCACCCGGCTTACCGGCACCATGGAGGAGATGGAGGCTCTGGCTGATGACGAACGGTTGCACGATGGGCATGGCGACGACCTCTCCGGTAGTGACCTTGAACCAGCCGCCGCCCTGGACGATGCCACTCGCCTCCAGGTCTTGATTGATCAGGCAACAGCACTTTCGGGCAGCCGAGATGATCCGAAACTCGCCGCCCTGATCCGCCACCTGGAACCCCTGATTGCCGCTGGCTTCCGGCCTGTGGTCTTCTGCCGTTATATCGCCACGGCCCATTATGTGGCCAACCACCTGCGCCACCACTTCCGCGAGGCCGCGCTCGATGCCATCACCGGTGAATACACCCCGGAGCAGCGGGATCACCGCATCGCCGAACTGGGCGAGAACGAGCACCCCATCCTGGTGGCCACCGATTGCCTCTCCGAGGGCATTAATCTCCAGCAGCACTTTAATGCCGTGGTGCACTATGATCTGGCCTGGAACCCCACCCGCCACGAGCAGCGGGAAGGCCGGGTGGACCGTTTCGGCCAGAAGGCGCGGGAGGTGCGCTGCGCCATGCTCTACGGCCAGGACAACCCGGTGGACGGCTTCATCCTGAATGTCATTCTCAGAAAAGCCGAGGCCATCCGCCTGGAACTGGGGGTCCTGGTCCCCATGCCCGAAGATGAACAACGCATCAACCAGGCCCTGATCAAGGCTTCATTGATGAAGCGCCAGCAGCGCCAGAGTCCGCAGCTGAGTTTGCTCGATTTTGTTGAACCGGCCAAGATCATGGAGCCGGTGGAGACCATGTGGCAGGACGCCATGGAAAAGGCCAAGGCCAACCGCACCGTCTTTGCCCAGCGTCGGCTGAAGCCGGAAGATGTCTTGCCGGAGTGGCGACGGCAGCGCGCAGTCCTTGGCAGCCAGGAGGATGTGGCCCGCTTTGTGAAAAACGCCTGCGCCCGCTTGAACGCCCCGCTCGAACCCTATCGAAAGACGGGCTTTCGCATCCTGCCCCAGCATCTGCCGCAAGCCATCAGGGAACGGTTGGCCCAGGAGGCGCATATCGATAAACCCCTGGCCATTGATTTTCAGTATCCGCCGTTGCCCGCCGCCCAGTTCGTCCATCGCAGCCACCCCTTGGTTGCCATGCTGGCCGATACCCTGCTGGAAGGAGCGCTTGCTGACGAACGACCCTTGGCCGCCAGGGCCGCCGCCACGGTCACCTGCGATGTCAAGATCGTTACGACCATTTATCTGCTCCGCTTTCGGCACCAGCTCACTTACAGCCGTAAAGGGGAGACCCGCACCCTGATGGCCGAGGAGACGGCGGCCATTGCCGTGCGCGGCAGGAGCAATCCGCAATGGATCGAGGCTGCCGAAGTCGCCTCCCTGCTCAATGTCACCCCCACCGCCAATTTAAGCCCTGAGCTGGCCAGCCGGGAGATCAACGTCGCACTCGAGTTTCTACGGGACAATCAAACCAGGTTGGAGGCCTTGGCCCTGGAGCGGGCCAATGCCCTGCTCGCCGATCATCGCCGGGTGCGCGAGGCGGCCCGTGATCTGGGCAGCTACTCGGTGCGACCCTGCCTGCCGGTGGACGTGATGGGGGTTTCCGTGTTGCTGCCGGATGGGTTATGAAGATGTGAATAGGGAAGATGAGGCAGGGGAAATATTATGAAGGAGAGAATAATGCCGGGAACTGAGGGAGTGCGGGCAAGCTGCGGTTACTGCGGCGCCACCGTCGGTGCGATCAGCGGCAGGACAGAGGAAGAAGTGCATGCTGTATATGACTGCGCGAAATGCGATACCTACTACTGTGACCAATGCAGCTACTTCAGCAAAGACGACCAAGTCCAGCGCTGCCTGCGTTGCGAGAGCGCCTTGGAAAAAATAATCTGACATGGCCAGAAAGATCCACGACACCCTGCCGTTTGACACCATGCTCCTCGAAGGGGCTCTCTTTGTCCCCGACCTCCTGGAGAAATGCGTCCGTGGTGAGCACACAGGGCAGCGGGAGAGCGACTACCATACCCCGAAAGGCCTGAAGCTCCATGATGAATACGGCCGGGCCTTCCAGATCGCCCTGGCTCAGTGGCAGGCCTTTGCTCCGGCCCTGAGCCGCCAGGATATTGACCAGGCTGCTGCCACCCGGACCTTTGCCTTTGAGTTTCTGCGCGACGCCCTGGGATATGCCGACCTGCACGAAGCCGGCGTCATTGAGATCAGTGGACGTGGCTACCCCGTCACCTTGTTGGCCTGCGGTCAGGTGCCGGTGGTGGTTGCTCCCTGCACCCTGTCGCTCGACGACCCTGATTCCCGTTTCGCCGTGGCAGGCTCCGGCAGCCGAAGAAAGAGCGCTTTTCGCCTTGCCCAGGAGTTCCTGAACGCCAGTGTCGAAAGCACCTGGGCCTTGGTGACCAACGGCCGCGAGCTTCGCCTGCTGCGTGATGCGGCAACCCTGACCCGGCCGAGTTTTCTGGAGTTTGACCTCGCCACCATCCTCGGCGCTGCCCGCTATCCGGACTTTGCCGCCCTTTGGCGTATCCTGCACAGCAGCCGGGTCGGAGAACCAGGCAGGCCAGGCTATAGCTGCATCTGGGAGGCCTGGCGGGAGGAGGGCAGGGGGCAGGGCACCAGGGTCCGCGAGGGACTGCGCCATGGTGTTACCCAGGCTCTCATCGCCTTGGGGGAAGGCTTTATCTCTCATCCGGCCAATGATTCCTTGCGCCGCGCCCTGGACGAGGGTGCCCTCTCCACAGACAGTTATTTCCAGGAGTTGCTGCGCCTGGTCTACCGTTGCCTCTTTCTGTTTACCCTGGAGGAGCGCGAATTGCTCCACCCAGGGGGCGACCGACCGGATGGAGGGAGTGTCGCGGGTGCCAGGGATGGCACAGGAGCGACCGACCGACCGACCGGCCGGCCCGAGGCCCACACCGCCCGCACCCTGTACGCCGAGGGCTATGCCGTGAGAAGGCTGCGGAATCGCGCCTTGCGCCGCACCGGCTTCGATGGTCACGACGACCTCTGGCAGGGGTTGCGCATCGTCTTCCGCAGTCTCTATCACGGCGAGCCGCGCCTGGCCCTGCCGGCCCTGGGCGGGCTCTTCGCCCCGGAGCAATGCCCGATGCTCGACCAGGGAATGCTTACTAACCGGGCGCTGCTCACCGCCATGTATCACCTGCGCTGGGCCACGATCGATGGGGCATTGTCGCCGGTGGATTACCGCAACATGGGGCCGGAAGAGCTGGGTTCGGTGTACGAAAGCCTGTTGGAACTGGTGCCCAGTGTCGATCTCGCCAGTCGGGGTTTCGGCTTTGTCGGTCTCACCGAGGAGGGGAATACCTTTGGCAATGACCGCAAAAAATCCGGCAGCTACTACACGCCGGATAGCCTGGTGCAGGAGCTGATCAAATCCGCCCTCGATCCGGTGATCGAGGCGCGGCTCGCGGCCCGGCCCGACAACCCCACCGAGGCGCTGCTCGCCATCAGTGTCATTGATCCGGCCTGCGGCTCCGGCCATTTTTTACTCGCCGCGGCCCGCCGCCTGGCTGAAAAACTGACGGAGTTCCGGGCCGTGGATGGCGCGGTAAAATCCGAGGATTTCCGTCATGCCCTGCGCGAGGTAATCGCGCATTGCATTTACGGGGTGGACAAGAACCCCATGGCACTCGAATTGGCCCGCACCGCCCTCTGGCTGGAGGGCTATGAGCCGGGCCGGCCCCTGTCGTTTCTCGATCATCATCTGGTCTGCGGGGATGCGCTGCTCGGATTGACTGATGTAAAGCAGCTTGCCGCCGGCATTGCCGATGCCGCTTTCAAGCCGCTCTCCGGGGACGACAAGGCGCTGTGCAGGACCTTGGCTCAAGCAAATCGGACCGGCCGCAGGTTGCTCGAAAAACGGCAGCGGGGGGTGTCGGGCCTTTTTGCGGAGCAGGGAGGTGAAGACATCCTCAGGCAACTCACAGCCCTGGAAAACATGCCGGACGGCATCCCGGCGGAAGTTGAGGCCAAAAAAGCTGCCTACGGCGCTTTTATGCAACAGGCCCGGGACAGCCGCCTGGCCCATGCCGCGGATCTGCTCATCGGGGCCTTTCTTGCCCCCAAAAATGATGAACAGGCCCTGGCCACGACACCCACCAATGAGAATCTGCTGGTCGAACTCTTCGGCGGCCAGGGCGACCCGGCGCATGAAATCCGTCTGGCAATGGCCCGGCAGCTCTGCTCCGAGGCCAGGGTGCTGCACTGGCCGCTCGCCTTTGCCCACCTTGCCCAGGGCGGTTTTGACTGCGTGCTGGCCAATCCTCCCTGGGAACGGATTAAACTGCAGGAGGAGGAGTTTTTCGCCACCCGCCATCCGGAGGTGGCGAAAGCCAAAAACAAGGCCGAACGCGGCCAGCGTATCCAGTGGCTCAGCCAGGGAATGCTCAATTATCACCTTTATCCCGAGCTCAGCCGTGACGACAAGGAGTGTGAGGCTGAACAGAGACTCTTCGCCGCCTTCATTCGCGCCCGCCGCACCGCCGAGGCCGCCAGCATTTACGCCCATCTGAAAGGTGACGAGGGAGGCCGCTTCCCGCTCACCGGGGTGGGTGATGTCAACACCTATGCCCTTTTTGCCGAGACCATCAGTCAAATTTCGGCCAGGGACGGGCGGGCCGGCTTTATCGTGCCCACCGGCATCGCCACCGACGACTCCACCAAGGCCTATTTCGCGCACATCGCCCAAATTAGCCGCCTGGTCAGCCTTTTTGATTTCGAGAACCGGGAAGGATTGTTCCCGGCCGTGGACAGCCGGATGAAATTCTGCCTGCTCACCCTTGGCGACAGCGCCAAGGCCCGCTTTAGTTTCTTTCTCACCGCCACGGCGCAACTGGCGGATGAGCGGCGCGGCTTTACCCTGAGCCCGGAGGATTTCCGCCGCATCAACCCCAACACCCGCACCTGCCCGGTGTTCCGCAGCCGGATGGACGCGGAGCTCACCCGCAAGATCTACAATGGGGTGCCGGTGCTGATCCGTGAGGCCGGCGACGACGGGCCGGAGGAGAACCCATGGGGAATCAGTTTCATGCGCATGCTGGATATGTCCAATGACAGCCATCTGTTCGCGGACCACGATGGCGACCGGCACTTGCCCCTGTACGAGGCCAAGATGATCCACCAGTTCGACCACCGCTGGGCCAGTTATCAACTCCCCTCGCCCTCAGGGAGAGGGGCCGGGGGTGAGGGCCTGTCGGCCGGCGATGTGGCCCTTGTCGATAAAGAAAATCCCGCCTTCATGGTGCAGCCCCGCTACTGGGTGGAGAAACGCCAGGTGCTGGCCCGCCTGGCCAACGTGCCGCACGCCATGGCCCAGGCCTATGCCGACGATGACGGGGAAAAGCTGCTGGCCGCCCTGGCCAACTGGCTGGTGGCCTGCCACCGGGAGATCGTGACGCTGACCACCGCCGCCCGGTTGCACGAGAACCTGCTCGCCCTGGCCGGCCCGCTCTTTGCCGCCCTGCCCCAGAACCCCAGGGACTGGCTGGACGAACGCACCCAGACCGAGGCCAGGAACCATCCTGCCCTGACCGGCGAAGAACTGCGCGCCCTGCGCCACGGGCAGGACCTCCAGCAGGCCGCCGACACCCTGATGGATGGCCGCAGTCCCCGCTGGCTCATGGGCTGGCGTGATATCTGCCGCGCCACAGACGAACGAACTGTGATCGCCAGCGTGTTGCCGAGGGTAGGGGTGGGGAATAACTTCCCGCTAATGTTGTTTGATCAACCCATTTTAACCAACAACTACGCAGCGCTACTTGGCAATCTCTCAGCGTTGGCGTTTGATTTTGTTGCCAGACATAAAGTTGGCGGCACTCATCTCAATTATTTTATCTATAAGCAGCTTCCCGTCCTCCCACCCGACACTTACACCGAAACAGACCTCGCCTTCATCGTCCCCCGTGTGCTGGAACTGACCTACACCAGCCACGACATGCAGCCCTGGGCCGAGGACCTGGGCTATTCCGGCCCGCCCTTTGCCTTTGAACCCGACCGCCGCGCCCAACTCCGCGCCGAACTTGACGCTTACTACGGCAGGCTTTACAATCTTACCCGCGACGAGCTGCGCTACATCCTTGATCCAGCCGATGTCATGGGTTTGGACTACCCCTCCGAAACCTTCCGGGTCCTCAAAAAAAACGAGGAAAGACAGTTCTGCGAATACCGCACCCGGCGGCTGGTGCTGGCGGCCTGGGATAGCTTGGAGAATCCATTGCAACATAAGGAGAACTCATGTTTACCAGTTTGACACTCAAAAATTTCAAGACATGGCGTGAAACAGGAAAGATAAACTTGGCTCCGGTTACTGTCCTGCTGGGGACCAATTCATCCGGCAAGTCTTCCCTGCTGCAGAGTCTGCTTCTCCTCAAGCAGACTGCCGCCTCGCCGGATCGCAGTATTCATCTGAACCTGGGCGGGGATGAAATCAACGACTACTTCAATTTTGGTCATTTTGACGATGTGTTAACCAAAGGGGCGTCGCCACGCCAGTTCGAAATCGCCTTTACTTTCCGCAGAGGGGGGCTGAGGAGAAGAATAGAACCTTTTTTCCGTGCGGTCTACGGCAAGACAGCAGCAGGTGCCGCTATCATACAGGAAATGGTCATGGGTGGCGGGAAGGGAAAAACGTTTAGTGTCATACGCCGGGAAAAAGGTGCCTACTCACTTTATATCAATGAAGAGGACCACGAGAGTGAGCTTCGCGGCAAGGGCCGTAATTACGCCCCAGAACGTTCGATAGCCTTACCTGTCGAGGCCATCCAACATCTTTCGGCGGACGGGCCACTGGCTGAGGACATCAGTCTCGCCATCCGCCGCGAGTTGGAGAACATCGCCTATCTTGGCCCGTTGCGCCGCAAGCCGGAACGGGACTACGCATGGAACAAGGGACGACCTGGTGACCTTGGCATTGACGGAAGCAGTGTCATTAATGCTATTCTAGCGAGCGCGCTCCTCCGTAACAAAGAGGAAAAGAGCGGGCAGATGATCAGCGATGTGTCGTCCTGGCTGGCCCGCATGGGAGTTGCCGAACGTCTTGAAGTCAAACAACTGGGGCATTCGACACGCTACGAAATCGTGGTCCATCGGGATGGCGTGGCTGCCAATCTGCGTGACGTGGGGATCGGTATTTCGCAAGTTTTGCCGGTGATCGTGCTGGCCTATTTCGTAGAATCCGGCTCGACCATCCTGCTTGAAGAACCGGAAATCCACCTCCATCCGCTAGCCCAATCGGTGCTTGCCGAACTCTTTGTTGAGGTCAGTAAGGAGAGAAGGGTGCAATTCATAGTAGAGACCCATTCCGAGCATCTTTTCCGCCGGCTGCAAACATTGGTGGCCAAAGAACAGTTAGAGCTGAGAGATTGCCGGCTTTACTTTGTCGAGCGCCAGGGCGCGGACGCCGTCCTTAAAAATCTGGAGCTTGATCCGTATGGCCGCGTTAAGGAATGGCCGGCCAATTTCTTTGGAGATGCACTTGGCGAAACCAGTGAACAGACCCGCCTGATGTTCGAACGGCAGAAACGGGAGCGTCAGCAATGAAACCTCGCTATGTCGTGGACACCAATGTCTTGATTGCGGCCAGCGCCGTTGATGCTGATTCTCCTTTAGCAGGAGACGCGACGCCAAAAGACCCGGAGTTGCGCTTAAAGGTATGGGGCTGGCTGGACTCTTTCCGGGCTTCAAGTTCCCATCTGGTTCTTGACGGGCAGGGCGGCATCGAAAAAGAATATCGACACAAGGTTGGTTTTAACGATTTTGGCCGGCAGGTGGTGATCCACAAGTACAGCACCTGCGCCGTTGACATTGTGGATGTTCTGTATGACGAGAACGGCGACGGCGTGCTTGATGAACCGTTGCAGAGTGTAGTTCATGACCGTGCCGACCGGAAGATGGTGGCTGCCGCCCTGGATGCCTTGAACATCCATGGAGAGAGCGCCATCGCTTTTGCCGGTGAGAGCGACTGGCACGGCTGGGAGGGTGATCTTCTGGCTGCGGGGTTGGAATTGGAGCCGATTATTCCTGAATGGTCCCGCGCCAAATATAAGGAAAAGTATGGCAAATGAAAGACTTTTTCCGTTTTCCGCATACCCCCCACCTCATATGGCTGGGCAAGGGAACACCGAGGGACGACAAGGTTCTCGCTCCCGCCGAGGCCGCTGATTTTTTGTCAGCCGAGGTGGTGGTGGAAGAAAAACTCGATGGCGCCAACATGGGCATATCCGTGAGCCCGGAGGGGGAAGTGCGCATACAGAATCGCGGGCAGTATCTGGCCGCCCACCATGCCGGTCAGTTCAAGAAGCTGGATGCCTGGCTTGCACTCCATGCGGATGCGCTGTTTGATGCTTTGGGAGAGGACTTGATTCTGTTCGGCGAGTGGTGCGCCGCCCGCCACAGCCTCGATTATAACAGACTGCCGGACTGGTTTCTGGTGTTTGATGTGTACGACCGCAAGTCTCGGCGTTTCTGGAGTACGGCGCGACGGGATATGCTGGCGAAACATCTTGGCCTGCCAGTGGTGCCGGTGCTTTTACGCGGCACGTTTTCGTTGAGCACATTGAAGGATTTTCTGCTCAAGCAGTCCAGTGCCTTCCGTCCCGGTGTCCTGGAGGGAATTATTGTCCGGCGTGAAGCCGGTGACTGGCTGGAAGCCCGCGCCAAGCTGGTGCGCCCGGATTTTACCCAGGCCATCGGTGAGCATTGGCAGCGACGTGCTATTGAGTGGAACAGGCTGGACAGGGATTGGCCGGTCAATGCTGGCCGAAACTGTTGTCAAGCTGTAAACCGGGAAGGGTCATGAAACGAAGCATACCCCATGCCTTGAAAAAAAGATGAACACCCTGGACCGCGCACTGATCGAAAAAGCCGCCTGCGAGCATGGCTGGGAGAACGTCCTCGAAAGCCAGGCCTCGGCCATTGTGCTGGCCTCGGCCCGGCATCGGGCAACGGCCCGGATTGTCCCCTGTGCAACAGGCCCCGGCTGGTGGATAGAGGTACCGGCCGGTCTCATCCGCCAGGAACTGGCGCGATCCCTGCCTGGGGCTGTTGGACAAGAGAGTGTCATGGCGGCGGATGACATCGACGATTTGTCACGCATCCTGCGCCGGACTGCGGAACTCGCCATGTCCCTTCCCAACCAGGCGGCACTGACCTACCGGGAAGCTGTCAGCAGGGAACTGAAAAAGTCCCGCGTCAATGCCACTGAAGTGGAGCGCCTGGTTAAACAACGGATCGGACAGGAGACTTTCCGGCAGGCACTCATGGACTATTGGGGCGGCGCCTGTGCCGTCACCGGCATCGATCTGCCCGAGGTGCTGCGGGCGAGCCATGCCAAACCGTGGGCGGCCTGCGAGAGCGACGAGGAGCGGCTGAATGTCTTTAATGGGTTTCTCCTCACCGCGCATCTCGATGCCTTGTTCGACCGGGGGCTGATTACCTTTGCTGACAGCGGTCTCATGCTATGTTCACCCCGAATCAGCAATGATCAACAATACGCTCTTCATCTTGACAAGAGGCTTGCATTGCGCTGGCTGTCACAGGAGCACCAGCCCTATCTCGCATGGCACCGTAAAAATGTGTTTTTCGCTGCAAAGTAGGGGAAGAGTGGAAGACTTTGGATTACAATGCAAGGCTATCAGGGATATGGCCTCCCAAGATATTTCAGTTTTTTGAGGAAGCTGATTCGTACTGACCCGACCGACCAGGGGCTTTATTCTGAATGGGAGCAGCAAGCAGGCAAATGATACTGATAAAAGGTTCTGATTCTCCGGCAAAAAGCAATATGGCCAGGAAGGTCAGCCAAAGCGTTGACCGGGAAGTGAAACGTTATCTGGAGACCGGCGAGCATGAGCAAAACTATTCAGCTTGGCCATCGCATAACATCATCGAGTGCGCCAGGGAGATGAACCAGATATTGGTCAATGCTCTTGTTGCGGAAGTTCTGCGTCGAGAAAGCGGGGCCAGGCGACATCAATTACCCGAGGGGTTCAGTCCTATCACGTTTGCTCGACGGAAGCTCAGGCCCATGGTGAATGGGCTTTTTCCCACCAGGGAGCGGCAGACGATTCTCGATCTGCTCGAAAAGTCACTGGTCTTTTTGACGCATGATAACATTGAACAGGTGTTGCGTAACGAGACATGGAAGTGCACAGCCTGGGATCTGGCCAATCTTTATCTCGGCAGTATCGGCGCCCAATGCCTTGACGGCAAGCCCTGCCGATTAGTCGGTTTGAGCCAGGAAACAACCTGTTACATCTCCATGGCCTATTTCGAAGAGGATGATCCCTTTGCCGATTTCGTGGTTCACGAAGCGGCCCACGTTTTTCATAATTGTAAACGTCAGCGGGTAGGCCTCCCTCACACCCGCTTCCGCGAATGGTTGTTGCAGATCGATTTCTGCAAACGGGAAACTTTCGCCTATGCCTGCGAAGCATATGGCAAAATCCTGGAACGGGCCAGGAGGCCGGCTGACCGGAAACGTCTCCAGGCTGAATATATTGAAAAATGGCTCCCTGCCGCCGATGGTCGAATTGATCGGGAGGAGCTTGCAAACATTGTCGCGGAAGCCGCTGCTGCGCGAAATGGGTGGAAGCGGATACTGGCTCGCTGTGCGCCACGCAACCGGGTTGTCTCCCCTGAATTTCAGTAAATTCTTGAATGAGACGAGAGGAATACCTTCTGGCGGTAAAAAAAGTTTGGATCACTGCTCGCCGGAAGGAATGGAAAGATGCCGTGGAAGCAATTGGTGCGGAGAGAAGTTCGGAGAAAATCATGAGGCTTTAAAGAATATTCCTGAGCTTTTCGCACTTGAGGTGGCTGGCCGATTTTGGGAGTGGAAAGCACAGATAGTAAAGTTGCGGGAAGAAGGAAGAATCGCCGGGTCGGCCCTGCCAAGGGCGGGCATTGGGAAGTCCTTTAATAGACGGTTTTTTTGAAAGAAATGATTAAATTCAAATACCAAATATCGGGTAAAACCGCCGAGGAGATCTGGGTCTGTGAAACCTGCAGGAAAGAGAAAAACGAGCTGATCTTGACAGGGAAATGGAAACTTGTCGACCGGTGTGACCACAGCGGAATCCCCTGTGCCATCTGTAAAGGTGATAAGGTTACAGCAACAAACGAGACTTGACTTGTGAGAATAAACTGCCGATATTGAGCAAAAGGAAAAAAGATTTGATAGTAAGACAGAACAAGATGACAACCGCTTTTGAAACAGATAGTGTTCTTTGCCCGCACTGCGGGGCGGAACCGATGGACGACGATGAGCTGTGCCGGTTCTGCGGCAAGGCTGTGGTGCCGGTGGGGTCTGCCCAAAGTGCATCTACTATCGTGAGTGCCGGGTTGCGGTCTTTAAAGGAAAAGATCAGACCGATGACTGCCGAAGAACTTGAGGAACATGAGGTTGCGCCAGCCAATTTTTCCGATCCTGCCGATCCGATATGGGATGATTGGCAGAGGGTGTAAAATAGTTTGTGTAAATGGCT
>AMWB02046109.1_pt1 | contig 21500 bp, 13 predicted proteins | sample 200311 | NCBI WGS metagenome assembly AMWB02 (sample SAMN02737377, study PRJNA173069) | bioreactor metagenome | biome: anode biofilm in microbial fuel cells | place: USA: California | collected 2010-12-16 | reverse complement strand
ATTGTAATTACATTATAATTACTTCTCATGAGAGTACCTATTGTGCCCATTGGAAATTCAAAAGGAATCAGGTTTAGCAAAACACTCATTGAAAAATACGATCTGAAAGATTCTGTCGAGATTATTCTTGAGGAAGAATTTATTATTATTAAACCGGTGATCAACCCGAGAAAGAACTGGGAAAAGGCATTTAAAGAAATGCACGAAAGTGGTGATGACAAACTCATCATTGACGATATTTTTGAAGATGAAAATATTGAATTATGATTGTTCAGCAATACGATGTATTTATTGTCAATCTGGATCCTACTGTTGGCCGTGAATTAAAAAAGACCAGGCCCTGCGTAATCATTTCTCCCGATGAAATGAATAAGTATCTGGATACCATTGTCGTTGCACCTGTTACTTCTCAATCAAAAAACTATCCTACCAGAATTATGATTGATCTGGAAGGACAAGAAAATTGGGTAGTAATTGATCAAATACGCACCATTGATAAATCAAGGCTTACAAAAAATATTGGGAGCCTAAGCAAAAAAGAAATAACTTCGATCAAACATTTTATCAGAGAAACATTTGTGGATTGATAATTTTCGGCTCTTAGAATCAAGCATCGCCCAGGCCGGACGAGGGAATTACGCGATTCGGCCCGGCCCGGGGCGCTGTGCTGAGCTTAGCAAGCATTTGAAAATTTAATACTTATTAGCCATGAAAACTCTTTCCTTATTTATGCTGCTTTCAGTTTTGAGCTTTCAACAATTATGGGCGCAAAACTATCATCCATTCCCTGATACAAATGCCACCTGGTGTGATGAACGATATGATAATGGCTGGCCGTATTCCAATTATTTTTATTTCTATTACAAAACTGATGGGAAATTTACAATCAATGACACGATATATACCATAATTTCAGATAATTACGACCAGATCACATGTTATTTAAGAGAAGAAAACAAAAAGGTGTATTGCCGGTGGAACACCGATGTGCCGGAATTTGTGCTTTATGATTTCGATAAAGATATCAGTGATACCGTTATTTTGCATCAAAATTACGGGGATAGCTATACGGGTATTGTTGAGTCCATTGATAGTTTGTTAATTGGAGATGAATATCATAAGCGATATTACATTCAATGCTGGGAATGGAGTTCATTTTATTTTACTGAAGGCGTTGGATCCAATGCAGGACTGATGTATTGTGACATTCCCTGGGTAGACACATACGGCAACCTGTATTGCTTTTCTTTAAATGATACAATATACAAAGCCGATGGATCAGGTGAAAAGTCGCCGGGAGATTGTTGGGATTACATCGGGATTCGTGAAAATACCTTTGTAGATTTGACGGTCTATCCCAATCCCGCAAGTGAGTGGATCTATGTCAATGATAACAATGATTGCAAACTTGAATTATACGATATGTCCGGAAGGCTATGCCGTCAATCGCAGTCAAAAAGCATTTTCATAAGAGATCTTGAAGATGGCATTTATTTTTTAAGAGTTTCGTCTTTAACATCTGATTCTCTAAATGAGTTTAAAATAATTAAGTTAAACGAACGATAATTGAAGCGCAGCGATGATGCCGAATCGCATAATTGCACACTCCAGCCGTTTTCTGATTTGACCTTGACAAATCCGGTACAATTCAATACTTTTATTTTTCTAATATCCCACCATGAGAAAATCCCTGGCAGTTTTACTGACATTCATTATGGCAATTCCCGGCTTCAGCCAGGAAATCCCTGAAGCTTACAAAGCCTACAAGGCCAGGTATCCCGAAGACCCTGCCCTGAACAAACAGGATTCACTTACCCTGATGCATCTGCCCGAAAAAACTTTGCCGGCAGCTCTTCGAAGCGATCCGCTTCCGGCCATGCTCGACAATTCAACGCTGCCTTACCTGCGGCCGGTATTTGAACAGCAAGGGCCAAGTTGCGGCCAGGCCGCTATGGTCGGGTACAATTTTACCTATGAAATGGCTTACCACCGCGACCAGTCAGCACAAGAACCTCAAAACCAGTATCCCTCCCATTTCACCTGGAATTTCCAGAACGGCGGTAACGGGTGGTATGGCGTCAGCTATTTCCACAGCCTGGAAATCCTTCGAACGGTCGGATGCATGAATTCCTTCGATTATGGTGACTACTATGATGATGGTTACCGATGGATCAACGGTTATGAACTTTATTATCACGGGATGTTCAACCGGATCAAAGGAGCAAACAGCATCAAAACCGATACGGAAGAAGGCATCCTGGCCCTGAAGCACTGGCTGTACGATCATATGGGGGAAGGAATCCACGGCGGGGTAGCCAGTTTTTATGCCAATTCGCCCTGGAATCCCGGAATCCTGGATGTAGGCACGCCGGAAGCAGGCAAATACATCATGTATGAATGGTACCCCATCGCTTCCCACGCCATGACCATTGTAGGCTATAATGATTCTATACGATGGGATTACAATAATGACGGCCTGTACACGAATCATATCGACCTGAACGGCGATGGGGTGGTCAATCCACGCGACTGGGAGATCGGTGCCGTGAAGTTTGTCAACAGTCATGGGCCCGGTGCGCAAAACGAAGGATTCTGCTATATGACCTACAGGTGCCTGGCTGAAAACTTCGAGCTGGGGGGTATCTGGAACAAGTCAGTCCATATCCTGGATATCGATGAAAATTATCAGCCCCTGATGACGTATAAGATCACCCTCAAACATAATGAACGGGAACGGATCAAGATCTATGCCGGTGTATCGCAGGACACATCCGACAATTACCCGGCCAGGATCATGGATTATCCCATCATCGACCACCAGGGCGATCAACATTATATGCAGGGGCACGATACCGCCGAAACCCTGAAATCACTTGAATTCGGGCTGGACATTACACCTTTGCTAAGCAACCTTCAAAGCGGAGAACCGGCCAGGTTCTTCTTCATGGTTGATGAAACCGACCCTTATGGGGAAGGAGAAGGACAGATCAGTTCCTTCTCCCTGGTGGATTATACTTCAGGCCAGCAGGAAGTGATTTCCACGGAAATGCCGGCGTACCTCGAAAATGATTCCCGTACGGTCGTTTCATTGGTTTATGTCCCGGAATACGATCGGGTAGAGATCACCACTGATTCCCTTCCTCCATTTACACCCGGCCAGCCGTACAGTTGCCAGTTGCAGGCCGCCGGCGGATCGGCGCCTTATGAATGGGAACCGGAGTTCAACTACCTTTTAAGGCAGTCGACGGAACCATTCCCCGAAATCGATGCCCAGCAGATCCTGTTTACCCCGGTAGTGGATACGATCATGCCTGTAGCACTGGCTTTTGATTTTCCATTTTACGGGAAATATTACGACACCATATACATGCATGCCGACGGGCATTTGCAGTTCGACGACAGCCAGTTGCCCTGGCCGTATATGCAGGAACCTGAGATCTATTTTCGCAACCAGCGGATCATCGCACCGCTGGAAAGTTACATGACGATGATCAACATCAATGACGGCGACGGCGGATGGGCCGAAATCACTGATTCCTGCGCCACGTTTCGATGGAAGCTCTCACAGCGAACACTCCCCGCATCCACCGAGATCAATTTTGCAGCCCGGATATGGCAAAATGGCGACATCGATTTCATCCACGGGACTTCTTCACTGGATGATATGATGTGGCTGAGCGGCATTTCTGCCGGAAACGGGATGGTATGGAAGATATCGCCATTCACAGGAGGCAATCCAGCCCCCGGTGAAAAAGTCAGTTTCCTTTACCCGTCGTTTCCCCCGGACCTTGATCTTTCTCCCTCCGGTCTGCTAACGGGTACGCTTGCCGCAGATGGCCTGATCTACAACCTTTCATTCAGCGCTAAAGATCAGAACGGGCTGACGGCGCATAAAACCATGCAGCTCACCACCGGCCCCTATCTTTATTTCACGGTCAACGGAGAACCGTTCCAGGATGTGGAATTCGGCCAGACGGTATCTCTTGACCTGGAGATCATGAGCGGCGGTACGATGGCCATGCCGAACACAATGATGATCCTTACGACAAACGATCCTTACGTGACTATAACTGATGCGGTCTGCAATCCGGGCACCCTGCTTCCGGGACATTCGGCTATCTTGCCCGGTGCCTTTCAGTTCACGGTTTCTGTCGATGTCCCGGATCAGCGTGATCTTATGCTCCAGGCTATTCTGACCTCTGAAGATCACACCTGGATCAGCGATCTGTTATTGAAGGCCAAAGCTCCCGTTATGCAGGTCAGGCAGTTCGCGGTCGATACGGAGGATGGCATCTTATATCCCGGCGAAACGGCGCCTTTGTTGATTACCTTGCACAATAGCGGCAGCATGCCACTTGATGGCGTTAACGCAATCCTGACGGCTACCGGCCCGGAAGTCCAGGTCATCGGTAATCCCGTACAGGAATACGGCACGATCGGAAAAGGCATTTCGGTAACCCGTGCTTACACCCTCGAGGCCGGCGATTTAACCTCCGATGGCTTCCTGGCTGAGCTTTCCCTCGGGATTACCTCTGGACCCGGAGTTGAAATTCAGGATACGATTACGTTAAGGATTGGCAAGGCGCCGGTACTGGTGATCGATCTTGACCCGGTACAGCATTCCGGGCCCGGAATCTTTGCCATGCTCGACCAGTTGGGCGTTATGGCCGATTACGATAACACGATCTCAAATGCCATGGATGAGTACCAATCGCTCTTTATTTGCCTGGGTTACCAAAATTTCAATCATGTACTCACCTATCATGAAGGACAACAGATCGCTGACTTTCTGGATGCCGGGGGAAAAGTGTACATTGAAGGCCGGAAAACCTGGCGCGATGATCCGGTAACGCCGGCACAGCCCAAATTTAACCTGGCGCCGGTTGTCGCCTCAGGGATTTATGACACGATCGTTGGCATTGACGGGACGTTTACCCAGGGCATCAGCCTGTCGAACGAGGCGACGACCCCTTTCAGTTTCTACTACCTGCAACCTGCTCCACCTGCATTTATGGTTTTACAGGACAATAACACCGGCAAATCCTGTGCCGTGGCTTACGATGCGGGCACTTATAAGACCATCGGTGCGCTGTTCGAATATGGGACCATGGCGGATATTTCAGAAAACGCCTCACGGAAGCTGATGATCAAATACCTGGAATTTTTTGATATCCCGATCGATCCGGTAGGGATAGAGGAAAAGGTGTCAGAGGGCATGCAGGTGAAAGTATATCCAAATCCGGCTGGCAATTGTCTGTTTATAGCCCCCTCCCCAGCCCTCCCCCAATTGGGGGAGGGAGTCAGGGTGGGGGCTAATGGTCAGCCAATGGCAATTTCATTGGAAATTCTTGATCTATATGGCCGCAAAATAATGAGTTACGGCAATATTTCTTCGTGGCCATACAGGATGGATATTTCCGGCCTTACGAACGGAATGTATTTACTAAGGATGATTGCGGAAAACGGATGTATTGGTTCTGTAAAGTTTTTAAAGGTAGTGGATTAATTTTGGGATCTCTTGAGATGGCATCTCAAATCAAGGCATGATTCTTCCGCATTACAATAATATCAAGTGTTCTAAGCGATTTTATTAGTAATATGAGATGCCATCTCAAATCATTAAACAATTCTTCTATTTCACAACAATATCAATCATTTTAGGAGAATTTGCCTACGCAATGAGATGCCATCTCATCGATCATATTCTTCATTAATATTTCTTCACCTTACTTCACGGAATGAAATTCAAACCTAGATTATCAGACCCTTGATATTTTATATTATCCCTATCTTAGTATAAAAATGCTATGAAAATTCTTTTTATTATCATGCTCTCAGTTGGTATAATTCAATTTAACTGTACACAGTCTTTTTCACAGCACCCGGGTACCTATAAAAAACCTTCAGTGAGCTATATTGAATCCTCTTCCGGTCTTGCTAACCCGGAATGGGAAGGTGGTCGCACGGAACTTGAATTTGCCGATATCAACGGGGATGGAAATATTGATATAATCACCATTGGCGATCATGGAAATCCTGGAATACAATCCGGCGAACAAGGCCTTATGGTTTATTTTGGCGATGGGCAGGGCCACTGGTCAGTTGTTATGGAAGGTGAACTCGGATACGGCGGTATTGCAGCCGGTGATGTGAACAATGACGGGCACATGGATGTCGGCTATGGAATGCATCATAATTATTCCTCAACTGATCTTGGCAACCAGCTTATAGAAGTAGCCCTGGGTGATGGCACGGGTGCCGGCTGGATTCCTTGGGACGATGGCCTGGCTTCAAATGGAGAGGATTGGGGCATGTTCGGAACTGATTTTGCCGATGTCGACAATGATGGCGACCTGGATATCGGTTCGATCTCATTTGGCTGTTGTTCAGGCATACACATTTACAAGAATAACCTCGACGGCACCTGGACCCAGAGTTTCGGGTTCAATTCCGGCAATTCCGGTAATATCTTCCAGTTTGGTGATATCAACAATGACGGATTTATGGATTACATTGTGGAACATGAATCGGGCACTGCTTATTTTGGTGACGGGGCTGGTAATTTTACCATTAATGACCTGAACCTGCCTTCCTCTGAAACGGTAGGTCGTATAGGCCCTTCACTGGGGGATGCTGACAATGATGGGGGCATGGATCTCGCATTTACCACTTATAATGGCGGTCTGCATGTTTATTTATTTAAAGAAGAAATGGATGCCTGGCAGGATTTTTCAGGCAATTTACCCGCTTCAGGTGATTTTGAAATGACGCAGCTGGCCGATATGAATATGGATGGGTTTATTGACGTGGCTGCTTTTGGAAATGGGAATTTCCAGGTATTTCTCGGCAATGGCCAGGGCAACTGGACCGCCGATGCCACATTCACTGTTGGCGATCCGGGTAGTTGCAAAGCATTCAGGGTCGGCGGTGATTTCGATCACAATGGTTATCCTGATATGGTTATGCTTGAAGAAGAAGGTACGTGGATCAGCTATCAAAATCATTTAAAGTGTTTCAAGGAAAATTCGGTGACTTACTCATTAACGGCCAAACCCGTTTTTCCCGGTGGTCATGAGCTATTTCGACCCGGTTCCGTCAGGTTTATCGAATGGATCAGTTCAGTACCGCTGGATGAACCATTTTCAGCGGTCACGCTTGAATACGCTGTGACCGGTCCCGAAGGTCCCTGGACCCTGATCGCTGACCAGCTGCCAAATAATGGAAGATTTCAGTGGATCATCCCCCAGGAAAATTCTTCTCATTGCTATATCAGGTATTCAATTTCTGCCGGGCAATATACTGCTGAATGCATTAGCCCTGCTGATTTCACAATTACCGATGGGACAATCGGAATAAAAGAAGAAGAAACGGCCCCATTTCAGCCCGAGGTTTTCCCAAATCCGGTCGGTTCTCAGATCATGGTAAACAGTAAACAGTCGTTAGCCGGGTTGGAAATTTGCGATATGTTCGGTCAATCCATGATGCAATTCGGAAATATCTCCACGCTCCCACACAAGGTTGATGTTTCAGGCTTGAACGAAGGAATATACCTCCTCAGGATAACTTCGGATGACGGGGCTTGCAAATCGGTAAAGTTTTTGAAGGTAGCCGAGTAATTTTAGTTCTCTTGAGATGGCATCTGAAATCATGAGAAATTTCTTATGTTTTTCAATCATATCAAGCGTTTCAGGAGAATTTTCAAGTAAATTGAGATGCCATCTCAAATCACGTATAAATTCTTCTGTATTATAACAATTTCAAGCCTTCCAGGAGAATTTTCAAATAAATTGAGATGCCATCTCAATTTACACATATTTTCACCCTCCTCTACCCTATCTGCGCTGAACTTTTTACTTTTATAATTGTTACTTTTGCAACGTCAATCTCTTATTTTATGAAAAAAGCCTTACTTTTCTTCATCCTCATCCTGGTCATTTCTGTCCTTAATTCATATAAACCGCCCAGAAACGGGGGGAAAAACTATGTCGAAGGGCAGATCATGGTCAAACTGCGCTCCGGTAAATCGTTGCAGCAGGAACAAATGCTTAATCGGGTACTATCCGATTTCAGCCAGGTGAACATGAAGTTAGAAGCAAGGCTTTCGAACCGGATGAATATTTTCCTGCTGAATTTTAACCCGGATAAAATAAATGAAGAAAATCTGTTAAAGGAGATTAAATCCCATCCAAACGTAGAACTGGCACAATTCAACCATTATATCGAACAGCGTGCCCTGATCCCGAATGATATCGATTTTGCACTCCAGTGGAATATGAATAATACCGGGCAAACATCCGGAGTTGCCGATGCCGATATTGACGGACCGGAAGCATGGGATATTTCTACCAGGGCTGTGACAGCCACCGGCGATTCAATCATTATTGCCATTGTTGATGATGGTTTCGACCTGGAACACGAAGACCTGAATTTCTGGAAAAATTACCAGGAAATTGCCGATAATGGGATTGATGATGATGAGAACGGTTATATTGATGATTACGACGGGTGGAATTCATGGAACAATTCGGGTAACCTGGTGGAAAAAGACCATGGGACGCATGTGACCGGGATCGCTGCGGCCAAAGGTAATAACGGCCTTGGTGTGACCGGCGTGAACCACCATGTGAAGGTGATGCCCGTTGTAGGTTCTGCAACCGTTGAATCCATTGTTGTGGCCGGTTATGCTTATGTCCATGAAATGAGGGCGCTTTATAATGAGAGCGATGGGGAAAAAGGCGCATTCATAGTATCAACTAATGCGTCATTCGGGGTGAATTACGGAATGCCTGAGGATTTTCCAATCTGGGGCGCTATGTATGATTCGCTGGGCTTCCAGGGTGTCTTAAGTGCAGGAGCCACGGCCAACGGCAATTGGAACGTGGATGAAATGGGTGATATTCCTACCGCATTTACCAGCAACTTCCTGATTACAGTGACCAATACCAATGATGAAGATGTGAAAAGCTCCGCCGGGTGGGGACCAAATTCCATAGACCTCGGCGCTCCGGGCACACAGATATACTCGACACGAATGGGTAATGTTTATGGCAACAAATCGGGCACTTCTATGGCATCCCCTCATGTTGCAGGTGCAATTGCTTTCATGTTTTCAGCAGCCGATCAGGCCTTTTTGGAGGCGTATAAAGATGATCCCGCCGGCGGTGCCCTCCTGATCAAAGAATATATCCTCAACGGCACGGATCCCCTGGAAAGTCTTGCGGGGATCACAGTGACCGGCGGAAGGCTTAACATTTACAACGCGGCCATGATCATGCAGAATCCGGAGATCTCCTTCAATCCCCAGAGTGTGCACAACGCCATGCAGCCCAACAATGAAAATAGCATCAATTTTGAGTTTACCAATCATACTGAAGCCACGATCAATTATACGGTCGCTTATCCGGAACCTCTTTTCTGGACCAGCTTGAGCGGCCCGGTGACCGGAACCCTGGATGCCGGCGATTCGCAGGAAATTACGATACACTTCAATTCTACCGGCCTGAACAGCGACACGCTGTTTTCTTACCTGGATTTCAGCTATGACGAAGGCAATATAATTCATGTGCCGGTACATTTATTCGTTGCCTCGGATGCTATCCCCGAAGTTTCGGTCAATATAACGGCCAGCATGCAAAATATTTGCCCCGGAGTTTCTGTCGATCTGACGTCAACAGTTACAGGAGGTACCGGCGACTACACTTATGCCTGGACATCCGAGCCCGCCGGCACCAGTTCATCCGAAGAAAATATCACCGTTTCACCCCTGGCTACAACAACTTATTATCTCCAGGTAACCGATGAATCCGGTCAAACCGGCAACGATGTTATCCAGGTACTGGTCGATCCGCTGCCGGCTCAACCGTCGATCACCGCAGGTCCTGCTTCAGTCGATAATTTCAGTACAGCTTCATCGGTGTATACCTGTACCACGGCTTCAAACACCATTTCTTATGTCTGGTATGTTTCGCCCACTGAAGCCGGAAGTACCACCAGTACGTCAACAAGCGCCGAATTCAACTGGGCCCCGGGTTATGCAGGTGCTGTCCAGGTTACCGTTGTCGGACTGAACGATTGCGGCATAGGTGTGTTTTCAGAACCGTTCAACACGCTGGTGTATACTTCAGCAGGGATCGATGAAATATATCCCGACCTGAAATTCACCGTTTATCCCGTGCCGGCAAATGATATTTTGAACATTGAGGTTTCCGGTTTAAGCACAGGAAAGCATTATCAATTAAATGTGTTTAATATTTCCGGGGTAAAGATGGATGATATGGTTGTATCTGCATCAGAGGATTTGATCACAATAGATATCAGCGGTTACAATCCTGGCGTGTATTCTGTTGTGATGAAAGAAGGCGATCGGGTACTGGCCATTAAAAAGATCATCATCACGAAATAAAACACCCCAATAAAAAATTAAAAATTAAAAATTAAAAATTAAAAAATTCTCTTAATCTTGTAGCCATTCTGCCGGGTTTAGCAAGGTTTTCGATTGCCAGACTTCAAAGTGAAGTTCGGTTTTTGAATCGGATGCATTGGTGAAAACTGTGCCGATCTTTTGTTTGGTGGTCACCTTCTCCCCGATTTTCACATAAACCTTATCGAGGTTGGAATAAACGGAAAGAAATTCGCCGTGGCGGATGATCACCACATTGTTATTGTTGGGCACATTCATCACGCGGGTGACCACACCGTTAAAAACCGCCCTGGCTTCTGTGCCGGCTTCGGTGACCAGGTCGATACCGTTGTTGCGGGTTTTGACATTCTTTAATACCGGGTGAGGGTGTTCACCGAAGGTGCTGGAAATAATCCCCTTTTCAACCGGCCAGGGAAGCTTTCCCCGGTTGCTGGCGAAATTATCGGAGATCATTTTTTCTTCCGGCGTTAGTGCGAATTCGCCCGACTTGAGCGACACGGCGCCGGTTTTGCTGGCACGTTCGCTGGCCAGCCTGATCTCTTCGGCGATAATATCCTGGATGGCTTTCTGAAGCTTTTTGGCAGCTGCTTCTTTCTCCTTGAGCGTTTTCTGAAGCTCTTTTTCCTTTTTCGAGAGGCTCTTTACCGATTTATTCTTCTCTTCCCTCTCAACGGTCAGTTGCCTGCGCTGCAGCTCCTGGCTCATGATCAACCGGTTCTTCTCATCACGGATACCGGCTAGCTCTTCCATTTTGATCTCCAACCGTTTCTGTTTCAACTGGATCAGCAAAGCCTGCTTTTTCCGGTATTCGTTATAAAATTCGAAATATTTCAAACGCTGGTAAGCCTGGTTGAAATCATCCGCTGAAAAAATAAATACAAGGCGGTCGTACAGGTTTTTATTCTTGTATGAATAATAGATCATTATCGCATATTCATCCTTGAGGCTCTGAAGGTCTTTTTCCAGAAGATTAATACTATCCTGGGCCAGAATAAGCTGGTTTTCCACTGATTGAACCTCACTGTTGATTGTATTGATCAATTGTTCACGCTGATTGATCTTTTTATTGAGGATGACCACCTCGTTCAGCGAGTTCTGCCGGGTCTGGCGGGTTTGCTCAAGCAATTGATTGGTATATTGAATTTCCTCTTCGATCTTTTTCTTGTCCTGTTCCAGCTTTGTCCTGTCTTTCTGCGCAAATGAAGACAGGAAACAAGCAAAGAAAAGAAAGAATATTATAAGAGGTTTTTTCATCTTAAATAATAGCCTGCCAAAATTAGTGAATCCTATTTTATCTGTTCATAATTCTCCGGGATGGAGAACGGGAAAGCCATCGGCTCGTTGAGGGTAACTTTATTGTAGCTGATACTGATCTTCAACAGGTCATCGGCCAGGATATTATATTTGATGGAAGAAGGATAAATCTGGCTTTCAAGGGCCTGGAATTCCCCGTAATAAGCCTCCAATTTCCGGTTATCTTTCAGGTATTCCTTCAAATCAATCTTTTTAATCTTGTAAGAATCCGGATCGAGCCAAATGTTCTGCAATAAGGTGACCGGGTCATCATTGGCTTCTTCGGCAGCTCTTTTAATTTTCCTTCTGCCGGTAGTCGACAGTTTGTAATCAAGATTGTCGATGGACGCCCTGAAATTATTGTTTTCGTAAAACTGGAAGTCATTTCCAAGGATGATGGATTGCAGGATATCGAAATCGACATGAATCTGAAGAAAGCGGCTGACCAACTCATAGTCACCGACAAAATAATCCTTATTCAGCCGGTTGACATATTTGACCGAATCATTGGTGATCACCATCCGAAACATTTCGATCCCTAAGGCAGGGGTTATAGTAATCCAGATCAGGCTATCTTTTCTGATCCTGACCTGACCTTTGAAGTCGGTCGTATTCCTCTTCTGGGTATAACTTGCATCGAATTTCAGCGACAGCCAGTCGAATTTCAGCTCGTTTTCCTTAAGTTGCGCATAAAGGTAATCCGGTCCTTCTTCTTTAAGCGGTGCTTTGATCAGCGGCCGGGATGACCGGCAGGATGACAGCAATAATACCGCCGCCATCATAAAAATAATCCATTTTAAGCTGTTATTCATAATATGTTTTATCCTGAACTTTCTTTTCAAGCCATTCGGAGCCTTCGCCCGCTTTCAGTGCTTTTTCCCAGTATTTCACCGCTTCCTTTTTATCGTTCAGCTTCCAAAGTACATCGCCATAATGCTCTATGACCACAGCACTCTCTTCCCCTTTTTCTATCGCCTTCTCAATCCATTCTTTTGCATCTTCATACTTTCCCAGCCTGAAAAGCACCCAGCCATACGTATCGAGGTAAGAGCTGTTATCCGGCTCAAGTTCAACAGCCTTTTTTGCCATGGTTTCAGCTTTATCCAGGTTAACATTCCTTAACGACAGGTAGTAAGCGTAATTATTAAGTACCAGGACGTTGTCCGGTTCAATTTTAAGCACTTTTTCATACGCTTCATCCGATTTTTCATGGTCTTTCAACTGAAAATACGTGTCTCCCAGGTATGAATAAAACTGTGTCATGAGTTGATCATTGAACACGACGAAATTGACCCCATTCTTAAAATATTTGGCAGCAGCTTCGTAGTCTTTCATCTGGAATGAAGCGGCACCGGCAAACAAGTAAAGTAAAGGCTGATCCGGGAATAGTTCCAGTGCCCTTTTGCTTTCATCGGCCATCGCCTGGTTATCGCGAAGTTCCGATTCCACAAACAACAACTGTTCCCAGATCAGGTACTTCGTACTGTCAATGCTGATCACCTTCCGGAATGCATCTCTTGCTTCCTCATACTGTTTGTCCTGGACCAGGAAATCCGCATAAATGGAATGGGCCTTCGGATCATTGGGATGTGTTGCAACCAGGATTCGGGCCAATTCAAATGCTTCTGTTTTATATGAGCCGTAAATTTCAGTGACTGAATAATAGGCCAGGAGGATGCTGACTTTCGTGTCAATGTCGAGGTTTGGATTGGCAAAACCGGCCTTCAAGTACTCCAGGGATTTGGCTTTATCACCTTTTTTCCGGTAATAATCAGACAATGAAATATTGATGTATGGATTTTCAGGGTCTACGACAAGGATCTTGTTGTAAATTTCAAGGGCCTGGTCGTACATTCCACTGGTCATATAGAGTTCAGCCAGCATTTCAAGATAGCGGGTTTCATCCGGGAAAGCATTGCAAAGCTTCTGCATTTCTTCGATCGCCTTTTCAGGCTTGCCCATCATGATATAAATTTTTTCTTTCTGGACCGAGATCTCTTCCATGACGCCCAGCTTTTGCTCCAGCATATCATACGATTTCACGGCATTCTTATAATCGTTGTTATAGATATAATTCAATGCCTGGTCCTCATAATATTCGATATTTTCCGGATCGGCTTCGATCAGTTTGTCGATAATTTTTCCGGCTTCGGCATATTTTCCCTGGGCCTGGTAAAGGGTAAAGAGCAATATTTTATACCATTTATTAGTCGGGTCCAGAGCAGAGGCTTTTTCAGCATAAGGCAGCGCATCCTGCACTTTTCCCTGGTCGGTGTATACACTCGCCAGTTCAAACATCGCAGCGGCGTCGTTTGCATCTTCTTCCAGGCATTTCATGTAAAGTTCGATGGCCTTGTCGTAATTCCCGAGAATCTTTTGTTTTGAAGCCTCATAATACAATTCGCGGTTCTTCGGAAAAATGCCGGATGCTGTTTCCTGCGATAGGACTTTAGGACTATAGGACAGTAGGACGATAAGAACGGGAATTATCAATAATAACCTGAATTTCATACATTCTAAATTGTAAATCGTAAATTGTAAACTGCAAATTGTAACTCTACTTCGTGCCGGTATGACCGAAACCGCCGGCGCCGCGCGTTGTATCTTTCAGTTCCTCCACCTGGATCCATTCGGCTTTTTCGTGACGCGCGATAACCATCTGCGCAACCCGTTCTCCATCTTCTATCAACACATCTTCCAAAGAAAGGTTTATCATGATGAGCTTAATTTCCCCACAATAATCAGCATCGATCGTTCCGGGAGTATTGACCATTGAAATGCCTTTTTTCAGTGCCATACCGCTGCGGGGCCTTATTTGTGCCTCGAAACCTACAGGAAGTTCAATGAACAAACCGGTAGGAATTAACGTTCGTTCAAAGGGTTTTAGTGTAACCGGCTGCTCAAGGCTGGCCCGCAGGTCCATCCCGGCCGATGCACCGGTTTCATAGGTTGGCAACGGATGCCTGGAATGATTAACGATCTTGATATTCACAGGGATAGTTTTGCAATGGGATGCAAAGGTAGTTTTTTTTACTCGATTTTAAAAGACTGCCTTGAACTCCCGTCTTTCCTTAAAGAAAACGATGATCATGAAGATGATGAATAGCACCGTGTTGATTCCCAGCTTTAAAAATCCGCTTTCCAGCGGCATATAATAACCGAAAATGAAAAACGCCATCGTCAGTATCGTATAAAATCCGATCCGGCCCAGCTGGTACTCGATCCGGTAGTATTTCTGCCCCCAGTAATAAGACAGCAGGACCATAAGACTGTAGGCGCTTAGATGGCCGATGGCGGCGCCAAGGTAAGAGAATCGCGGCACGAGCACTACATTCATAATGATAGTGACTGCAGCGCCTGCCAGTGCAATATAGGCCCCGAATCGTGTCATGTCGTTCAGCTTATACCAGATTGACAGGTTGAACGTAATCCCGAGAAGCAGGTTGGCAAACAGGACGATGGGCAGGATAAAAAGCCCTTCCCAGTAGTCAGGACCCAGGAAGTATTTTACAATATCAGCATACAGGGTGACCCCGAGAAAGATGAACAGGCCGAAAAGCACAAAATACTTCATGACATCGGCATAGACCTGCTTTGCATTATCCTCCTTTTTCTGGGCAAAAAAGAACGGTTCGGCGGCATAACGGAACATCTGGATGAACAGCGTCATCAAAACAGAAAGCTTATATGCGGCACCGTAAATACCGAGCTCGCTCATAACGTATGCTTCAGGATTGGCTTCGCCGGGCGGCACAATCAGCAGGTATTTGAAGATGATCTTGTCGGCCACTTCGTTGACCATACCGGCCAGGCCAACGATCAGCAATGGGAAAGCATACCGCAGCATCCTGCCCAGCAGCTCTTTATCCAGTATTGGCCTGACGCTGAAAATATCCGGGAACAGCAACAGCAAAGTAATTCCGCTCGAAACCAGGTTCGCGATGAAAGCATAGCCGACGCCAATTGACGGATCGTAAACCAGGCGGACGATGGAGTCCGGATTGTGGGCCAGCATAAGCGGTGCAAGCCACAGGAAGAAGAAATTCAATCCGACATTCACCAGAACATTCACGATCTTGATGATCGAAAAACGCAGTGCCCTGTTCTTATGCCGAAGGTAAGCGAACGGTATGGCCGTGAAGGCATCCAGCGCGACGATTACCGAGAACATCATGATGTATTCAGGGTTGTTGCCATATTTGATCAGTTCAGCGATGGGCTGATTGAAAATAACCACAAGGACTACAAAGAGCACAGAGGTCACCAAGAGGCTGATCATCGACGAACTGAAGACTTTTTTCGGCTCAGGTTCTTTTTCAGCAAAGCGAAAGAAAGCCGTTTCCATGCCATAGGTCAGCAATACAAGCAGGAAAGCCATATAAGCGTAAAGCTCGGTAATCACGCCATATTCGCCGGTAATAAAGATGCGGGTGTAAAACGGGGTCAGCAGGAAATAATTCAGCAACCGCGGAACGATCGTTCCCATGCCGTAGACCAGCGTCTGCCCTGCCAGTTTTTTAAGCGGATTCAAGAATTACTTTTTTGTCAGGTAAAAGTATTGAAAAAAGTCATCGATCGGCTCTCATAGATTTGACCTTTGCGCAACCGCCCTCACCCACCTCGGCACCGAATCCACAAGAATGATCACCAGTGACGCCATGATCACCAGTGTCAGCACAAGGTTGACCAATCCGGGGATGCGGGTCGACGCTTCCATGAATTGCGGGATAAACAGGTTTTTAATGTTGAGGAAACCGGCGGTCATCGTGGTGACACCGACAAAAGTCATGGGAATGATGGTGATCCAGGCATAAACCGGCCTGGAGTGGTTGATGATGTATGATGTACCGATCGCCAGCGCAATCGTTCCCAACAATTGGTTAGCCGTACCGAACATCGGCCAGATCGTGCTCACGCTGCCGGTGTAAACGAAATAGGCCCAGGCAAATACGATGACAAGGCTGGTAAGCAGGTTTCCGGGCAGCCAGTGTGTCCGGCCGAAAGGTTTATAAATCAATCCGAGTGCTTCCTGCAAAACAAACCTCGCAATTCGGGTACCGGCATCGATGATGGTCAGAATAAACAAGGCTTCGAACATGATGGCGAAGTGGTACCAGTACGACATCAATTTCTCGAGGCCGGGAATGGCGGAAAATATCTGTGCCATGCCAACCGCCAGCGACACTGCACCGCCAGTCCGGCCAGCAATCTCTTCTCCGACTTCTTTCGACAGTAAGGGGAGATTCGATTCAGTAAAGCCCATCTCCTGCAGCATGGGCAGGTATTGGGCGAATTTCTCCACCGGGATGTTGATCTGGAAATAATCGAGCGGGAACAGGCTGCTGGCGGCGATGAGGGCCATCACGCTGACGGCTCCTTCGGAAAGCATGGAGCCGACGGCGATGAACTTGATATGCGATTCTTTCATGACCATTTTGGGTGTGGTCCCGGAGCTAACGATGGAATGAAAGCCGGAGATGGCACCACAGGCAATGGTGATGAACAGGTATGGGAACAGTGGCCCGGGAATGATGGGACCACCGCCGTGGATAAACGGCGTGAAGGCGGGCATTTTCATTTCCGGCATCACAATGATGATCCCGACAGCCAGCATAGCCACTACGGCCAGTTTCATGATCGAGCTTAGATAGTCGCGTGGTGAAAGCAGTATCCAGACCGGAAGTACCGAGGCCAGAAAGCCATAAGCGGCTATCATGATGGTCAGTGTGGGTTTATCGAACTGGAACCAGTGTGCAATGGATGAATCCGGGATGTATTTGCCATAGATAACCGCCAGGCTGAGCAGGATCACGCCAATTACGGTCGCTTCACCGGTTTTCCCCGGCCTCCACCGGAACATCCACAATCCCATGAATATGGCTATAGGTATGGTCATGGCGATGGTGAATGTCCCCCACGAACTCTCGGCCAGCGCATTGACCACGACAAGCCCCATTCCAGCCAGTGCGATCACCAGGATGATCAAAATGGCCAGTGAAGCTATATTTCCGCTGAGTTTGCTGACTTCAGTTCTTGCAATCTGGGCCAGCGATTTACCATCATGCTGGACCGAAGCGACGAGGATCACCAGGTCGTGCACGGCGCCGGCCAGCACAGAGCCGAGCACCATCCAGAGGAATCCCGGGAAGTAGCCGAACTGGGCGGCCAGCACAGGCCCGACGAGTGGACCAGCCCCGGCGATCGCTGCAAAATGATGGCCGAAGAGCACCCATTTATTCATCGGTACATAATTCTGGCCATCGTAAAGCCGCCTGGCAGGCGTTTCGCGAAGATCATTAATGGTGAGCACCCTGGCCATGATCCAGCTGTAATAGAACCGGTAAGCCAGGACAAAAATGGCGATGGCACCAATGATTAGCGGAGCGGCATTCATCTTGATTTATTCATATTTTAAAACATCCACCGGGTTTGTATCAGCCAGTTTTTTAACCTGAAAATAAATCGTCATCCAGGCTAAAATTAAAACAAAAATAACTGGCAAAATAAAAATCGCAGGATTTATAAAGACGCGGTAAGAAAAATTTTCCAGCCACAGGTCGAGGAACCACCAGGCCAGCGGCAGGGCGATAATGCCGGCAATCGCCACCAGGCGTAAGAATTCCAGGGTCACCTTGCGGGCGATCGTTGCGGTTTCAGCACCCAGCACCTTCCTGATCCCGATCTCTTTCTTTCTCAGGCTGAATGTATAATTTGCAAGTCCCAGCAGCCCAAGTCCGGCAATGAAAATAGCCAGGAACGAGAACCAGAGGATGGCCCTTCCGGCATTCTTCACCCCTGAATAAGAATTCTTTAAATAATCTTCCTGGAAAAAATAATCGAAAGGCTCTTCCGGTAAAACCTCATTCCAGGCAGAAGTGAGGCTTCGGATCGTTTCCGCCTTGTTACCGGGCTGAATTCTGACCGACAAGAAATTATATCCCATCCAGGGTTGTTTGGTCAGTAAGAGCGGCTGTAATTCCTGGTGCAGACTGGCAAAATGGAAGTCGCTGACTACACCGATGATCTTATGGGGCCCATCCCGGTATATCGTTTTGCCTACCGGGTTTTCCCAACCCAGTTGTTTTGCCAGCGATTCATTGATAATGAACGCTGAACTGTCGGCGTTGGATGCCTTATCGAAGCCCCGGCCCTGGACTACCGGGATATTCATCATATCAAGGTAATCCGCATCCACATCCAGCACGTGGATCATGACCGGTTCTTTAAAATCCTCGGGGACATAACCGTTCATCGTGAAACCTCCGCCCGGAACTTCGGATGATGCACCCGAAGCGGTAACCGACGGGATTTTTCTGAATGCATTTTTCACCCCCTGGCAATTATTCATGGCGTTATCGCTGACCAGCGGAATGACCACGACATTTTCCTTGTTATAGCCCAGCGGCATGGAACTCATAAAGCCGAGTTGCTTGTAAACCGCCAGGGTTAGGATGATCAGTATAACCGAAACAAGGAACTGGAATACGACCAGTATGTTTCTGATTGCAGCTTTGCCTTTGACTGAAAATATCGTCCCGCGGAGGCTGAGCAGCGGAGGAAAGCGGGAAATGAACCAGGCCGGGTAACTTCCTGACAGGAGGCTGGTGACCACGATGAGGACGGCTATACCGGCGACCATAATCATCCCGGAAGAGCCAAACAATGAAAGTTCTTTACCGACCAGGCTGTTAAAGGAAGGCTGGATGATTTCAACCAGAATGGCAGCAACCAGGAATGCCAGGATGCTGATCAACAAGGTTTCCAGGAGGAACTGAGTGACGATGTTTTTCCGTGTTGCACCGGTGACTTTCCTGAGGCCGATTTCTCTTGATCGCATGAAAGACCGGGCAGTGGTCAGGTTCATGAAATTGATGCAGGCAATGATCAGGATAAACAGGGCGATGCTTGCAAAAATGAATAGCGACTGAAGATCGCCTTCGCTTCGAAGCCCGAAGTCTTTTCCGGAGAAAAGGTAGATTCGCGTGAGCGGCTGAAGATCAAGATGAAGAATAAACCCCGCCGGTCGATAGATATAGTTAATATTCTTCTCCATGAAATCCGGGAATTTCTGTTTCAGAGCTTCAGGATTTGCACCTTCACCAAGCATTACATAAGTAAGGTAATTCCAGCCGCCATTCCAGTCGAGAAACAGGTTTTTATCCAGGTAAAGCGTAGAAAATGAAACCAGGGCACCGAATCTTAGATGCGAATTAGAAGGAAAATCTTCCATGATCCCTGTAATCATAAGATTCTCCCTGCCATTAAGCCTGACGACTTTAAAAAGCGGATCGTCCTGGCCAAAGATTTGCTGTGCCAGCGATTCCGTAAGCACGATCTGGTAAGGTTCTGAAAGGGCCTTCAGCGGGTCGCCTTTGATCAGTTTAAAAGAAAACACGTCGAACAAAGCTGAATCAGCGTAACTCAGGTCACTTACAGGGTAATTTTTATCGCCAAAATCAAGGTAGGCACCGGTAGGATTTACAAAGCGGACCATTTTACTCACTTCAGGGAACTCTTCAACCATGAAAGGACCGACAGCCGCTGTGAGGTATTCCATCGGGGTGATTTCCGCATCTTTTTCCTCATTAATAATGACCCGGTAGATTTTTTCTTTGTTCTTGTGAAAGCGGTCGTAGCTCAGTTCATTGACCACGTATTCCATGATCAGGATCACTGTTGTAAGACCGATTGCAAGTCCCAGGATATTAAGTACAGTTGCTGACTTGTTTCTCCAGAAGTTACGGAATCCGGTTAATAGGAAGTGCTTTAGCATATTATTTTTTCTTCTGACAACATATATTTTCTTCCAACGACTAAAGCCGTTGGTTCAGCTATCTCCTTCCCCCGTTTGGGGGAAGGCTGGGATGGGGGTCAATTCGGCATTTCCGGAGGCTTTGCCAGCTCAGCGGGCACGGTTCCGGTTAAAGTTTTCAGGAAAGTTACGATCTCCTGAACTTCCTGGTCCGTCAGATCTTTATTGAGCTGAAGTTTAGCAATGATCTTAACGGCTTCCCCAAGATCAGTCACGCTTCCATCATGGAAGAACGGATGGGTTTTCTCAATATTTCGCAATGAAGGTACTTTGAACAGAAATTTGTCGGATTCATTATTGGTGACCAGGAACCGTCCGTTATCCACTTTTGCACTTTTTGTAAAATCCCAGTATGTGCCGGCCAGCCCGAATTTCTGGTACATCTGTCCACCAAGGACGGGCCCTGAATGACATGCGGTGCAGCCAACGTCCATAAATGTCTGCAATCCTTTTTTTTCTTCCGAAGTCAACGCTGCTTCATAACCCATCAGGTATTCGTCAAATCTTGAAGGAGTGATGAGTTTGCGTTCAAAAGCACCGATGGCTTTTTCAAGGTTCCTGTAATTTACAGGTTGCTCTTCTCCGGGAAAAGCAGCTGCAAAAAGTTCCTGGTATCCTTTGATCGATGCCAGCCTGTTAATCACTGCTTCCTGGTCGGGCATAGCCATTTCGATCGGGTTGAGGATGGGTCCGCCGGCCTGTTCTTCCACATCCTTAGCCCGGCCATCCCAGAACTGGGTAAAGTGAAAAGCTGCATTGAGAACGGTCGGGGAATTGCGGTCGCCTTTTTGTCCACCTACCCCGCCTGATGTCGGTTCATTGTCAACGCCAAAAGTTTCAAGATTGTGGCATGTATTGCAACTCATCGTTTCATCTTTCGATAATCTTTTATCAAAATACAAGGTCTGACCTAAAAGAATTTTCTCTTTAGTGATAGGGTTTTCCGGGTTTTCTACCACATCGGCCAGCGGACTG
>AMWB02003744.1_pt1 | contig 21591 bp, 25 predicted proteins | sample 200311 | NCBI WGS metagenome assembly AMWB02 (sample SAMN02737377, study PRJNA173069) | bioreactor metagenome | biome: anode biofilm in microbial fuel cells | place: USA: California | collected 2010-12-16 | reverse complement strand
TGCAAAGCCCGCTGGCGACCTTCCTCACCGGCATCAAGATGAGCAAATGGGTGCTGCTGCCGCCGCCGACCCGTCCGGAGCAGCTCATCACCCAGGTCGCGCGCTGGAGCCACGTCGCGCGCAAGGAGGGTCTGCTGGCGCTCGAAGGGCAGATCCCGCTGGTGCCCGATCCCTTCATGCGCAAGGGCCTGCAGCTGCTGGTCGATGGCGTCGAACCGGAGCGCCTGCGCGAGGTACTCGAGGTCGAGATCGGCGCCTACGAGGAGCAGATGAAGCAGGCGGCGAAGATCTGGGAGTCGGCCGGCGGCTACTCGCCGACCATCGGCATCCTCGGCGCCGTCATGGGGCTCATCCACGTCATGGAGAACCTCACCGATCCTTCCAAGCTCGGCGCCGGGATCGCCGTGGCGTTCGTCGCCACGATCTACGGCGTCGGTGCGGCTAACCTGATCTTCTTGCCGATGGCCAAGAAGCTGATCGCCAACATCGCGCGCCTGGTCATCCTGCGCGAGATGTTCGTCGATGGGCTGGTCGGCATCGCCAACGGCGACAACCCGCGCATCATCGAATCCCGTCTGCAGGGCTATTTCGTCTGAACATGGCCAGACGGCGCAAGGAAGAGGAGCACGAGAACCACGAGCGCTGGCTGGTTTCCTACGCCGACTTCATCACCCTGCTGTTCGCCTTCTTCGTCGTCATGTACGCGATTTCGTCGGTGAATGAAGGCAAGTACCGCGTGTTGTCCGATTCGATTTCCTCGGCTTTCCGCAATATCCCCGGCAGCAGCGTCGGCGCGATGGTGGAGGTCAACCCGAGCGCGCCGGTGCCGGTCGCCATCCCGATCAAGCGGCCGCAGGTCGCCAATCTCAAGACCGACGTCAATCGCGAGAAGAACCGCGAGTTGCTGCGCAACAAGGCGAAGGAAATCACCGAGGCGCTCGCCCCGCTGGTGCAGCAGGGACAGGTGCGCGTCACCGAGGGGGCGCTCGGCATCAGCGTCGAGATCAACGCCAGCGTGCTGTTCGACTCGGGCGAGGCGCGCCTGCAGCCGCTCGCGCGGCAGGCGCTGACGGCGGTCGGCCAGATTCTGGCCACCACCGATTTTCCGATCGTCGTCGAAGGCCATACCGACAACGCCCCGATCAGCACGCCGCTGTATCCGTCGAACTGGGAACTTTCCGGCGCCCGCGCCGCGAGCGTGGTGCGGCTGTTCATCGACACCGGCGTCGCGCCGCAACGCCTGACGGCGACCGGTTTCGCCGACCAGCGCCCGGTGGCCGACAATGCGTCGCCCGATGGGCGCCAGCGCAACCGCCGCGTGGCGATCAACATGGAGTCGCGCACGCCGGACACGCCGGTGGAAGTCGCCCTGCCGGATTAGGTTTGTTCAGGCCTTGCCGAAGCTGCGGCCGCCCGGCGCGGCGGCCTGCTGCTGGCCGTCGGGACCGTAGGTGGTCACCCGATCGACCGCGGACATCAGGGCGACGAGAGCCTGCTGGTTGTGCTGCATGTGCAGACCGATCAGCTTGCCATTGGTCGCGTTCAGATCGCGTGCCTGAGCGGCCAGTTCGAGCAGGCGTGTCCAGACTTGGCGATCGGCGGCCGTTCCGCTGTTCTCCAGCCAGGCTTCCATGCCCGCCCGACCTGCGGGCAGGCCGAGTTCCATCAGGATCCGCTCGCGCGTCTGCGCCAGCCTGGCCAGGGCGTTCGCCAGGGAGTTCTTGCTTTCGATGAGCGCCAGCAAGGGTTCCACCGCGCCACACGCGAGGAATTCCTGCTCGCGCTGCAGCAGGGCGATGAACTCCTCAAGGCGGGCGATTTCTTCGCCGAGTACGCGGCCTATTGCGATGGGATTGCTGGCTGTCGGCACGCCGTCTTCAGGCGGTCTTGCCGGCGCGGCCAAGCATTTCGTGCACGCTGGCGAGCAAGCCGTCGGCGATGCGATCAGGATTGATCTGGAAACGGCCTTCCGCGATCGCCTGCTTGATTTCGGCAACCCGTTGCGTATCGACCGGCGCCTCGCCGGCCCCGGCTTCCTGCAGGCGGGCCGAAAGCGAGGAAATGTCGACGCGCTCGGCTATCCCGGCGCTTGCCGCTTTCTTTGCCGCATCCGAATTGCGCGAGGCTCCGGTTCCCGGGGTCGAGCTGACGGCAGGCGTGGCGCTGTTGATTTTCACGGTCGGTTCCTTTGCATACCAATATTCTTGGCGTTTTTAACGGCAGTTCCGGGAAAAACCTGAGGCAATTTATCGCAACAACAAGCGATGCCTTCGCCATGATTATAAGCCTGATTCAGAATCTGACCGCCACCGTGCCGTCGGCGTCGGCGATGCCGCTGACGACCTGTCCGCCGGACAGCCGGACCTGAACGACCTGGCCGGCGCTGGCGGCGTTGAGGGCGCGGCCTTCGTTGGCTACGGAAAAGCCCGGTCCCTCCGAGATGATCTTGACGGTCTGGCCTTGCCGGATCACCAGTTGGGCCTTCAACATGTCGGCACGCAGGGGCTTGCCGGGGGTGATCGAGATGCCGGCCACCTTGCCGACCGCCTGCCCCGGATCGGTGATGACGTTCGCCGGCAGTTGCGACAGGTCGCCGACTTCCGCCGCAAGGTCGTCCGCCGCGACGAGTTGCCCCCGGGCGATCGGACGTGCGCTGACCAGGTACTCGACCCTGACACGGATATGCACCGGGATGTAGATGCGCCAGCCGGCTTCGTCGAGGCAGCGCACCATGACGTTCGAGCGCCCCCACGGGCGGGCACCGGCCGGCCGGCTGACGTCGAAATGCGCGCAGGGGGCAAGCTGATTGCCGGGGTCGATCCCCCCGATTTCGTAGCTGACCTCGCCGGGCAGCCCCTTGATCTGGATGTTCAGCCAGTTCTCGACGGCTTTTTTCACTGGGGCGGGATCCTGCCGGGCATGGGCGGACATGGCGAGGCAGCAGGAGAGACAGAGGCAGGCGAGCAGGCGCATGGCGAAATTGGAGCATGAATCGCCCCGGAAGTTCGGCTATGCAACGGCGCTTTACCGTCCTTATTCCGGCGCAGGCAAGAATTGCCGCCAGCCTGCCGGCAATTCGTCACCCGCTTGCCGCTCATGCCGTGCGAACGGAGCGATTTCCGGCCTGGCACGGTTACTGCATGGTGATGATGCAAATAACCATGGATCGACTTTCACCGTGATCGACCGTCTCGAACAAGATCTGAGCACCCTCCGCAGCGCCCTCGGCGTGCGTGGCCACCGCCAGGAACTGCTGGCGTCGAATATCGCCAACGGCGACACGCCCCACTTCAAAGCGCGCGACATCGACTTCAAGCAGGCGCTCAGCGCGGCGCTGGGCGCGAGCGGCGCGAGCGCCGTCGGACCGGTCACCCTCGCGCGCACGCAGACCGGCCATCTCGTCGGAGCCAAGGAGATGCCATACGCCAGCGCGGTCAAGTACCGGGCCGAATACCAGGGGGCGGTCGATGGCAACACCGTGAATATGGATGTCGAGCGCGCCTCCTTCGCCGAGAACGCCCTGCAGGTCGAGGCGCTGCTCACCTTCATCAGCGGCCGCTTCCGCACCATGCAAACCGCCATCCAGGGACAGTAAGCCATGAGCGACCTGCGCATCTTCGCCATCGCCGGTTCCGCGCTGACCGCGCAGTCCGCGCGACTCAACGCGGTGGCGAGCAATCTTGCCAACGCCGACAGCGTGGTCGGCTCCGACGGTCAGCCCTACCGCGCCAAACAGGTGGTGTTTCAGGCGACGCCGGTCGAGGGCGGCGGCGTCGGCGTGCGCGTCACGCAGGTGGTCGAGAGTGCCGCGCCGCTGCGCATGCAGTACGACCCGGCGAATCCCGCCGCGAACGAACAGGGCTATGTGGCGATGCCGAACGTCAATGTCGTCGAGGAGATGGTGAACATGATCTCCGCGTCGCGGGCCTACCAGACCAACGCTGAAGTGATGAATACCGCCAAGGCCCTGATGGCGAAGACCCTGACGATCGGCCAGTAAAGGAAACATCATGACGACCAGCACAGTCAACTCCAACCCCTCCGAATCGATCTACTCGAGCCTCAACACGCGTTCCGACACGAAGACGAGCGCGATGACCGAAGCCGAGGACCGCTTTCTCATGCTGCTGACGACGCAGCTGCAGAACCAGGATCCGCTGAATCCGCTCGACAACGCCCAGATGACCTCGCAGCTGGCGCAGATCAGCACGGTCAATGGCATCGAGAAGCTCAACGCGACCCTGCAGAAGCTGCTGTCGGGCATGAGCGACTCACAGGCGATGGAGGCGGCCGCGCTGGTCAATCATGGCGTCCTGGTGCCGGGCGCCAGCATGACGCTGGGCGAAAGCGGCGCGATCTTCGGCTTCGAACTGGGAAGCGCGGCCGACGATGTCATGGTCACCATCAAGGACAGCAACGGCCTCGTGGTGCGCACCCTGAGTCTCGGCGAAGTGGAAGCCGGCGTGCACCCCTACCTCTGGGACGGCAAGAGCGACAGCGGCGCGCAGGCCGCGACCGGCAACAATTACACCTACAGCGTCTCGGCCAAGCGCGGCACGACGACCAGCGCCGCGACTGCGCTGGCCTACGGACTGGTGCAGGCGGTCACGCGCGGCAGCGGCGGACTGACGCTCGAGGTTGGCACGCTTGGTGCGTACACCATGGCCGACGTGAAGCAAATCATCTGACAGGAGCGGACTCATGAGTTTCCAGCAAGGCTTGAGCGGACTGAACGCATCGTCGAAGGCGCTCGACGTGGTCGGCAACAACATCGCCAACTCCGGCACGGTCGGCTTCAAGTCGGCCAACGCGGCCTTCGCGGACGTCTATGCGGCGTCGCTCGGCGCCGGCAACCAGATCGGCATCGGCACTTCGGTGATGTCGACCGACCAGCGCTTCACCCAGGGCAACATCACGGTCACCGACAATTCGCTCGACATGGCGATCAACGGCCAGGGTTTCTACCGCATGGACAACAATGGCGTCATCAGCTGGACGCGCAACGGCCAGTTCAGCGTCGACAAGGACGGCTACGTCGTCGACGGGAACGGCTACCGGCTGACGGGCTATATGGCCGATCCGACCAGCAGCATCATCGTCACCACGACCCCGGTGGATCTTTACATCGACCCTGCCGACCTGCAGCCCCAGCCGACGGGCTTCACCGGCGACGGCCTCGAGGTCGGCCTCAACCTCGATTCGCGCGATGCCACCTTCGGCGTGGCGCCGGCCTTCAACACGGCCGACCCGACCACCTACAACTATTCGACCACCGCGACGGTGTACGACTCGCTCGGCAACCCACATCTGATGGCCATGTATTTCCGGAAAGGCGACGGCACCGCCGGCGTGCCGGTGAATACCTGGCAGGTCTACACGTCGCTCGACGGCGGCGCGGTCGGGGCGCCGGCGACGATGACGTTCAGTACCACGGGCGGCCTGCTGACCCCGGCGGGCGGCATCATTCCCCAGTCGTTCGCAGTCACCAGCGGCGCGACCACGCCGCTCGCCTTCGATCTCAACCTGACCGGCACGACCCAGTACGGCAACAGCTTCGGCGTCAACAGCATCAGCCAGGACGGCTACACCACGGGCCGCCTGGCCGGCATCAACGTCGCCAGCGACGGCGTGATCGAGGGCCGCTACAGCAACGGCGAGACGCGCGCGCTCGGCCAGGTGATCCTCGGCAACTTCGCCAACCCCAACGGTCTGGTTTCGCTCGGCAACAACCAGTGGGCGGAGTCGGCCGACTCCGGCCAGCCGGTGCTCGGCGAACCGGGATCGGGCACACGGGGCATTCTCCAGTCGGCGGCGGTCGAGGAGTCGAACGTCGATCTGACCCAGGAGCTCGTGAACCTGATCACCTTCCAGCGCATGTATCAGGCGAACGCGCAGACCATCAAGACGCAGGATTCGATCATGCAGACGCTGGTCAACCTGCGATAAGAAACTCGGCGCTGGCGAGGCGGCGAATAAACGGATAGGAAGCCATGGACAGACTGATCTACACCGCAATGACCGGCGCGAGCGGCACCCTGTCGCGCCAAGCCGCGGTGGCGCACAATCTGGCCAACGTCTCGACGCAGGGCTACCGCGCCGAGGAACACCGCCTGCGCGCCGCGCAGGTGCTGACGCACAATACCGATCCGGCCGCCCTGCCGACCCGGGCCTTCGCCGTCGATGCCAGCACGCATACCGACTTCAGCGAAGGCGCGCTGATGTATACCGGCGGCCAGTACGACGTCGCGGTCAAGGGCAAGGGCTGGATCGCCCTGGCCATGCCGGATGGCAGCGAGGCCTACACGCGCGCCGGCAGCTTCGGCATCTCCGAGAATGGCGTGCTGCAGACCAAGGCCGGCATCCCGGTGCAGGGCGACGGCGGGCCGATCACGATTCCGCCCGATTCGCGCGTGGCCATCGAGCGCGACGGCACGGTGTCGGAGGTGCCCGAGACCGGCGCGCAGAACATCGTGAATGCAATCGGCCGCATTAAGCTGGTGAACCCGCCGGAAGCCGACCTGGTGCGCGGCCCGGACGGCCTGTTCCGCACGAATGACGGCAACCCCGCGCTGCAGGACGATGCGGTGAACGCCGCCGCCGGCTATCTCGAGAACAGCAACGTGAACCCCGTCGAGCAGATGGTGGCGATGATCTCGCTGGCGCGCCAGTTCGAGATGCAGATGCGCATGATCACCACGGCCGAAACCAACGACCGCGCCGCCACCCAGGTGCTGGCGCCGCGCTAAGTAAAGGAAACACAGATGATCCGCTCCCTCTGGATTGCCAAGACCGGCCTCGACGCACAGCAGATGAATCTCGACGTCATCTCGCACAATCTCTCCAACGTCAGCACCAACGGCTACAAGCGCCAGCGCGCGGTGTTCGAGGATCTGCTCTACCAGAATCTGCGCCAGCCGGGCGCGCAATCCACGCAGCAGACCCAGGTTCCCTCCGGGCTGACGCTCGGCGTCGGCGTGCGCACCGTTTCCACCGAGCACATCCATACCCAGGGCAGCCTGCAGCGTACCGACAACCCCCTCGACATGGCGATCAACGGCCAGGGTTTCTTCCAGATCCAGATGCCGGACGGCACGCTGGCCTACTCGCGCGACGGCGCCTTCCAGCGCGACAACACCGGGCAGATCGTCACCTCGAGCGGCTATCCGCTCTCGCCGGCGATCACCATTCCGCAGGATGCGCTAACCATCACCATCAGCCGCGACGGCATCGTCTCGGTGACCCAGGCGGGCAACAACGCGACCCCGGTCCAGATCGGCACCATCCAGCTGGCGACCTTCATCAACAACGGCGGCCTGCAGAGCGTCGGCGAGAACCTCTATCTCGAGACCGCCTCGAGCGGCACGCCGACGCCGAACACCCCCGGCACCAACGGCGCCGGGCTGATCAACCAGGGCATGGTCGAAACCTCGAACGTCAACGTGGCCGAGGAACTGGTCTCGATGATCCAGACGCAGCGCGCCTACGAGATGAACTCGCGTGCCATCCAGACTTCCGACAGCATCCTCGGCCGCCTGACGCAACTGTGAGGCATATCATGAAAATCACCGTCCTTCTTCCGATGCTCGCCGCAGCCGCCCTGCTGGCCGGCTGCGTGACGACAACGCCGTCGACCGCCGTGCATCAGCCGATGACCGTGCGGCCGGAAGCGCGCGGCGCCGTCGCGCCCGCCAACGGCAGCATCTACAACGCCGCCACCGCGCGTCCGCTGTTCGAGGATCGGCGCGCGCGCCTGGTCGGCGATACGCTGACGATCAACATCGCCGAGAAGACCGCGGCGGCGAAGAAGTCCGAAACCAAGGCCGACCGCACCGACGACCGTTCGCTGACCGTGCCGACGATCTCCGGTCTGCCGCTCAAGACCTTCCAGGGCTCCACGCTGGCGGCCAACAGCAGCACGGCCTTCGAGGGTTCCGGCGAGAATACCTCGTCGAACAACTTCACCGGCACGCTGACGGTGACCGTGATCGAGGTCTATCCGAACGGCAACCTGCTGGTCTCGGGCGAGAAGCAGATCGGCCTGAAGGAGGGTGAAGAGTTCGTCCGCTTCTCGGGCGTCGTCAATCCGCTGACCATCACCGCGAGCAATACCGTGCAATCGACGCAGGTCGCCGATGCGCGCATCGAATACAAGGCAAATGGCTTTCTTGATTCGGCCCAGGTCATGGGCTGGCTTGGGCGATTCTTCCTCACCTTCCTGCCCTTCTGAGAAAGTCCCGTCATGAGCACCGTGCACAAGTTCCTGATCGGCGTGATGTGGCTGTTCGCCGCCCTGCTGGTGAGCGATGCCGCGCGCGCCGAGCGCATCAAGGAGATCGCCTCGATCGCCGGCGTGCGCAACAACCAGCTGGTCGGCTACGGCGTCGTGGTCGGCCTCGACCGCACGGGCGACCAGACGACGCAGACGCCGTTCACCGTGCAGAGCATGATCAACATGCTCTCGCGGCTGGGCGTCACCCTGCCGCCGGGCCAGTCGCTGCAGCTGAAGAACGTCGCGGCCGTCATGGTGACGGCCGACCTGCCGCCGTTCGCGCGCATCGGCCAGCCGATCGACGTGACGATCTCGTCGGTCGGCGACGCGAAATCGCTGCGCGGCGGCACGCTGGTCATGACGCCGCTCAAGGGTGCCGACGGCCAGATCTACGCGATGGCGCAGGGCAACGTGGTGGTGGTCGGAGCCGGTGCCGCGGCCGCCGGTACCCGCACCACCGTCAACCACCTGGCCGCGGGGCGTATCGCCAGCGGCGCCACGGTCGAACGCGAGGTGCCGACGACGGTCGGGCAGGGCGACGTCGCGAATTTCGAGCTGCGCCGCAGCGACTTCGGCACGGCGCAGCGCATGGTCGAGGCGATCAACAAGTCGATGGGGCCGGGCACGGCGAGCGCCGTCGATGGCCGCCAGGTGCAGGTGCGCCTGCCGGCGAATCCCGCCGAGCGCGTCGCCTTCCTCGGCGCGGTCGAGAACCTCAGCGTCACGCCGATGCAGATGCCGGCCAAGGTGATCGTCAATGCGCGCACCGGCTCGGTGGTGATGAACCAGGCCGTGACGATCGAAGCCTGCGCGGTGGCGCACGGCAACCTCTCGGTCTCGGTGCAGGCCGACACCCAGGTCAGCCAGCCGGCACCCTTCTCGGCCGGCCAGACGGCCGCCGTCACCAACGCGAAGGTCGATATCCAGCAGGAGCAGCGTCAACTCGTCAACCTCAAGGCCGGCGCGAATCTCGCCGACGTCGTCAAGGCGCTGAATGCCGTCGGGGCCAACCCGCAGGATCTGATCGCGATCCTGCAGGCGATGAAGATGTCGGGCTCGCTGCGCGCCGAACTGGAAATCATCTAATACGGCACGAATTGCCGGCATGCTCCACCGATTGCCGGTGGCGTGAGCGGGCAAGCTGGGAAACGATGATCAACGATGCCCCGCCCCTTCCGTCGGTTTTCGACACGCAGTCTCTCAGCAGGCTGAGAAGCGATCTGCGCAAGGATGATCCGCAGGCCCTGAAGGCGGCGGCCCAGCAGTTCGAGTCGGTGTTCCTGCAGATGGTCCTCAAGTCGATGCGCGCGACGGTGCCGCAGACCGGCATTTTCGACAGCGACCAGACGCGTTTCTACCAGGAACTGCTCGATTCGCAGCTGGCCCAGGTCATGTCCGCCAAAGGCGGGCTGGGCCTCGCCGCCGTCATCGAAAGACAGCTGGCGGGCCAGAATGCCGTCGCCGACGATGCGGAGTCCGGCGGGCTGCCGCTGCTCCCGCCGCAGATGCCCTTCCCGCTCGGTCGCCGGTCGGGCGCCTTTCCCCTCAACGAAGAGCAGATACAGCCGGAGCTTCCGTTGGAGCAGAGCCCGGTGCGCCCTGTCTTGCCCGGGACGCAGCCCCTGTCTGGCAGCGCGCAGGCGCAATCCTTCACCACCGCCGTCTGGCCCCATGCCCAGTCGGCCAGCCGGGCGACCGGCATCCCGGCGCAGTTCCTGGTTGCCCAGGCGGCGCTCGAGACGGGCTGGGGCCGGTCGGAGATCCGCCACGCCGACGGCACGCCGAGCCACAACCTGTTCGGCATCAAGGCCGGCGGCAACTGGTCGGGCGCCGTGGTCGAGGCGGTCACCACCGAATACGTCAACGGCGTCGCCGAACGGCGCATCGAGCGCTTTCGCGCCTATGGCTCCTATGCGGAATCGTTCCGCGATTATGCGCAACTCCTGAGCGAGTCGCCGCGCTATGCCGGCGTGCTCGGCAGCGCCGACGCCGCCGGCTTCGCCCGCAGTCTGCAGCGGGCCGGCTATGCCACCGATCCCGACTACGCGGCCAAGCTCGAACGCGTGATCGGCAGCCTCGCGCAACTCGCGGCGGGATCGCCCCGCACCTGAGATCGCCCCTTGCCGGACCGCGCGGGTCAGGCTGGCATGGGGGTTGCTCCTTCCAGATTGAGCACTTAAGCAGCGGCATTTCTTGCCGTTGATTGCACATCTTACGGAGCTAGGAATGGGCATCCTGAACGTCGGTATCACCGGTCTGAATGCGGCACAGCTGGGAATCCTGACCACCAGCCACAACATCGCCAACGCCTCCACGCCGGGCTTCAACCGCCAGCAGATCATCCAGACGACCAATACCCCGACGTACACGGGGGCAGGCTTCATCGGCCAGGGTACCAACGTCGAGACGATCCAGCGGATTTACAGCCGCTTTCAGGCGGAGCAGGTGCTGTCCGCCCAGACCGGAACGTCGGAAATGGACGCCTATCTGATGCAGATCAGCCAGCTCGACAATCTGCTCGCGGATCCCAGTGCCGGTCTTTCGCCGGCGTTGTCCAGCTTCTTCACCGCGGTGCAGGAAATGGCGGCGAATCCGGCCTCCATCCCGGCCCGCCAGACCATGCTTTCGGCGAGCCAGGCCCTGCTGGCACGCTTCCAGGCGATCGACCAGCGCATGCGCGAGATCCGCAGCGGCGTCAATGCCCAGATCACCAGCGAAGTGTCCGCCATCAATTCCTACGCGCAACAGATCGCCGAACTCAACCAGCGCATCATCCTGGTGCAGGCAGGCGGCGGAAACCAGCCGGCCAACGACCTGCTCGACCAGCGCGACCAGTTGGTGGCCGAGCTCAACAAGGAAGTCCGCGCGACGACAATTACCCAGAGCGACGGCACCTTCAGCGTTTTCATCGGCAACGGCCAGCCGCTGGTCGTCGGCACGATCAATTATTCCCTCCAGGCACTGCCGGCGCCCGACGATCCGGAGCGTACGGTGGTGGCGCTGCAGTCGCCGACCGGCGGCACCGTTTATATGCCCGAATCCATGCTGTCGGGCGGCACCCTCGGCGGCCTGATCGCCTTCCGGCGCGAGTCGCTCGACGAAGCGCAGAACGCGCTCGGCCGCATCGCCCTGACGCTGGCGCAGAACTTCAACGACCAGCACCAGCTCGGCCAGGATCTGGACGGTACGCTCGGCGGACTGTATTTCGATCTCGGCCTGGCGGGGCCGACGGCGTATGCCAATGCCAATAACGCCGATCCGACCCAGCAGCTCAGCGTCGTCATCGATGATGTCGGCAGCCTGACGACCAGCGACTACCGCCTGAGCTACGACGGGGCGAACTACACGCTGCAGCGCCTCTCGGACAACACCTTGCAGACTTTCGCCACCCTGCCGCAAACCGTCGATGGAATCACCATCGACGTCGGCAGCTGGACGCCGGTGGCCGGCGACGGCTTCCTGATCCAGCCGACGCGCGCCGGCGCGGCGAACGTGGCGATGGCGATCACCGATCCGCGCGACATCGCCGCGGCCGCGCCGATCCGCACCTCGGCCGCTCTTGCCAACACCGGCACCGGCAGCGTGAGCGCCGGCACGGTCGATCCGACGCTGCCCCTCGACGCGAACCTGCAGCAGACGGTGACGATCACCTTCACCAGCGCGACGACCTACGACGTGACCGGCACCGGCGCGGGGCTGCCGGCGCTCGGCCAGACCTATACTGCGGGCGCCGCCATCAGCTTCAACGGCTGGACGATCCAGATCGGCGGCAATCCGGCCGGCGGAGATGTGTTCGTCGTGGAGCAGAACTCGAGCGGCGTGGCCGACAACCGCAATGGCGTGCTGCTGGGCGCCTTGCAGACCAAGAACACCATGGAAGTCGGAACGGCCACCTATCAGTCGGCCTATTCGGCGCTCGTCGCCGCCGCCGGCAACAAGACCCGCGAAGTGAAGGTGACCGGCGAGGCGCAGCAAAGCCTGCTCGAGCAGGCGCAGACGGCGCGCGCCCAGATGTCCGCCGTCAATCTCGACGAAGAGGCGGCCAATTTGTTGCGCTACCAGCAGGCCTACCAGGCGGCGGCGAAAATGATGGAAGTCGCGAGCCGGCTGTTCGACGAAATCATCGCGCTCGGCCGCTAAAGGAGAACGACCATGAGAATCGCCACGAGCATGATCTTCGATTCCGGCGTCAGCGCCATCAACAGGCAGATGCGATCCCTGCTGCATATCCAGCAGCAGCTGTCCACCGGCCGTCGCGTCCTGACGCCGTCGGACGACCCGGTGGCGGCCGCGCGCGCGCTCGAAGTGACCCAATCGAAGGATATCCTCGCGCAGTTCGCAACCAACCAGGGCAATGCCAATTCCGCGCTGGGACTCGCCGAGACCCAGCTGACGAGCGTGAATGACATCCTCGCCCGCGTCAGGGAACTGACCGTGCGGGCCGGCAACGCCACGCTCTCCGCCACCGACCGCAAGGCGATCTCCTTCGAGTTGCGCACGCGCTTCGACGAACTGCTCGGCATCGCCAACGCCGCCGACGGTCAGGGCCAGTATCTGTTTTCGGGCTACATGGGCTCGACCAAGCCGTTCGGCGGCAATGTCGACCAGCTCAACGCCGCACCGGGCAACGAAATCGCCTATCAGGGCGACGACGGTCAGCGCACGCTGCAAATCTCCGCCACCCGCATGCTGGAGGTCAGCGATTCCGGCAACGAGGTGTTCCGCCGCATCCGCGACGGCAACGGCTATTTCTCGACGGACTACGCCGCCGCCAACACGGGCACCGGCGTCATCGACGCCGGCAGCATCGTCGATCCGGCGGCCTGGAACGCCCTGGCCGACAAGGATTTCCGCATCGACTTCACCGTAGACAACAGCGTCGCCCCGCCGGTCACCTACTACGACATCGTCGACACGACGAGCGGCAACTCGCTGCTCACCGGGGGGGCGGCGCCCGCCGCGCTGGCCAATCAGCGCGTCTATCAGCCGGCGGTTCCCATCGAGCTCAAGAGCCAGGGTGCCGAACCGCCTTTCGACCTGGGCGCGAGCGTCATCATCACCGGCGATCCGGCCACCGGCGACAGCTTCGCGATCGCCCCCAGTTCCTCGCAGAGCGTGTTCAAGACGATCGCCAACCTGATCGGCGCGATCGAGTCGGCCAATACCGTTCTGCCCGCCGAGGCGGCCAAGTTCGCCAACGAGATCGGCTTCGCGCTGACCAATCTCGATCAGGCCAACGACAACATCCTGCGCGTGCGCGCCATGATCGGCAGCCGCATGGCGGAAGTCGAGTCGGTCGGCAACGTCAATCAGGACCTGACGCTGCAGTACGAGCAGACGCTTTCCAATCTGCAGGACCTCGATTACGCGAAAGCGATTTCCGACCTGACGCGCAAGCAGACCGACCTGCAGGCCGCGCAGCAGTCCTTCGCGCGGATTTCGCAGCTCAGCCTGTTCGACTACCTATGAAGATCAAGCCGCCTCGCCAGCCCCGAGTTTTGCTGCTCGCCTTCGCCGCCCTGCTGGCGGCGACCAAGGTCATCGGCGGGTCGTTGATTCCCGATGTCGATGTGAGCCCCGGCCCGTCGGTGTCCTATCCGCTCGAGAAGCTGGTGTATTGGGGCGTCTGGATCGGCGCGGCTTGGCTGATCCTCGATCCGCTCGCGCCAAACTGGGAAATCGAGGAAGCACAACTGCCGGAGAACCATGTGCATTTCCAGCTGACGATGCGGCGGCTCAACGCCGGCGGCGCGGGCGAGGCGCGCGCCGTGCTCAACCGGCGCGCCAAGGCGCTGATGCGCGAGGGCGGCTTCACCGGCTACGAAATCGTCGAATACGCCGAGGGCATGGATTCCTCGATGCTCGGCGCGAAGCGCACCGCCGAAGGCGTGATCCGCCTGACCAAGGGCGGCTGATCAGCCCGCGCCGGCGGCGCGCATCACCGCCGCCATCGCGCGGAAGGCCTGGTCGAACAGCCGTTCCAGCGCCGACCCGAGGTAGGGGATCGAGAACATCAACACCCCGAAGCCGGCCATCAGGGTGACCGGAAAACCGACCGCGAAGATGTTGAGTTGCGGCGCGACGCGTGCCAGCACGCCCATCGCGAGGTTGGCGATCAGCAAGGCGGCGATCAGCGGCAGGGCGAGCAGCAAGCCGGCGGAAAACAGCGTGGCCGACCAGGCGAGAAGGCTGGCGAACCCCCCGCCGCCGAGCGGCGTGACGGCGACGGGCAGCAGCCGGAAACTTTCGGCCAGCACCGAAAGCGTCAGCAGGTGGCCATTCATCGCGAGGAACAGCAGCAAGGCGAAGAGACCGAGGAATTCCGCGAGCACCGGCGTCTGGGCGGCATTTTCGGGATCGTAGAACATCGCGAACGACAGGCTCATCTGCATGCCGATCAGGTCGCCGGCGATGTCGATCGCGGCGAAGGCGATGCGCAGCGTGAAGCCGAGCAGGATGCCGATGACGATCTGCTGCGCCAGCACGAACAGGCCGAGCCAGGAACCGGGCGCGATCGCCGGCATCGGCGGCAGGGCGGGCACGAGCGCGATGGTGATCACCAGGCCGGCCACCAGCCGGATGCGGCGCGGCTGCGCCGCATTGCCGAAGAAGGGCGCGCTGGCGAGCAGGCCCATGATGCGGGCCATGGGAAACAGGAAGGCGGTCAGCCAGGCGTCGAGCTGCGCACTGGTGAAAGAGATCATCCGATGACGGTGGGTATTGATCCGTACAGCTGTTGCATATAGTCGGTGAGGATGGTGATCATCCAGGGGCCGGCAGCGACAAGCGTGATGAAGACGACGATCAGTTTCGGCACGAAGGAGAGCGTCGCCTCGTTGATCTGGGTGGCGGCCTGGAAGATCGAGACGACGAGGCCGGTGGCGAGGGCGGCGATGAACAGCGGGGCCGAGATCAGCAAGGTGACCTCGACGGCCTGGCGGCCGATTTCGACGACGGCGGTGGGGGTCATGGCAACTTTTCCTTATCCGAAGCTTTGCACCAGCGAGCCGATCACCAGGTTCCAGCCGTCCACCAGCACGAACAGCATGATCTTGAACGGCAGCGCGACGATGACGGGCGACATCATCATCATGCCCATCGACATCAGCACCGAGGCGACCACCATGTCGATGATCAGGAAGGGAATGAAGACGATGAAGCCGATCTGGAAGGCGGTCTTCAGCTCTGAAGTGACGAAAGCGGGAATCAGCACGCGCATCGGCACGTCTTCGACCTTTTCCGGCGCCGGCGCCTGTGCGATCCTGGTGAACAGGGCGAGGTCGGCGTCGCGCGTCTGCTTCACCATGAAGCCGCGCAGCGGCACGGCGCCGCGCTCGAGCGCCTGCATGAAGGTGATGCGGTTTTCGGACAGGGGCAGGTAGGCTTCGGCGTAGATCCTTTCGCCGACCGGTCCCATGATGAAGAAGGTGAGGAACAGCGCGAGGCCGACCAGCACCTGGTTGGGCGGCGAGGTCTGCGTCCCGAGCGCATGACGCAGCAGGGACAGCACGATGATGATGCGCGTGAAGCTGGTCATCATCAGCAGCAGGGCGGGCAGGAAGGTGAGGCCGGTGATCAGCAGCAGCGTCTGGATCGACAGCGACCACTGCGTGCCGCCGCCCGGGGCGGGCGTGCTGGTGAGAGCCGGCATGGCTTGCGCGAATGCCGTTTCTGGAAGCACCGCGACGGCGAGCGGCAGCAGCGCGGCGAGGAGGCGACTAGGGTTTGCCACGTTGCTTGACGACCTGCCTGAGCCAGGCCGGGAGATCCGGTGGGCTGGCGGACGCGGCCGCCGGGATTTCCTGCCGAGGGATCTCGGCCAGGGTGCTGACCTGGCCGGGCGCGACACCGAGCACCAGCCAGCTGTTGCCGAGTTCGAGGATCACCACGCGCTCGCGCGGGCCGACCGCCACGCCGGCGACGACGCGCATCAGTCCGGCGACCGGGCCGCGCGGCTGGCTCAGTCGCTTCAATAGCCAGAGGGTGCCGAGCAGCAGGGCGAGGACGGCGAGCAGGCCGAAGACCATCTGCAGCGCGCTGGCGCCGAGTTCAGGAGCGCCGCCTGCCGCCGGCGCCGCCCCGCCAGCGCCGACTTCGGCGGCCCGGGCAAGCAGGGCGCAGCAGAGGAGAATGGCGGACAGGAGCAAACGTGGCAGCATGGCCACGAAGCTTATGCTGCGCCGGCTCCGGCGATGGCCGAATTAAAAGGCAAAAGCGCCGCTAACTGTTACTTGTTCAGCTTGCGCATGCGCTCCTGCGGCGTGATGATGTCGGTGAGGCGGATGCCGAACTTGTCGTTGACCACCACGACCTCGCCCTGCGCGATCAGCGTGCCATTCACCAGCACGTCCATCGGTTCGCCGGCGAGCCCGTCGAGTTCGACGACCGAGCCGTGCGCCAGCTGCAGCAGGTTGCGGATCGAGATCTTGGTGCGGCCGAGCTCGACCGTCAGATGCACCGGGATGTCGAGGATCAGTTCGAGGCCCTGGCTGGCGCTGGCCGCCGTGCCGCCGGAGAACTGCTCGAACAGCTGCGTCGCCGGCGTGACGGCTGCCTCCTTGGCGTCGTGGGTGGTCTGTTCGCTCATCGCCGCCGCCCAGTCGTCCGTGGCACTCGCGCCGCCGCCTTCGACCGCCGTCTGTTCGCTCATCGCCGTTGCCCAATCGTCTTCAGAAACCTGGTTGTCCGTCTCGCTCATGATCCACCTCTACTCCGTGACTTCTTCCAGCGCCAGGAACTTCTCCACCTTGAGCGCATACTGACCGTTGTTGATGCCGTAGCGGCATTCCATCAACGGGACGTTGTCGACCTTGACGCTGACCAGTTCCCTGATGTCGATGGGAATGATGTCGCCGACCTTGAGCTTCGCGACCGCACCGAGCATGACCTCGGTTTCGGCGAGCGGCGCTACCAGTTCCACCTCCGCGCTCACCAGTTGGCGCCGCAGGGTACCGGTCCAGCGCTGGTCGCTGCCCGCCTGCTCGCTGTGCATGGTGCTGTAGAGCACGTCGCGGATCGGCTCGATCATCGAATAGGGCAGGCAGATGTGCATCTCGGCCGAATTGCCCGACAGCTCGATCGTGAACGTGAAGGCGACCACGATCTCGGACGGCGTGGCGATGTTGGCGAACTGCGTGTTCATCTCCGAGCGGACATATTCGAAACCGATCTCGAAGACCGGCTTCCAGGCCTTCTCGTATTCGGTGAACACGACGTTCAGCATGCCGTTGATGATGCGCTGCTCCGTGGCCGTGAAATCGCGGCCCTCGACGCGCGTATGGAAGCGGCCGTCGCTGCCGAACATGTTGTCGACCACCAGGAAGACCAGATTCGGGTCGAACACCACGAGCCCGGTGCCGCGCAGCGGCTTGACCAGGACGAGATTGAGGTTGGTCGGCACCACCAGGTTGCGGATGAAGTCGCTGTACTTCTGCACCTTGACCGGCCCCACCGAGATCTCGGTATTGCGGTGCATGAAATTGAACAGGCCGATGCGCAGGTAACGGGCGAAGCGCTCGTTGATGAGCTCCATCGTCGGCATGCGCCCGCGCACGATGCGTTCCTGCCGGCCGAGGTCATAGGTCTTGACGCCGCCGCTTTCCTCTTCCGCAGGGGCTTCGTCGACTTCTCCCGTGACGCCCTTCAGCAGCGCGTCGACTTCTTCCTGGGAGAGAAAATCCTGGCTCATCTTATTGGACGATCAGCGAACTGAAGAACACGGCGACCACCGGACCATCCTCGTTCTGGTCGAGCTTTTCCTTGGCGGGATCGGGCTTCTCGCCGGACAGCGTCGCATTGATCGCTTCGCGGATCTGGTTGGCGAGCAACTGCATGCCTTCGGGCGAGGAAAGTTCGGGCGCGCCCTTGCCGGCGAGGATCATCAGCACCTTGTGCCGGATTTCGGGCATGAACTGCTTGATCCGCTCGGCGACCAGCGGATCGAGCAGCTTGAGTTCCGGAACCGCCTGGACGTAGGCCTCCTGCTGCTCCGACCGGAGCTTGACGACGAACGGGTCGAGCTTGGTAAAGACGGGCGGCGTCGCATGTTCGTCCTTTTTCTTTTTCTTGGCCTTGGCGACCTTGGCGGGCGGTTCATCGCCTTCCTCGGCCTCCTCGTCGGCTGCCGCCTTCTTCTTCAGGAGAAAGAAGGCAGCGCCGCCGCCCAGCACCAGCACCAGCACGGCGATGACGATGACCAGCAGCAGCTTGCTTTTCTTCTTCGGGGCTTCGCCTTCGGCGGGGGCTTCATTCTTCTTGGTTTCGGCCATCTATGCTCACTCCTGTCCGCTGGGACCGATCATTTGGGTTTCAAGCGAATACATCGACCAGACCACGTCCCATCTTGAGGCCGGCGGCTACCGGGGTGCCGCCGTCGTGGGTGGGCAAACCCGCATTATCGGCGGTGCTTCCGGCAGCGAAACCAAAATTATCCGGATTTTTGTCCTGCTGTGCCGACTGCCGCGCGTTCTCCGCGCCGACCTGGGCCTGTCCGAGCTGAATGCCCGCTTCCGCCAGCACTTCGCGCAAGCGCGGCAGGGCGGCTTCCAGCGCCTCACGCACGGCCGGATTGCCCGACACGAAGTTGGCGGTCGCCTGGTCGCCAGCGATCGACAGACTGACCTCGACGCGGCCCATCTGCGGCGGCGTCAGCACCAGTTCGGCCTTGCTCTCGAGGCGGTTGGCCATCCAGACGATCTTGTTGCCGATCTCCTCGCTCCAGCCGGGGGTGCCGACCGGCTGCGCGATCGCCTGCGTCGGCTGCGCGCTGCCGCGTGGGGCAACGGAGGCGATCACCTGCTGGATGGCCGCTGCCGTGTTGCCGGGCGCATGCGGCTCCTCCTTGGCGGTGGCGATCGTCTCGACCAGTTGCGACGCGAACTCCTGCCCGCGCAGCATCCCATCGACCGTCACGTCGGCATCGATTTTCTTTTCGGGGACAGCCGCGGCGATGTCGGTCGAACCGGCTTGAAGCGCGGCCCCGGCCATGCTCTCTTCCGCTGCCCCCCGGGTCGGCAACGCCGCGGCAGGAATTGCCGGATTGGCGGCAGCCACGGCGTTTTCGGCCGGCGGCGGCTGGATGAGGCCCAGCGCCTCGAGGAAGGGCAGCAGTGCGTTCAGATCGCCTGCCGATGGGCCGGCCTCGCTGTCCTGGTCCGTCGAGGCACCACCGGGAAAGAGCAGTTCGTTCAGGTTGCCGGCGCCGGCCCCTTGTTTGGCCATCAATTGCTGAACAAGAGCGGCGAATGGCGCGCGGTCAGCGGCGGCGGCACTCTCCGCGGCAACATCTCCCTTGCCAGGCGGTACAGCCAACGCTGCGGCGGGGGAAAGAGTGGCGATGGGTACGGACATGGCGGCAATCCTTGCAGTCAGGCGAAATTTCCAGCCAGTACCGCAAGGACTATGCCAACGCTCTTCTCTCAGTCTTCCTCGGCAAGATTGGCCGCGAAGCGCCGCGCGGCATGCTCGTCCGACTGCTTCTGCTCGCTGCGCGCCGTGGCGTAGGCGATGCGCGCCTGATGCCGCTGCGCCAGCGTATCGAAGGCCTTGACCTTGCCCTGCTGGTCGCGCCAGTGCTGTTGCCCGGCGACGGTGCGTTGCTTGGAGGCGGCAACCATGGCTCGCGCCTGCTCGATTGCCTGGTCGAGTCGGCCGAGAAAGAGTTGATAGTTCCGCCACGCCTCGGGGCCGAGCCCGCTGCCCGCGGCCTCCAGGAAGCGGGCCTGGTATTCGTCGCGATACTGGATCAGCAGTGCGAGCCGTTGACTCGCCTCCTGCTCCCCGGCGATCAGTTGGCCCAACTGCCGCGTCGCCTCGTCGAGGCGCATGTTCGAAAGATCCAGCAGGGACTGCAGCCGAAACGTCTTGTCCATCCGATCAGTATAGGCGCGGAAAAATTACTTGATGTCAGGAAAAAGCGCCTCAAGCGCCGCGAGACTCTGGGCGACCTCGGCATGCTCCTCGATGCCCTGTTGCAAAAAGGACTCCATCTGCGGGAAAAGCGCGATCGCCCGGTCGAGCAGGGGGTCCGAGCCCGGTGCGTAGGCCCCGACGGCAAGCAGGTCGCGGGCGCGCTGGTAGCGCGAATAGAGTTGCTTGAAGCGGCGCACGCGTTCGAGATGGTCGGGCGCGATCAGGTTCGTCATCGCGCGCGAGATCGACTGCTCGATGTCGATGGCGGGATAATGGCCGGCATCCGCAAGCAGCCGGTTGAGCACGATATGACCGTCGAGGATCGCGCGCGCGGAATCGGCGATCGGATCCTGCTGGTCGTCGCCTTCCGCGAGGACGGTGTAGAACGCGGTGATCGAACCGCCGCCCGCCGGCCCGTTGCCGGCACGCTCGACCAACTGCGGCAGGCGTGCGAAGACCGAGGGCGGATAGCCGCGCGTGACCGGCGGTTCGCCGATCGCCAGCGCGATCTCGCGCTGTGCCATCGCGTAGCGCGTCAGCGAATCCATGATCAGCAGCACATGCTTGCCCTCGTCGCGGAACTGCTCGGCGATCGAGGTGGCGTAGGCGGCGCCCTGCAGACGCATCAGCGGGCTGACGTCGGCTGGGGCGGCGACGACGACCGAGCGCCGCAGACCATCGCTGCCGAGATTGAGCTCGATGAACTCCTTCACCTCCCGGCCGCGCTCGCCGATCAGCCCGACGACGATCACGTCGGCGGCGGTATAGCGCGCCATCATGCCGAGCAGCACGCTCTTGCCTACGCCCGAGCCGGCGAACAGGCCCATGCGCTGGCCGCGTCCCACCGTCAGCATGCTGTTGATCGCACGCACGCCCACATCGAGGATGTCGCGAATCGGTGCGCGTGCCAGCGGGTTGGTGCTGCGCCGGCTGAGCGGCGCGGTGGCGCAGGTGGCGAGCGGCCCGTGGCCGTCCAGCGGGCGGCCGTTGCTGTCGACCACACGTCCCAGCAGGGCGTCGCCGACCGGCAGGTGGCGCGTGAGCCGCTGGCCGCGGCCGACCGTCAGCAGGGTATTGATCGCGCGGATGCCGACGTCGAGCGGCCGCGAGATCGGTTCGCGCTGCAGCGGATTGGCCGGCCGGCCGACCAGGGAACGGGTCTGCTTGTCCTCGAGCGGCCCGAGCCCGTCGAGCGGCCGGCCGTTGCCATCGACGACGCGTCCGAGCAGCTGGCTGCCGACCGGCAGATGCTTGGCCCGATCGAAGGTGCGCCGGCGCGGCGTGAGCGACTGGCCGATCCGCGGCGGGGGCGGCGACGTTTCGAGCGGCAGGACATGGGCACCCGGGGCGAGGCCATAGACATCGACGGTGGGCATCATGTAGAGCTTCTCGCCGGCGAAGCCGACCACTTC
>AMWB02143264.1_pt2 | contig 21604 bp, 16 predicted proteins | sample 200311 | NCBI WGS metagenome assembly AMWB02 (sample SAMN02737377, study PRJNA173069) | bioreactor metagenome | biome: anode biofilm in microbial fuel cells | place: USA: California | collected 2010-12-16 | reverse complement strand
CCTAGGTACCTTGTAGCCTAGACTACAAGCCCAATACTTTAGGTAAAGGGTACTTGATAATGCTGAATTTTCTTATCAAGAGTAGCTATTTTGTCTTCATAATAACTGATGATTTTTTTAGTCTTAACGTATTCAGCTGAATTCGGATCTTTATTTTCTAAACCCATCTTCAGTAGAGCTGTATGAGATTCTAGCCACAATTTAGTTTCTTTTATCTTAGAATAATGCTCATGTCTCATATCAACATAAGCTGTACCTATCAGAATAATAGGTGACATAGCTATGTAAAAGAAATTAATGAAGATGTTTTCGATACCTAGTATACTAGTTATTGCTCTACTCTCAACTGATGTATTTGATGATAATTTAAAATCAGCTCCTCTATGACGAATATTAGTAATATCATTTATAACACTAAATTTACCTTGAGCATTTGTAACGTCATTAAGTACATTAGTAAATGACTTACTATTCTCTCCAATATACTCAGTGATATATTTCGGACAGGTTAATTTACCATCTTCGGTCAAGTATAATATATGAGATATAGTTGCTAATAAGTTAGTAACGAATCGTGTATACAAATTAGCTCCAGCTAATGCTCCAAGGAACATGCTGTGAGATACTTGCATATCGTTTATGATGATATATGATTCATCATTAAATACCTTATCTATATTACTTCGTATATCGTCATATAACTTAATAACGATCTTATTAGCATTCACTATAGATTTCATTAAACCTAATGACTTAGCTCGACCTTGTAGATGTTTTGGAAGATCCATGAGAGCTTCTGAAGTCTCTTTACCTAGATCTTTATAAATAGAAGTATCTGTTGATAACTTAGCTATAGCTCGGTCATATAAGCTATTAAGTTCTTTATCTGAAAATTCTGACCAAGCATTCGATACGATGGTTAGTTCCCATTTACTATCTTCGATATTAGCTAGTAGATTTTCTTTAGTTAAGTTCTTGAATTGTACATCATTCTTAGCTTTAGAAAACATAGCTGATATACCAGAAAATATATCAAATAAACGCATATAACTCTCCTTAAAATTTAGGTGCCTGATTTTTACTAAGGTAATCCATGATATCACGAATGGATGTCTTATCAGATGCAGCGGCTCTTCGTAAATCTGTAAATGAAAAAGTTGCTACATCGTCTACACCGTTGATATATAACTTAACTTTACTATATCGTTGATCGATCATAACAATAAATAATGCGAATGTGGTAGAAAAGAATTTACGTCGATCTTCAACCTTATCGAAATTAAGTCCAGCTTTTTTAGCAACGGGTGTAATGAATTGATCGTCGAACATGATAACTGAATTAGCTAAGTTATATGACCTATTAGCTCCAGCTAGGTGAAGTAGTTTGAATGATGATCTTAGATTACCTTTATTTTGATGTCTAAGAATATCACCTAATGCATTAGATTTATCAGAACGTAATGCCTTTGCTCTTTTTTCTAATTTATCGAGATTGAGAACGAAATCCTTAAAGAATCTTATCTCACCTGCACGAACTTGTAACCAACGTTTCGCTACATCTAAACTGAAATTAGAATCCACAACAAAACTCATAACTTCATCGGGTACCAATCTAGTATTGAATTTCATATGAACCATAACTGAGATCGGATCACCATTAGCTGTAGCAAATTTAAGCTCGATAATTCTACCAGATGCTATAGGTGGAATCTCTTTTTCAGTAAAACGAGTATGAGAAGTTCGTCCACTCGATATAGTTTTATCCGATGTAGCATCTTCATTTAGATCTTTAAAACCAGTTGATATCATACGTGAATCAGCAAAACTTTCTACTGATCCAAATAAACTACCAGTAGATACCGTTCCTAATATATCTCTGACTCTACGATGACCTGATACGAGATCGTTCATCTGAAGAGCTGATAATACATAACCTGTATAGACATTATACAAGTTCTTTATTACATCATTAATAACATCAGTATCCTCGAAAAGAGAATCTTGTATAAAGCATGGCGATTCAATAGTAGCTGGCTTAGTAAATTGAGGTAAACTAACCGACGTAGCGTCGTGTAGTCTGTTAATAGTCTCGACTATGTCGGTAAAACTGATATCCATAAGTTGGGTCTCCTTTAACTGGTTAAGACTCTGAGAAAATACGGCAATAAATGCTATAACATTGTAGAAATACCTATTAATAGTAGGAGTGTGTAATGCCTATACCTGAAGATATTTTAACAACCGAATTAAATACAACTCAATTAGACCTAATATCTAAATTAGGTAATATGTTGTATAGTATTAGAGGTGCTAAAAAGTTTACTACATTCGCAGATTCAATGAAAGGTATAGATAGTGTTCGTAACTCTATCTATATGCCTGAATTTGAATCTCATGGTTATACCTTTATCACTAGACCTAAATTAAATTTAACCTCATCGTCATTACGTCAAGATAGGATATTAACTCTATTAGACGAGAAAGATGATGTTAATTCTATCGCTTTTGCAGTAAGAGCATTATTAGATACTAACTTGACTAAACGATACACTATTAACAATCTCAGTAATAGTGCTCTATATGATGATCTCAATCCATTCATTCCGATACTTACAAATCGGTTACTAACATTGAATGGTTGGCCTGATCCTACATTAGATGTAGAGACTTCTGAAGGTGGTTTCTTTTCTGAAAGTATTACCTATCCAAAAGGTTATGATCAATTAACTCGTAATTATGATCTATCATCATCATTTGCTGATATACAAGGTAGTGTTGTTACTATGCTTTTTACTATGTGGATAAGATTCATCAGTCTATTAACTAGAGGTATCGTACTACCTTACGTTGAAGATATTGAAGCACGTCGTATGTGTTTTACTAGTTCTATATATAGATTCGTAATGGACCCATCGAATCGTTATATCATTAAATGGGCAAAAGCTACTGGTTGTTTTCCTAGATCCGTACCATTAGGAGCTTTTTTCAATTACGATTCAAATACACCAAATGTTGATATATCATCTAACTTAGCAGTACCATTTAGTGTAGCTGGTAAAGTTGAATATTATGACCCTATCATATTAAGAGAATTTAATATAGTTACTGAGCGAAGATGCTCTGAAATTACTGGATATAAACGAGTACCAGATAGTTCGGTAAGGATGATGTTAAATTATAAATGCATCCCATATATCGATCTAACTACTAATGAATTGATGTGGATGTATAATCCGGCTGATAAAACTATATCGGATATATTAGGTAGTGTAAAATCAGGTGTTGAAGAATTAGCTGATGAAGCAAAACAATTAGTCGATCAGAATACCCCTGTATATGTATAAGGAGAAATTATGGATGGTTTGTTAAATAATCCGCTCGAAATTCAACGTCAGATATTAACTGATTATGAAGATCGAATTGATGGTAAAGGTTCAATAGTAGATGCTAATAATTCATTTATGTTCTTATTAGAAGCATTCTCTCGAACAGTAGCTTCAGCTACTGTTGCTACTGATACTAAATTAAATGCATTATATCCTAGACGTGCTACATCTACTAAAGATCTGTATAATCATTTAAGCGATTTCGATTATATTGGATTCTTTAGTACCCCAGCTAGTTTTAAATTATCAATTTTACTACATAAATCATATCTAGTAGAAAATGCAATACAAGCTCCTGGTACTAATTATCGATTAGTTATTATACCGAAAGATACGATATTCAGTATAGGTAGGTTTAAATTTGGATTATATTATCCGATTCATATACGAATTAATACGATAGTCAATAGTGTATCAGCCGTTTACGATACTACTGATATTAATCCATTGCATTCACTAAATACTAATACATTACCAGTTAGAGCTGTTCCTTATAACGGAATAGATTTAGTTAGTATAGAATTTGACACGTATCAATTTGATAAAGTTGTCCGTTCTGAACTCATTAATACTGAGTTAGGTTTTATTAAGAAATACGTATATGATGATAAGTTTTATGCTGTTCGAGTATTTGATGAAATATCGAATAAGGAATTATCATATACGATGTCAGATAGTATATATGATCCAACTAAACCTACTGTTCAGTTTAAGATATTTCCTGAGAATAATGAAATACAATTAATTATTCCTCAGATATATTTCACTAGCGGATTAGTTAATAATAAGATCAAGGTAGAACTTTATACTACACTAGGTATAATAGATTCATCTATCAGTAATATAGAGTTATCTGATATAACAGCTAATTTCGCGTTAAATAACCCATTAGTTGATATTACGTATACATCTATACTCAGAAATATTCCTACGATAATGATCGTACCAATTAATACTAGAATCGTTGGTGGTTCAGATGGTTATACTTTTGAGCAGATGAAAGATCACACTATTTATCATAATGATGCTACAACTGTTCCAGTAACTAGATTAGATCTAGAACGTTATTTCAAATTAAATGGATTCATAGCTCACTGTAAATTAGATAATCTAACCGACAGACGTTATTACTCTTATAAGAAACTAGAATACAACGATAGTCATCTAGGTGTAGTAAATGGATCTATTGTGATAAGTGCTTCTGATAATAATAATCGAAATATCATCTATCATAATGATGATTCATTAACTATTCTACCTACATCGTTATATAAATATATTGACGAGAGTAATAGGTTTACATTAGTTACCGATACCGATCAAGATAATTTATTATCACTATCACCACAAGCCTTAGCTAACGTATTTAATGCAGATAAATATTATGTTAATCCACATCATCTAACGATAGATATGGCTGATAAATATCCAATATGTCGTATATATGATCTACTAACAGTTAAATCTGAGAACTTAGCTTTCATTGAAGAGAATGCATTCCTTAGTGTTCAGTTAAGTGTCGTATCAATAGAAATACGACATCTATTAGATGGGAGTGGTGGATATACTATTCGTGTCGGTATTCAGAAAACTGATGAATTAGTTTCCACTAGTCATACTGATATAAATATATTTCTAACTGTTACTACAACTGGTGGATTTAAAATAGGCTTACGTGGTACATATGTAAATACTTATAATGATTTAGACGTATACGATTTTCATATTGACACTAGTTACAAACTGACTGATAAAACTATATCAGTAACCAATCTAATAAACTCATCTGGATATGTATTAGATCATGAGATAGACCTAAGTGGAGAGATGTATATATCCACTTTCGTTAAGAAAAGTCAATTCTCTATTCCTCAGAACTACAATATTCTTACTTACTTGGTAGATGACGATAACTCATGGTTATCAGTATCTGTACAGAAATTTGATTATACATTAGGATATAATCTATCTGACGTATTAGATACTAATCTATTAATTAATTGGTCCGGTGTAACCTATGCTACATATGAAGAAGATGTATTACTTACATATGAGCATGATGTCTACGAAACTAATAGCAGTGGTGGTCTAGTATATTCTATTGATCCAGTTACATCAGCTATGATACTTAATAAATTACATAGTGCTGGTGATATAGTATTAGATGATGACGGATTACCTATCATTAAATATAATGCTGGAGATGTTAAGAAAGATGTAGATCTTCAACCAATTACCATAGCTAATCGTGTACAGGATTTTGTTATAGAATTTAGTGCATACGATTATAGACATAAACTTGTTGAGTCAGATTTTCTTATTAACCTATCATCTCAGCTTAAATCGTATTACGATATCATTATAGAAATGAATCAGAACATACTAGAGAATACTCGTAATTTCTTTAGGCCAGTAGCTACATCAGGTATTGGTACATTTAAACTAAATAATACGTCATCTATTATAACTAGTCTAGAACTATCATTTGAATTTAATTGCTACGTACCTCAGATGGTTATTGAAGATGATAATCTACTAAACACTATTAATACACGGATAGTTGAAATCATATCCGAACGTATTAGTGATGATGTTATTTCAGCTATTAATATTTCATCTAGTATACGTAATACTATTTCTGACTATATAACCAGTATAGATCTAATTAGTATGAATGATAATCTAGTTATACAGACACTAATGAATATAACTAATGATAAGTCTCCTAGACTAGGATTTTATGTAATGTTAGATACTGATGGCACGATGATATTTAAACCAAATGTTAAGGTTAATTTTAAATCTCTAGATATTTAACAAAAAATAATAACATACGTAACTAACTAGTCCTATCCGATATGGATAGGACTAGTTTAGTTATTTGTCGTATTATTTGAGATCTTCTACTCTAGCTTTAAATCCACCAGACTTTAATAGATCAATAACATCTTGAACATTGGTACTATCGACCTCATATACTTTTATCAAAGCAACCTTATTAGTAGCTATGATATTTAATGTAGCTTCATTTACCCATTCTTTAGCAAATGCTATTAGATATTTACTAGGATTATCAGGCAGCTGTTCAATCAACTTTATGATCATATAATCTAATAGATCATAATTAGGTACATTATTATCAGCAACCTGAACATTATTGTTATAAGTTACGATGTCAGATAATCCTGCTGCAAATCCTACAGCTAGATCTTTTGTACCGAATGCAACTACTTGACCGTAATATGTACTATTATCATTCAGAGCTTTCGATTTAAATGAAATGATATTACCGATCACAATATCACTTATTAATGACATTTTTATCTCCTTTATTGATAACACTATTAGGAACTATCACATCATTAATCGATATGATCTTCGGAATAGTTTCAAGTATTCTACTGATAGTTTCTTTAATAGATTTATACGACTGGACTACAGTACTATCAGTATATGTATTATCTTTACACCAGTATCCGAATTTCTGATTGTAATAAATATCAGCTAATCCGTCTGTAGTATCTACTGCATAATCCCATACTGGATTATTAGGATGATAAGTTAACTTAGCAAAGTTATCTAATGTATCAGATAATTCTATCATAAGCTCTGAATATGGTATCGTATCTAATTTATCTTTTGTACTAGACTTAAGACATCCCGATATTTTAGGAATAATATCCAGAACAACTCCATGTTTCATAGCAACACTTACAACACCTAGTACATCATCTACGATATTTATATTAGCTAGATGTTCTGTAGTAGAACCACCGATAGTAAGTATCGGTAATTTACCACAGACTAGCATTTTATAAATACGAACAAACTCACTTACTTCTCGTGAAGTATCTTTTTGTTGATGAGATGTTTTATAGGATCTTATTTTTTCAGCTATCTCTAACTGAAGTTTGTTATAGATAGTATTATCCTTACCGTATAACGGATGTAATACGCTATCGGATTTATACAGTTTATAACAATAAAGATTATTAGATTTTATCTTAATACTGATATCACGTATCGTTGCTGATCTGAGATCATCTTCTGTATCGACTGATCTGATAGTCTTACCAGTCAATGCTAATAATGCTAATAATTCTACAGGATTATTAACGAACGTAGGGTGGTATATAGTATATTTGCATAGAGTAACTTTATTAGGATTAATGAATTTCTCTAAGGCTACTAATGCTGAGTCGTTAATACCATTAATAACAATGACCAGATGGTTATCATTATCGTCATCAATATTATCAATATAACTCGCTATTACATCCGCTGATGATATATAATACGGTACAATCAGTAGATCAGCTTTATCGTGAACTATCGTAGTAAATAGATCAGTATTATACACCGCAGTTCCTGAAGGAGATATAGATAAAATAGCATCATAATCAGGTGTCTCGATGATGAAATCTTTATCAGTTTCTATATCAGATCTTCGATAGCTTATTTGCTCATACAGAACATCAGGTAGATCTATAAAGGTATCAACAGCATAATCGGCTAATATTTTATTACCTTTACTGGTAGTTAAAGCTAATTTCCTAATCAACCTTTCTTTTTGTTCACGAGTTAATGTCGTATCATTAAGATCTATTTTATGCTGATCTATTACGAGTAGTATATCATTAAGCATAGATATTACATTATTAGACATATCTTTTGCAATGATATTATTAGCTATAGCTTTATTAACCTGTGTAGTTAAATTACTATCACTGATATTGATCTTATCTATATTCTCCTGATAGATACTCCTGAGCTTTTTAACTGTAAATAAGATGATACTCGCTGAAAGATAAATTGCAGTACTTGTACCATCAGATGCAGCTCTATTTACACGTTCAGCTACATATTGGATATAATTAGAAATATAGGCCTGAATAGGGCTCATATGCTCAATACTTCTAAGTATATGAATCCCATCATGACTAAATACATTACTTACGAAATTAGACGCGCTTTGTTCATAAATAACTAGATCATGTACAGCATTTGGTCCACATAATGGGATAATTGTATTAATGATGTTGTTCAATGTGTCAATCGCAATCTCACTGAACATCATAAAATTCATTACGTTGGTCTTATCTAAATTAGCATTGAGTACTACACGATCTCTAGCGTAAGGTGATTGATTCATATGATCACTAACGTCCATGCTTCCTCTCCTTATTACCCTTTCCATCTTTAGCATCAGCTTTAGCGCTATGCTCTTTTTCATATTGAATAATGATCTTATTATACTTATCCAATTCATCTCTTAGGAGCTCGTATACTGGAAGTTCTAACTCGATAGTCTCTTGAAAATTAAGCCCATATATTTCTATCCAGTTATGTAATCTCTTCCGATCATCAATAATCATCCTTAATACACTATCGTTATTATTAGAAGATTCGATATATTTTAAATGACCCAGAATACTACTATCAGATACTTTACCAAATAACATCATGTTGTTAAAGTATCTGATGGTATACAATTTATGTATAGTAGCATAGTTACTTATACTGGTGATTAACGCTCTAAACTTTTCGAAGTAGTTAATTAAACTACTCTCAGTTAAGAGTTCTGGATCAATCGCATCACCAGTATTGTAAAAAAAGCGTTTTGTGGATCTATCGTTACTAAACCAGTCTCCTCAATAGCATTACTAGGAAGTTTACCACATTTAGGACACTTCTTAGTTACATATCCGATATGAGTTACTGTAGCTTCTTTTATAAACTCATTCATCTTATCTACTAATGATGATTCACTTGTAGACTGAAGTTCATTTAATGCTAATGCTATTGACTCATTATCATTTATCCTAAATGAAACGTTACCTTCAGCATCCATAACTTCTATTTTGTATATCCATGCATTGAATATACGATTAAAGTTGTATTTCAAGTACTGGTTGATCTCATCTTCATCTTTAGCATTATAGATCGTTGATAACATCTCTTGATTGAACTGATTACCACTTCGTATATGAGCACCGATGGATGGTACTTTACAATATATTTTGAACTTATCTATTACGAATTCCGTAGAATTATTAATAGCTTTACGGTAATCAGTCGCATCATCTATTTCTACTTTAGGAGCTTTAGCGATAAATCTTAATTTATCTAACGGTATCTTATTAAAATCAGTTAACTGTAATCCACCTAGATCTATTTTTTCAGTTTCAGTATAATCACAATCTACGTTAGTACACGTATGTACAAAATTGTACCCATTCTTATACATCAATGTACCAATATTAATAATGATCAGATGGTAGTCTAATAACGATACATTATTTCGTAACCGATTAGTATTATCCCATTTAGTTAAATTACTATCTATCACTAATGATTCAATGAAATCCCAGATGATCTCTTTAATAGAAATATCTGAATGTAAATAGAATATTGCTCCAAAAGTTTTACCATAGGAGTTGATCTTATCTGATAATCTATTATAGATAATATTAATCTCTGATAATGATGGCCCTCTCAATGTAATATAAAATCCGCTATTAAACAGATTTACTCGTTTAACATTCTTATTATGAGCTAAGATCAGCATCCTAGCTTGTTTACCATTAACCTCAGTACCATGAAGAGTTTTATCTAAAGTTAAGACTTTATTCTTAATAACGAAACCGTCATCTTCTTCAGAACTCTCATGAGCATATTCGCTACCACAATTCTTAGGATCAATACCATCTAGATATTTTTTAGCTAATTCAGTCTGATTAGAGTTAGCGTCAAGTATTCTCTTCACTATCTCTATTTGAGAACCTATCCGATTATTTTCAGCAGTAAACTCATCTACACCTAATTGATCTAACTTAGTATTAAGGAAGTTACCAATATCTTCCAACGAATGTTCTGGAAATACTAATTTATAAAATTCTTTTAGATCTTCATTAGTCATTTCAACCATCATTATTTCTCCTCTTAGGTTTATTTATAAAATACTGTAAATATACTCTCGATGTAAACGCGACCACGTTTTGAGAAGTAAATCTACTTACGATATTAATTGCTCCATCATCGATTGTTAATTGCTCAATACGATACGGTGGATTTTCTGACCTAATGAATTTCCTAGATACCATATCTAGTCCATCCATAATTGGTATTTTCAGTGATCCATTATTATGCTCAAACTTAATATCATCTTGATCGAGATATATCTCGGACATATCTCTACTAGTCCAATCTGTTACCGATGAATATACTAATTTCCGGTACTTATTATACAGATTATCTATTAAGTATAAACTCTGGACATCAGTATCTATAGTACATATCGGAACTAATGTCGAAATAGTCTCATCATCTACATCATCGGTTTCATCTTCATCTTCATTGATTTTATTAGCTTGAACAATACTTGCTGTACCAAATGTATTTCTCTGTAAAGGTTGAAGATCGTCGACAGACTTTACTTTATTGATATTACTCATCAACTTAGCAACATTAATTACATATACAGCCTTCTTATCATTTGGATCAATGATGTACTCATTTAAGAAGTTTCTGATAGTATCCCAATCTTCAGAATTTTTAACTCTAACTACACGAAATATTAATTTCTCATTATTCGTACGGATAAGAGGTTTACCGAATAGATTAACAAAACATAGAACGTTATCTTTTTGATTAACTAAGTTCCAATACAAGAAATTGATCTTACGACTAGAGTGCTCAACCAAATATCTATTTAATAAAGTCGCTAGTGATGGTTGAGCCATTACTTCCTCCTATGTTGTTTAACTTTGGTTCCTATACGTGCAATCTCATTTAAAGCTGCTAATTTACGATCAGGATTATCTGACATCTTAAGTGTTTTAGAGTGCCTAGTCATTAATGTCTTCATACGAATAAGATTATTTTTCGTATCAATAAATTCCTTTAAGGCGTCTGGATTATTAATACCTTTATCTTTCATAAGCTGATGTATTTCGTCAATGAGTTTACTCATCTTAGATAATTTATTTTCGAGATTATTACTAACTTTCTCTAATAAAGCTATACCTTCATCGATAGCATTATCGGCATCTATCGTAGTTTTACGAGACTTAATTGTTTTAGTTTTAGTCTTACTAGGTTTAACACTTGTTTCAGATTTCTTAGCCATGAGTAACATCCTCTCGTTGTTGTTGAAGTATATCGGTGTATATATCAGAAAATAATACTATATCGTTTTTAGTACTAGGGAAATTAACGATATTAAATGATTTTAATATCAGATATAATGAGTAGCAATTCTTAGCACATACTTTACGATAGTTAGCTATTTCACGTATCTCTTTTGGAATACCAATATTCTCTGGTATTAAAATACGTTCTATTTTCCTATTAGGGAATTTATTTAAAAAAGCTACTAAACGCTCATATATACCTCGATCAATATCGGCTATATATTCGTACTGTTTAATCGTTCTCCAATGTAAAGGTTGTATTGGTACTTCTTTACATTTCTGAGGAAGATTAAGCTCTTCGTATTTTGGTGCAAATACATTAGTCCATAACTCATAATAGAAATAATTAGATGACATTGGATTCTTATAATCTCTAGCTAACTTTATCGGGATCTGACCCAAATAGGTTACATCCTCATTATGAATAGATGTTCGAATCGTCTGCTCGAACTCTATTACTTTACGTATCATATCGACTGGATCAAGTTTATAAGTAAGTAAATAGTTGTCGAATATATCTCTAATAAATTTATTAACAAATGTAGTCGTAGTAGTACATAGATCGCTACCTTTAAAGTTCTTACCTTTAATATCGAACTTATATGGATTAAGTCTCATACCTTCACGGTATTTTACATAACCTGCATAATGCTTAGATATAGGGGTACGCATGAATATATCGTACATGAACTCATTCTTAATAGCTAACTTCTTCATATTATCCTGATCAATATTCATAGAAGCACTTAGATAAGCTAATGAATGTTCTAATACTTTAGAAATCAATCCAGTAATAAAAGCATTCATATAGGTCGCTTCATCTGTTATACGGATATCATTAGTTAGCCATTTCGCCCAATTAGCATTCGTAAACATAATACTATCTGTATCTGATAATAGTACAGTTTTTCGAAGCATCATTCGGTGGTGATTAATACATGATGGAATGATCGGTAAAAGAATAAATGTATCGAATAATAGCTCTAATGACTTAAATGCATTTTCTAAGTGAATATATACTGAATATAATCGTCTAGCTAGATCATGATACTTTTCAGCTATATCGTCGATATTAATAGACTCATTTACTTCTTTAGATTTTATTTCGATATCATTTGATATCAGGACTACTGCGGTATTAAGTAATATACTATCTGGTAGTTTAGCTATATTTGGTACATCACCTGTATAATCAGATACGTTATTCAGATCTAAAACGTGTTTGAACTTATTATAGAAGCTAGTATTCTCACGGAATAATTTACACATATTTAATCCGTAATATACAAATGTCAATTCGTTAGGTGTTAATTTATTAATAAGTTCAACGAGTGATATGTTCTTACTCAATTTAGAGTAACTCCTAACATATTCTATATAGGCAGTTGATACAGTATCATGTGTTGGTATATTAAGCTTATATTTCTTAATACATCGCTCAATCTTATTATCTCCAGGATATATACGTAATAGACTTATTATCCAATTAATAGCTTTATCTTCATCATAAAGATAATAATTAGATTCACTTAATAACTCAACTACTGAATATGATAACATAATACTGTATCTAGCAATTGATGTAATCGCATTATAGTTAATAGAACTCCTAAATGTAACATTAGATAGCATAACACCAGATAATGCATTGATCTTGATCTTAGTATTCATCTGACCAAGATTCTTAATACGAGCAACATCTTTATCACCTTTAGATTCAGCAACAAGCATTTCATGTTTCATCTTCTTACGAGCAGCTTGATTATCACCAATATAATCAATGAACATAGATCTCTGTTCTGATATAGGTTTATACATAGAACCATACGGTGTCATAATGTTCTTATTAAGTTCATTAGTAAACTCTAAAAGCGTGCTATCTTTCGAATTTACAGTACCTGGAGATGGTGACTCCAGGTACTTAATATTTGTAGGCTTATACTTTTTACGAAATATATCTGTTATTTTCTTATTCAATTCTTCTTTAGATAGTTCAGGAAATAGTTTGTGTAAATATAACTCCATATTTGCAACATACTCACCAGCTAATGTCGTACGTCGAGAATAATGCTTAGCATAGTAGTCATTGGTGTAAGTTAATACATTCACGATTATTAATCTCCAGAGGTAATAGTATAAATATATAAAAGCCGTGCTTTACTTATAGGATAATTAAAGATCGTAAAAGTTAACTAAGGAGAACATCCATGGGTCTACTCAATACATTTAATCACAAAATAACTAAACCGAAAACTGAACTAAATACTGATGAACTTATCAGTCGTAGATTTAATTTTCATTTAGCTCTACTCAAAGAATACGCTACATATCTTCAATGTATAGAAAATAAAGATAGATTAGCTGTAAAAGAAGAGGTTGATAAATTAGCCAGTACTATGACTGAGCAATATAGTTTTGGTACTAAGTTCGTTCAAGATATTCATAAGTTTATTAACGATCAGTTCACTAGGCCATCTTCAAAGGTTGTTAATAAAATACGACAACATGCTCAATTATCTGAGGATGATTATATCGTATTTAGTGATACATTAAAACGTAGTAATATATTTTCGATGATCAGTGATAGATTTAAAGCGTTACTTTAAAAAGATAACATACTAGCGATAGAGCTTGATTGCTCTATCGCTAGTAATGTTTTTATTTTATTTTTCAACTACTGTATCGAATAGATGATCTACTATCATTTCGATAACTGCATCACACTGAGATGCTAGAATACTATCCCCCGTAATATCTTCATTAGCTGATGCTAATGTTTTGAAACTGTTATCCAGATATTTACACATCTTCGATATAGAAGGCCTGTTATACAAGCCTAAAATGATGTCATAAAGTACTGAATCAAGCTGGGCTGTATTACCTCCCAGGATAGACGCTTTTAGCTTAATACTACTATGTAAACGATTGGCCTCACCAGGCTTTTTCAGACTAGAATATTTATTATCTGAAATAGCACTTTTAGAGAAATTGTTCATTACGTAAGAATAAGCTTCAGCTAAACATTTACTTTTAATAAACGTTTCATTAGCTCGTTGTTTAGCTAATGCTATTTCTAACTTCTCAGAGACATCAGTAGATTTAACTGTATCGACATCAATACCTGTATTAGGAATTGGTTTATCACCATGAATAGCTTTAATGTAGTTGTGAATAAAACTGATATTCTTACCTGACTGAACGTATTCTTCATATACTGGACGGTTCAATACGTTCTTACTTAATATCAGTTTATTCTTGAACTTAATATTCTTATTGAACAGTAACCAATATTGAGCGCCAATAAGTGTTTTATTAAATACGTCAATATTCTTAATTAACGAATTAAATGTTTGATCATTTAGTTCTCCACTAACTATTCTACCGAAATTATCTACCAACTTCTGATAAGCATAAGTATCTATATTAACTGAGAGACTATTATCAGTAACCTTGTTTGGTTCAGACATTATCGATGACAGACGATGAGTATATTTATTATAACTATCAACATTAGATATCATACTAACAAAAGATGTGACATGTTCTAATGTAATCGTATCATCATTACTAAATGCATTATTTAGTCGGCCGATGATCATGTCTTTAGAAGTTGGTGTAATATCTATTTTCATATATTCACTCTGATGATTCAACTTCTTTGAAATATATGCTAGGTTTAATGACGATAATTCACTTTTAGCACAATTAGCATTAGCACATGCAGTATCTATAATCTCAGCTTGTTTTACTGGAGATTTTAGACCTAACCAATTTGCATACTGATAATCATTTTCAGATACCTCAATATCATCACTGATTAACTTCTCGTAAGCATCTCTAGACATCAGTAATGTATATCTAGCTAAGATCTCATCTTTTAGCGAAGTAACTTGTTTACCTATCTCGTTAGTAATAAAGTGAAAGTTATTCTCGATAGATGATGCAAACTCTTTTGAAATATATTCAATATTTTGTAATCTAGCTAGATTAGTATTATCATTCATATACCTAGAAATAGATGAAAACTTATCATCCACAGTATCTTGCATATTCTCAATAGATACTTCGGTTCTTATATTAGATGATATTAGATGTAAATCGGTATTAGACTTAATATTGAACGATGGTATCTTAGCAATATCATCTTGTTTAAACAGTTCTTTAAGAGGACGTATTACCTCAGTATCATATGGAAGAGTTACCATGAAACTACTCCTTAAATATTAGTTAGATAAAAACATCTGATTCATAACTTAAATTACTATCAGCTAAAGTTAGATTACTATCAGCTAAAGTCAATGCACTATCAGCTGATGTTAGATTACTATCAGCTAATGTTAACGCACTGTTAGCTAATGTTAAGTTACTATCACTAAATGTGATGTTAGTTAATACTGTACCAGTGAATGTTCCAGATAATATATCATTATTAAGTTTAATAGTTAATGCATCGTCACTACCAGCACCATCACTAGCAGTATAACCAACGGTTATGATATTATCCTGAGCATCTAATGCTACATCCCATAGATTATCAGTAAGAGTACCACCGCATATCTTCTTAGATATGATATTCAGATTAGTATCGAACTTAACGATAAGATTTTCAGGACTACCTAAACCTTCACTCGATGTATAGCCGACGGCAATTACATTATTATTACTATCAGCTTTTAACCGCATAAATAAATCTGCACCAGCACCGCCATAACGTTTTCTAGCTAATATGTTAAGACTGCTATCGAACTTGATAATCAAACAATCCGTTGATCCCAAACCTTCACTAGCTGTAGATCCAGCGGTAAATATATTATTGTTACTATCAATAGTAATACCATACAGTATATCAGCACCAGTTCCACCATAACGTTTCTTAGCTAGGATATTCAGATTAGTGTCGAACTTAACGATAAGACATTCGTTATTACCAACACCCTCACTAGATGTATAACCACATACATAAATGTTATTATTACTGTCAACTGTCGCATCTCTAAATTGCTCAGTACCGGTACTGCCATATCTTTTACGGGCTAGGATATTAAGGTTGGTATCGAACTTAACGATAAGAGCGTCATACAGACCTAAACCCTCACTAGTTGTAGTTCCACAGCAGATGATATTGTCATTATTATCAACTGTAATACCGAAGAAATAATCGATATTAGTACCGCCATATCTCTTTTTAGCTAGGATATTAAGATCACTATCGAACTTAACTACTAATGCATCGCTAGATCCTAGACCTTCACTATCAACATACCCACCGCAGATGATATTATCATTACTATCAGTGGCTACTGATAAAAACGAATCAGCTAATGAACCACCGTATATTTTCTTAGCTAGAATATTAAGACTACTATCAAATTTGATAACGAGAGATTCTATCTCTCCTAAGCCTTCACTAGTTGTGTTACCAACGACTATGATATTATTATTACTATCGATAGCTACACCACGTAATTTATCAGAACCTATACCGCCATATACACTAACTAATATACTCGTAAATGCGCACGGATAACTTACGGATAATTCACTACTACCTGTATTATAAGAAACTGTTGCTGTCAATGTAGTATAAGGTATAGATATATTGCCAGTTATAACCTTAAATATGTTCTCACGATAATTAGTAATAGTAACATTAGATAGAGTGGTTGATAACTGATAGGTTAGATCGCTATCATCAACGATATCATGCATAGCATTTATCTTAATGAAACATGTCGAATTATTATTGATCTCATCTAAAACGGTAGTACAATTACTATCTGAATATACGTCAATACTTTTAATATGAATATTAACTGATTCATCTATTAATGGTGACAATATACTGCTCGGTAATACCCCCGGACTCATCTTATGAGCTGTAACTATAGCTAATTTACCATTATCAGCACTAGTTAATGTATCATCTACCAAACCGAATTGACTTTGAATAGTATCAAGATCAGCATCCTGAATAGTATCGATATTCAGAATAGCTGCTATTCGATCATTAATACTATCAAGCGTTGTAGTACTCGCCGTATACATCTCGTTATTAATGAAAATAACCATATCTTCATCTAGCACATCTAATTGACTTAATACGTTAGTTAAGTTCTGTACACCAGTTGCAATACCAGAAATTGATGGTCCATCAGGTAAGTTACTATATAGATCAACGCCGTTACCTACTTTAAATACTTGAGAGTCGGTAGATATAATAACTACACCAGCTGGTATAGGTAAGCTTAAACTTTCCCAGCCAGATTCACCACCGTTAGCTAATTCTTGTAATGCATCCACTAATGCTGGATTGGTCATGAGATTCTCCTTAATTCAGTATTTATTTTAACAAGAAATTTATTAGCTTATATTTAGCTATAGAATCGTAAAACTAAACGGATAAAATATACGTATTACTACTAGAGATTTACTCTAGTAGTAATACGCTATTTCCTAATTTAAAATAATTCAGTTCGTAATACCAATACCTCATTACTAGAGCTATATTGAGTTTGATATACATCACATCCAGTAACGGATTTATATATACTCCAATCATCCATAACTATGTTGACATTAATTATACTCAATATCATATCGTCTAATATCATATTATCTAGAACTGATCCAGCAAACGTTCCTTCTGGTATATCCTGAGGTAACTTAATAATTAAGGTATCATTAGTATCATAAAGTCCTTCATTATTAGTTGAACCAACAGAAATAATATTATCAGATTGATTTAGTGCCAATCCGTGGAGAGATGCATATGGATTACCTAAGCATCTTTTTCTAGATATCACTGATGATAGATTGATATCAGTTTTTGTAATGATACCATTATTATCAAATGTAGAAGCTATTAATACATTATCGTTACTATCAATAGCTACTGTATATATATGTTCTGCTGAACTGATATTATTAAATACTTTACCAGCTAGAATATCTAATGATGATGATAGTTTTATTAGTATAGGTCCACTACTACAATATATATTATTAAGATCATCTATCGTAACTGATTTAATATCTATCATACCGATACTAGTATCAGTGATATATTTAGAACTTAGTATATCTAGATTAGATGATAACTTTATGATAAGAGGTAGTTGTATACCTTCAATAATACTATTACGGTATCCAACACATATTAGATTATCATCAGTATCTATATCTACATCATATACTACATTATTCGCAATAACAGAACTTACAAATATAGTATGATCTATAATACTCAGATTTGGATCGAACTTAACAATGAAGAAATCGTCAGCACTTTTATTACCAACGCAATATATGTTACCAATACTATCTATAACTACACCGTTAAATACTTCAGTTAAATTACTATCGATAGTACCATAAGTTTTAGATATATTAACAGTAAGATCGTTGTTATATATTACGATTAATGCTCGTTTATATAGGCTTTCTTCTCCAACACAGATTATCTTATTATCAGCAGTAATAGTGAGTTTATTGAATCCTATCCAACTATTTATTGGATCGCCATATGAATTACTCGATATAACATTTAAATTCATATCGAACTTAGTAACTAAACCGAATTGAACATCGCCTGTACTGTTCTTAGTATAACCTACGGCATATATATATCCGTCGTCACTTATGATAACGTCATTATAACCATCTTCACCATTATTGGTGTTAAGCCAATCATAAGGTTCACGTCCATATACAGATATTCGTATTCCGCTAACTCCGTCGACATTACTACTACTAAGTATTATTTCATTATCATCTATGACTGATATATTAATGCTAATATTACCTAATGTATCTAATTGACCAACGGTAATTTCAAATGAACTACTGATAGGATCAACCTCTGTAAATGATATATTATTAGTCGATGTAGATAATGTATAAGTTAAACCGCTTAATGGTATTCCATCTATAGTTGTTACTATAGAAGCATAATAAGTATTATTAGATTCGATTGAAGTAGTTGGTAGTGTACGATCTTGATCCGAATAAATACTCAATGTGGATATTGAATTAGCTAATACTCTATCTCCATATATTACATCATTTGAATATAGATATTCGTTATCATCTATAGACTTAATAGTGAATACTAGATAATCTGATACATAAAGATCATCAACCGTTAACTTGAATTTACCTTCAGCTGCATTAATGATATCTATTTGAACGCTAGTATGAGCTGTCGATAATTCATAGATTAAGTTAGAAAGAACGACATCATCTAATGTGGTTACCGTTTTTACATAAAATACACCATTAGCTGTAATACTGGTAGCTAGATTAATAAAATCACTATCAGAGTATACTAACAGTTTATTAATTGTACCAAGTAGTGATCTATCTCCATAGGTATATCCAGATGAATATAATACGATAGACATATTCTCTTTTGTTATTATATCAAATATTATCTGTTCTGATGTATATAGATTACCAACATTAAGCTGAAATTTACCTTGAGATGCATTGATAGTACTTATCACTATATTCGGTGTAGATGTAGATATCTCATAAACTAACCCATTTACAAATATATCATCTATTGTTGATAGTATCCTGATATAGTAGATAGTATTAGCTAATACATCACCAATGATAGGTATCGTACACTCTATATCAGAGTATATAGTAAATATATTCGTAAGGTTAGTTAAGATACGGTTAGTCTTTAGTTGTACTGATCTATTTATGGTTATATCAGTATATGATACATACCCAGTAAATGTTACAATATTTGACTCATATAAATGCGTCGTAGTAACCTTAAATATATTAGTATTATCTAACTGGTTGATCGTAACACTACCTATGTTAGATGAAGCATTATAACTAAAATCATCGTTAGATAGGTTATCATGCATAGCATCTATTTTAAGATAATAAGTACTATCCTGAAGTAATCCGTCTACTTCAATAGTACATGCTTTATCACTAAATAATCTTATATTGGTAATATGGATAAGTTGTATCGGATGTATATCTGATACAGGTAAATATGTATGAGGATCTAAACCTACGGATATCTTACCATCTTTAATTATAGCTAATTTACCATTATCATCATTAGAGACTGATGTATCACAATATCCTAATTTACTTTCAATAGCTAGTAGTAGATTATCTTGAAGTATATCGGTATTCTGTATAAAAGAAATTCTACTAAGTATATTAGAAAGTTTAGTAGTACTAGCGCTGTACATTTCATTATCAACGATTATGATCATATCTTCGGATAGATCATTTAATATAGAAAGCGTATTGATTATATCAGTATGACTAGAATCTATATTTTCGATAGAGGCTACTATTGGTAGATCAATATAAATATCTGTACCATTACCTCTCTTGATTATTTTAGTATCAGTTGTTATGATGATTACATTTTTTGGTATAATAAGCTGACAGTTAGTCCAGTATAGTTCAGAACCACCAGTGAACTTAGTGAGCTGTTCAGCAAAATCTGTTATAGACATCAGCATTACTCCTTTAGTATTAATATTCGATAACGTTTATAGTATCACGTAAATATATCAGACTATAAAAATATAACTACACTAGACCATCTTCGGTCTAGTGCAGTTATTTATTAAAATGATTAAATTAAACGATCTGATCTTTAATATAAGTTAAATTACTATCAGCTAAAGTTAAGTTACTATCAGCTAATGTTAATGCACTATTAGCTAAAGTCAATGCACTATCCGCTAATGTTAAATTACTATCAGCTAATGTGAGATTACTATCAGCAAAAGTTAATCCAGTTAATACTGTACCAGTAAATGTACCTGAAGGTATCTCCGAGCTAATTTTAACTACTAACGCTTCATATGATCCTAGACCTTCACTAGTAGTCCATCCACAACAGATGATATTATTATTAGAATCGATAATAATATTAATGAATGCATCATCCCCAGTACCGCCATAACGTTTCTTGGCTAGGATATTCAGATTAGTGTCGAACTTAACTACTAATGCTTCATATGATCCTAGACCTTCACTAGTAGT
>AMWB02135843.1_pt1 | contig 21613 bp, 18 predicted proteins | sample 200311 | NCBI WGS metagenome assembly AMWB02 (sample SAMN02737377, study PRJNA173069) | bioreactor metagenome | biome: anode biofilm in microbial fuel cells | place: USA: California | collected 2010-12-16 | reverse complement strand
CTGCCATAAAAAATTGTGGCTACCAGTTTCCCGCCCGAAAAATCACCGTGAATCTCGCCCCGGCCGATATCCGCAAGGAAGGCGCCGGCTTTGATCTGCCTATTGCCATTGGCATTCTGGAAGCGACAGAAATTTTCGCGCGAAAAAGGGTGGGCAAGTACTGCGTCATCGGCGAACTCTCATTAGACGGTGGCGTACACAGGGTAAACGGTCTGCTGCCAATGATCCTGGCAGCCAGAGCACATGGGCTCAGCGGCATAATCATCCCCAGTGAAAACAGCGACGAGGCCCGGATCGTCCCTGATGGAATCGACATAATCCCCGTTGCCTCCCTGCAGCAGGCAGTTGAGTTTCTGGCTGGCATGGAGGTGGCAACCCCCATGATCGTGACCGCCTTACCGGAAATATCCACCCCGACTCCAGGCGGGATCGATTTTTCCGATATTAAAGGGCAGCAACACGTCAAGAGAGCACTGGAGATAGCCGCATCAGGCGGACACAACATTTTATTGACCGGGCCGCCAGGCTCCGGAAAAACCATGCTCGCCAGGCGTTTCCCGACGATCCTGCCGGAAATGAGTCTTGAGGAAGTGCTGGAGACAACAAAAATATACAGTGTTGCAGGAAAAGTTTCCGAAAAAAATCTTCTTCTGACGACCCGACCCTTTCGTGCCCCGCATCACACCATATCCGATGCCGGGCTGATTGGAGGCGGCAGTGTTCCTCAGCCGGGGGAGGTTTCTCTGGCCCATAACGGGGTTCTTTTTCTGGATGAGCTGCCTGAATTTAAAAAACATGTCCTAGAGGTCCTGCGACAGCCGATCGAAGACGGCGAAGTAACCATCGCCAGAGCCAATATGACCCTGACCTTTCCCGCGCGTTTCATGCTGATTACGGCAATGAATCCTTGCCCCTGCGGTTTTCTTGGCGACAGCCGCAACCGCTGTACATGTACCGAAAGAGACATCAGACGATACACCGGGAAAATATCCGGACCGCTGCTGGACAGAATAGATCTGCATCTTGAAGTAGCAGCTCTCAACTTCCAGGAAATGAGCGACACCAGCCGCGGAGAAAGCTCGCAAATTATCAAGGAACGGGTCGATCGGGCCCGGGCAATCCAGGAGCGCAGATTTGCCAGGGAACCGGGTGTCTATTGTAACAGTCAGATGAACAGCACCGCCATTGCCAGATATTGTCTGCTCGACCGAAAATCATCGGATCTTCTCGAGAAAAGTGTCAGCCGACTGGGTCTATCGGCCAGGGCCTATCACCGAATCCTCAAGATGGCCCGGACCATTGCCGACATGGCCGATTCAGACGCTGTGCTGCAGCCACATGTGGCTGAAGCTGTGCAATTCTGCAGAAACTCCCATCAATGTTAATGTTCGTTTTCGCCATGTCAACTTTTACGCTGCCGTCGCATAACCATATCGATAAGGTACTTCCCCCCCCAAAAAGAGCACAGAAGATAGAGCACCCCACACGCGAGTATTACAAAGAATCCCGGCTTACTGACCGTTTAACGGGATCATGTCCCTCTACATCTGCAACACCCCTATGAAAAGCAATGCAATTGCAGGGTTTCTGGGTATGGTTCTGGTGGTTTTATATCCACTGGTCAATGGCATTCAAACCGATAGTTTCAGAGATATGGCTCGATTTATACCCGATAACGCACTCGTGTATGTTGAACAGCGTAATGGTTCAAGGGTCCTGAAAGATTTCATCAAATCTCCGATCGGGAAAAAACTGGACTCCATTGACTTGCTGCAGACCAGCAAGAAAATTGGCCTGACTGGGCCCGTTCACTCTGCCCTGACTGACCTGCTCGCCTTATCCGCAGGAGCCAGAAACAACAAATTACTCCATGAAGTTTTTGGAAAAAAATTCGCTCTTGCTTTTCTTCCTTCAACAGATCGGCAACAGTCTGCCGATTGCACTGACTATATAAAAAATAACGCTGTATTTGTCGCCAAACCAAACCATAGTGCAGAAACACTGCAGTTTTTTACCGGAAGCTATGCCCGGTACGTGCAGACATATTCAATATCCAGTGCGCAATATGGCAGACACCACATTCAGCGACTGCAGATGCATGAAAACATTCTGTCAATCGTCATTATCGATGGAATATTCGTGATGAGTGCGAATGAAAAACTGCTGCGACGCTGTATAGACACTTATGATAAGGATGTTCCGGCCTTGGCGACAAAGGCCGATTTTATAAAAATCAGAAAAAAATTTATCATGCCCGAACGGTTTTTTTATCTGCCGATTGAAGATGTGCGAAAGTATATTATCAGGCAAATGACCGATCTTGCTTTTCCCGGCAAGGATATCTTGCTGAAAGAATTGAAAACCACCGTTGGATTCGCCAATTTGGGATATGGCAGCTGGAATAAAAAAAAGAAAATCGTTGGCAAAGTGCTGGTGCAATATAAAAGCAGTGAAGTAAACAAGGTGGTTAGGAATCATATCGACGCAATACCGGTCCGGAGCTCCATGTTGTCTCTGAGCACTGCAAATCCAATGGCTTTTTACTGGTCGAACACTATCGAGTTTAAATATTTTTTCGATTATTTTGCCAAGAGCAGAAAGACCGATCCGCAGCTTGAAAAATTTTGGTCCGTCATGCAGGACATCACCGGGAAAGATGCCAGTGAGTTAGTTGCACTACTTGGCGAAGAGGCGAGTATAACCCTGGAGCCAGGGCCCAAAAATACCTTCTTTTCTTTTCCGCTGGGCATGGCTTTTGTACGGGTCAAGAATGCTCCGGAACTGAGAGCTGTACTGGAAAAAATTACCGATGCATTCCATATTCCCATAAGTGAGGCAACATATGGACCTGTTCGCTACGTGTACTGGACAGCTTCGCCCCAGGATGGGCTGAAACCACTCTACGGTTTTTGGGGCGATTTGCTTTTTTTCGGTAACAGTTCCAATTTATTACATACGATCGTTCAAAGAAAAATTGACGATATATCACTCCTGGATAGTGCCGCCGTAAAAGCAATTAATCCGGGTCTTTCTGAAAAAAATAATTCCATTACCTTTATGAATAACGATGAGCTCATTACTGTTCTTCAGAAAGGCTTGAATCTTGTAGCTATGACCATGACACTTGAGGATAGGGAGACCGCCTTCAAAGTCAGGGCCGTTATCGATGAAATAATAAACCCTCTCCTTGAGGGAACAAGAATGTATGGTAAAAGCTGTACCCGGAGTTACTTTACCCCTGAAATGGTTATCATCGATTCGATAACGACTAAAACCACCGGGCCCGTGAGCCAAAGGACCAAATGATGCAAAAATTTGTCGAGGAACTCAAGCAGTTGATTCCCTTTAAAGATACCACAGATACCGGTGATATTATCCTTATTGCAGCCAAAAAACCGCAAATCCTCGCCTATGCACACGTCGATGATATAGAAAGAGACACAAGCCGAAGGGATGAATGGTGGCATATACATCTGACCATGCTCTCGATACCATTACAGAAAATGACTTGGACCCTGCGAACTGATCAACTCACCGGCAAAGAAATTTTCACGATGGGCGGGGAGGAACGCTTTGTCAAAGCGGTCGATTTTGGCCGGCAGAAAACTGCTAAACAGCCTGATACCAGCACGTTGAAAAACAAGATGACCACTCTCAAAAGAATTAAGTGAGAAATCAAAGGGGGAGCAGACGGGAACAAGCTGGGCTTCTTTTTAATGCCCCATGAGGATACTATAAAGCGGTATAAGGATTTTCAGGGGCAAGGTGTTAAAGCTCGGGAGTGACAAAACTGATAAGCAGACTGTCAAGCTTTGTCGTGAGTTGTCTATAGCTGATATGCGGCGACAAATCCAGCATTCTCTTTGACGCCTTAACCTGGTCGGAATCTTTATATTTATCCGAAAGATAAATAATTTCTCCGATGCCAGCCTGAATAATCACTTTGGTGCATTCATTACAGGGAAAGAGCCCGACATAGATCCGGCAATTTCTAAGGTCGGTGGAAATTGAGTTTAAGACTGCATTCAGTTCCGCATGACAAACGTAGGGATATTTGGTGTCAAGGTAGTGGCCCTGTCTATCCCACGGCAATTCATCATCCGAGCATCCCAGAGGAAATCCATTGTAACCGACGCCAACAATTTTATTTTGCGCGTTGGCAACACATGCGCCGACCTGAGTGTTTGGATCTTTGCTTCTCTGGGCGGAAAGAAGGGCGACTGCCATAAAATATTCATCCCAGGAAAGGTAATTGAGTCTTTTCATGCAAAGTTGCCTTTTACGTGCGCTTATAGGATTTTCTCTTCTGCCGCCAGGTGTTCACCCCGCACACCGTATCGGTAAACTGCTTGATAGCCTGGATGAATAAGTCCCCCCCCGTCTTCCCTACATTGTGATGCTCCGCTCCGGGAATGACAAAGAACTGCTTGTTTCTCGCCCCGCTTGCGGCCTGGAGATTTTCCGCCTCGGCAACCGCCACCAGGCTGTCTTTTGCGCCGTGAAAGATTAGGGTTGGTACTTTTATTTTTTCTATTTTCTGTACATTGTCAAACCCTTCATCTTCTGCGATATCAGCCTGTTTTTCACTTACGCCAATCGATTGCAGAAAGGATGAGGTCCCGCATATGCCGCTCTCGATGATCATCCCTTTGACAGCGTCGCCATTTTTCGCAACAGTGTCTATGGCACAGATGGACCCAAGTGACTCACCCATGACAAAAAGAGCGCCGGTATATCCTTTGCTCCGCATCCAGTCAACGGCAAGAGGGAACAGTTTTTCTGCAGCGGCATACATTGCGGCGATAGAAGGGGAGCCGTTATTTTCGCCACCAACGCGATATTGCGCACGAAAGACATTTATTCCCCGCTTGCCGTATCGTTCGGCAATGATATCAAATGACTCGCTTGACTCGTTTGCGGCAGGATAATAAAAGAGTACCGGCGCCTGCAGATCAGTACAATAAAATCTGCAGGTTACCTCATTATCCTCCCCTATGGCAAAACTGATATCTTCAGCACCGGCAGGGCAGGGAGTGGGGACACTGTTCAACGGCGGGAACAACAGGGCAAGAATTTCCGGTTGATCTATTTTACTATAAGCAACCATTGGCATAGAGCAGGAGTTGAAAGAAAAAAACGGGTGTCAGAATGATCCTGAAACCCGTTTTATTATCTATGGGGTGAGCGAGGGGACTTGAACCCCCAGCCTCCTGGGTCACAACCAGGTGCTCTGACCAATTGAGCTACGCCCACCACAAAGTGCGTTGTGCTAAAAAGCCTGTGTTATATACTCACTCAGAGTAAGATTTGCAAGAGTAAAATCATCACAGGTCTTCTTTGCAGTGCATACATTTCTTGGCCTGGGCTTTGATAATTTCCAGGCAATGCGGGCACTCTTTCTTGAAATTGATTTTCAGCAACTCAGTTATTGCCATGTTCACTTTCTGCTCAAGAGCAGTATCCCTGAAGGTATGGTTCCGCAACCCATCGATACAGGCCAGGTCGTTAAGTTCTACCAGGTATCCTGCCGCCGTCTCGCGGGCGCTTCTTGTTGCCCCTTCGTTGAGCAAAAGGGCCATGACCGGCTCAAGGTTGTGATCGGCAATGCAGCTTTTCAACTTTTGAGTAGCTTCTTTTTCCTGACGGTAGCGCGCATTTTGATTTTTCAGTTCTTCTCTATCAACAATGCATGCCTTAAAGGCATCGGCGTTACCGACCATCATGCAGTTCCCCTCCGGGCTGCCGGGAACCTCCATGTATCTGTATGACGCATGGTGACCATATTGATTTTCAATCTGCTGCCATCCTTTCAGAAACAGCGGGCAGCTATCATTTAAACAGATAAACAGCACATCTGAACCCCAACCAAGCCCATCCCCGACATGGATGGGCGGCGCTTCACATAGGGACATGGTCTGTTGGCAATGCGGACAGATTTTCACCTCGTCCAGAAAACTCAAATCTTGAAACATACAACTTCTCCTTTAGAGATTAAAACCGTCTCAGGCGGCAGTTCGAAGGGGACACTGTCCCGACAGTCTTGCAGTTACATTAAAAACACATCTGGTGCGATACTAAAAAGTGAAAATTATTTCAGGCGTATTTCATACTTGGCTGACTCATTACCTCATCTACGGCCTTTGCCTGTTTCATGCGGGACTGCAAAAAAGTCTGCGGCATGATCGCTTTATTGGCGGCCATTATTGCCGAAAGCTCGTCAATTTCGCCCTGTTCCGCCAGATCGATCAGATGAATGATGTTGTCGGCAAAACTGCGCACGATTTTTCTACCATCGCCTGCGGTGGCCATTATTTCGGCATAAGTACGCGGATTCTGATTGTGAATCCGGGCCATAGCCAGGATACCGTACAAAGAGGTTAAAGTGGAATGACTGTTAATATCGTTACAATCAATCCGATGTTCTCTCAAGGTCATCGCCAGGGCCACCGATACCGTCGTTGGCAGTTTCTGACTGACTCCCATGAGCAAGTCATGCTTCTTTGCACTATCGTGGTTGATATCTGCGCCGTGTTTATATAAAAATGCTTCAAACTCACTGCAAAAACTTCCGCTCCTGTGGGTCCGGACAACCGTGGCATTTTTGTCTTTCATGGTGAGTGCCTGAGGTCCCCAGAGATTGTGGACAAACATGACCTCCACCCCTTGCGTCGTCGATTCCAGAGCCGCAGCGAGGGTATTCTCCGATTCCCCGGCGAGAATAATCAACGCCTGACCGTCTTGCAGAAGAGGACCATAGGTTTTGATGACGGAAACAGTGACCGAGATAGGTACGCACACCAAAACGACATCCACTTCATCAATCATTATTTCCGGTTTTAGAGGAGTATTGCGTCCGGTAACAAGTGCCTGATACCCCTCGTTCTCTAACCGACCGGCAAACCACTTACTCATATCGCCGCTGCCGATAAAACCAAACGCTTTAATCTTTTTCACTCGCATGTCGACCCGGGGAAAAGAACCAAGAACCTTAAGGGCGTCTTCCTCCTGGATAACCGTCGATCCAATGGTTTCGAGGGCCTTTTTCAAAAGAGGGTTGTCAATATGCCCCTCAACCTCGACATATATGCGTAATTTTTGTGTCTGGACATCGTTTTCCGACTGCAGATCGAGAATATTAATCCCTCGCCGGGTGAATTCTCCTAAAATATCGGCAAGCATTCCCACTCTATCCCGCAGCGGACGAGTAATGATAGCGGTTGCATCATAGCCGGAAACAGGCGCTGGCGTTCTGCCGATAATTGCAAATCTGGTCCGATTGTGCGACACAACCTCCCGGGCCACAAGCTGAAGACCATGTTTTTTAACCAGCTCCTCCGATTCGATAACGGCGTATCCCCGTTTTTTTTCAAGACCGATGGCCGTCATCGCCGCTTCAATATCAGGCACCGCCATCAAGGTGGCATCCGGGTAATTTTGTTCAATGAATTCATCACACTGCCTGAAAACAGAACTTCTGCCGACGATGGTGGTTATGGCCAGGCCATCTTTTGGGCTCACGGGCAGGACTGCCAGGGAGAGATGAATGGGCAACACCACATTATCGATCCAATATCCCTCATCCATCTTGGCCATCAGGCGGAAATATTCTTTAACCTCACCCTCTCGCGTGTTATAAACCGGAATCAACGCATACTGCACTCTGCCTTCGCGGAATGCGTTGAAAATATCGGCAATCCGATTAAAAAGGATCAACTCTGCATTGGGTGCATATTGACAGGAAGCCTGGTAACTGTCTGAACCAACGGGACCTAAGGTGGCAATGGAAGGCATAACTATTCGTATCGATGTCTGTTTACTTATTGACGGTTGTTCGGGTGGAATTATGGTATTCTGCAACCAAAGAGCCCACCTGATACTGCAAAAAACTTGACGCGATGTGCAAATTATACATTCTAGGCTCTTTACGCAACAAATATAACTACCCAATTTGGGGTACACCCGCCTTGGGTTCTCTATGATTTCCGACGTTACTGAATATCTATCGTCTTTAAAAAGTTCACCGAAGTTTGGGCCGCAGGTCGTCTGTCATCGAGCCTTTGCTGCATCAGCTGCCCAATATGCTGCTGATTTCCCTCCACTGGCGCCGGTTCTTCGAAAGAGCCTCGAACAGGCTGGAATCGCCAGGCTGTACAGCCACCAGCACCAGGCCATCTGTTCTATCCTGGCCGGCAACGATGTCCTTGTAGCAACGCCCACCGCCTCCGGGAAAAGCATAGTGTATAATTTGCCGGTATTACACGACCTGCTGCAGGACGACCCCGGACACTCCCTTTACATATTCCCCTTGAAAGCGCTGGCCCGCGACCAGCAGAATGTACTGGAAGCATTATTCCAGAAGCTACCTGCAGCAATACAACAGCGATATCCCTTTGTATCCGGTCTCTTCGACGGGGATACCAGCAGTTACACTCGACGAAAAATCCGTGATAAGCCGCCGCGAGTTCTGCTGACCAATCCGGAAATGATTCACCTGTCGATGTTGCCCTATCATCAAAGCTGGGCTGAGTTTTTCAGCAGGCTTCGCTATATTGTGATAGATGAAGTGCACAGCTATCGCGGCGTGCTCGGCAGCCATATGGCCTGGGTGCTTCGCCGTCTGCAGCGCACTGCCGCCTTGTATGGTGCAACCCCCACCTTTATTCTTCTTTCGGCAACCATAGGTAACCCAAAGGAATTGGGGGAGTTGCTGATCAATAAGCCGGTGGATGTCATCAGCGAGTCAGGCGCTCCTCAGGCAGAAAAGAACATGCTTTTCCTCAACCCCTGGGACAGTGCCGCCTATACGGCAAGCCAGTTGCTGGAGGCCGCGGTGAAGCGCGGTCTTCGAACCATAGTCTATACTCAGTCAAGAAAAATGACCGAGCTGATCAATCTCTGGACAGCTCCCCGCCTCGGCAACCTCTCGACAAAGCTCAGCGCCTATCGGGCCGGTTTTTTACCGGAGGAGCGACGGGAAATAGAGCAGCAGCTTTTTTCCGGCGAATTGCTCGGGGTGATTACCACCTCTGCCCTGGAACTGGGCATTGACATCGGCGATCTGGATCTGTGCATACTGGTCGGATATCCCGGCTCGATTATGGCCACCTGGCAGCGCGGAGGCCGGGTCGGCAGAAGTCTACGCAAGTCGGCGATTATTCTGATCGCTCAAGAAGATGCCCTGGACCAATACTTCATGCGGCAGCCGGAGGACTTTTTTGCCAGGTCTCCGGAGTCGGCCGTATTGAATCCGGAAAACCCCTCCATCATGGATCAGCATCTTCTCTGTTGCGCGGCAGAAGAGCCTTTACTGAAGGATGAATTATTACTTAATAACAATATTATACAATCAAGAGTTAATGTATTATCCAGAATTGGATCCCTGCTGGAGACGGCCACAGGCGGGCGATGGATTTCTGCCAGGAAATACCCCCAGAGACACATCAGCCTGCGTGGTGGCGGAAAGCAGATGTCGATAATCGACATGGAAAACGGTGAAATAGTAGGGGAGATTGATACCGTGCGGGGTATGAAGGAGTGTCATCCGGGCGCGGTGTATCTTCATCGGGCCACGACCTGGCTGGTCAACACTTTCGATCTTCTCGCACATGAAGTCATCGTCCAGAAAGAGACCCCAAAATTTTTCACCAGACCGATGACCGAGAAACGCACAGAAATCCTTGAAGTACTTGAACGTAAAAATAGTTTTGGCGTTCAGGTGTCTTTTGGCCGGGTGCGGGTAACGGAAAAAGTAACTGGTTACCAGAAGCGCCATAGCGTCACGCAGAAATTGATCTCGACGACAACGCTCGATTTACCGGAACAAATCATTGAAACCGAAAGCATATGGATCGACATTCCCCAGCGCATAGTCAGCGTGCTCGAGCAGGAAAAATACCATTTCATGGGAGCCATTCATGCCATGGAACATGCAATGATCGCTCTTTTCCCTTTATTGGTCCTCTGCGACCGAAACGATATCGGCGGGATCTCATGTCCCTTGCACGACCAGACCGAAATGGCCTCGGTGTTTGTTTATGACGGTTATCCGGGTGGGGTGGGGCTGGCCAGGGAAGCCTTTCGGAAAATCGACAGCCTGCTCACTCAGACCGAACAGACGATTACCTCCTGCGCCTGCAATACCGGCTGTCCTTCCTGCGTACATTCACCAAAATGCGGCTCGGGTAATCGACCGATCGACAAAAAAGCCTGTCTTTTTCTGCTCGCCCAGATTTTGAGCGAACAGGCAACAGTAAAAAGAAATCAAAGCATCAAAACGCTACCAGGCAGTACTCCCTTGCCAATGAATTTTGATCATCTCCTGCAGAAGACAACGTCTCAGCGCAAGGGGCTTGATGCCTTACCGTTAAAATTTGGCGTTTTTGACCTGGAAACTATTCGTTCCGCGGATGAGGTCGGTGGGTGGGGCAATAGTCATAAAATGGGCGTTTCTGTAGCGGTAGTTTACGATTCGGCCATAAACGATTTTGTCAGCTACCTCGAACACGAAGTCGATAAACTGATTGACCATCTCCTGAGCTTTGAACTGGTTATTGGGTTTAACAATAAACGCTTTGACAACCAGGTGTTGTCAGCCTACACCAGTGTTAATCTTGCTCGACTGCCTACCCTCGATATCCTCGAAGAAATCCACAATTATCTTGGATATAGACTCAGCCTCAACCGCCTCGCCGAACAGACCCTCGGTACGCAAAAAACGGCGGACGGCCTCCAGGCCCTTGCATGGTACAAAGAGGGGAGGATAGACCTGATCCAGCACTATTGCAAAAAGGATGTCGAAATAACCAGAGATATTCTCTACTACGCATTAGAACAAGGGTTTCTGCTCTTTGCCAATAAAGCGAAGCAGGTTGTGCGTCTGCCCCTTGCTCTTGATACAGCGATAGAAAAAATTTTGCAGCTCAGCGGACGGGCAAACTCCACCACACCGAATTTATAGCCTGCTTACGGCCACAGTAAAGGCGTATAGACGTAACCAGTCGTCCCACTGCTATGGCGCACTTTGGTCCATTGGCCTTCTTCCGCTAATTTGGTCAGCACGACACCCCGCTCAACGTCGGCAACAACCGCATCCTTGGTCGATGGACCGGAGCGCATATTGATGCTCTCTTTGGCGTTGACTATCACGGTATCGGCTTTTTTGACAATACTGTCATGTACCCAGCCGGTATCATTTTCAAAATCAGTGACCTTATACCAGTCGCCTTTTTTTTCCGTCACCTTGAGAGGGTACCCCTGAAAAAGTTCCATCGAGGCGGGATAATCCGTGCCTGGACCAGTCCTGACATTGGCATTGTCGGTTGTGATAGACAGATAATCTGCAGCAAAAACCGGAGAGGTGGTCAGTAAACAGGTACAGCCAAGAGTTAAGAATATTTTCAATAGTTTTTTCTTTTCGACAAACATATGATTTTTTCTTTTTTTATCTAAATGAATGAGGATGTTACATGATTGAAGGACCAGCCCTTTTTTTATAGCATTAATAGCCGCTCAAGTCAAACAACATATCCTGCCAAGCTGGACAGTTTTGCTCTTTGATTCTTGATGCCGGTGGAAAACCTCTGTACCTGAGCCGGCATGCGCCAGGCAGAAGTGCCTTTGCTGCCCCATCACCAATATTGGCTTTTTATGACGCCATCATTACTGGAAGAACAGGCTGCGTACCCCGCTGTCCATCTCTGCCATCGCGCCAAGAGGAAAAGTCAGGTTGCGGGCACAATGTCCTGAGGGAAAATCCCCCCAGACTGGTATAGAATGAACAGGACAGAGTTCGAGAATACGGTCCCATATCAAGTTGCGATAGCGGATTTTTTCTATCTCATTACAATATGCCGAGGTTGAAAAATCTCCCAGAATCAACCCGGCGATTTTCTCCAGTTTCCGAGCCAGGTATAACTGCGTAAGCATCCGATCGATCTTGTATGCCGGTTCGTTGATATCTTCCAGAAAAACAATTTTATCATCCCATGAAAAATCATAAGGGGTTCCAAGAAGTGTTACCAGGCTTGCGAGATTACCGCCTACCAGCGGTGCGGTAACAGTCGCTCCGTGACGCAACACTTCAACCTGATTGTACACCATCCTCGGCGGCTTGATACTGGTCAGACAATCATAAAAAACTGCCAGACTGTCTTCTGTGGCGCCGGCAAGGGAGGTAACAACGGGCCCGTGTAAAGAGACGAGACCGATCTGCTGATGCAAAAAATTCTGCAGGAGAGTGATATCGGAAAAGCCTGCCACTATTTTCGGGTTGCGGGTAAGCAGGTCAAGATCGATCTTCTCCAGCATACGCAGACAGCCATACCCACCCCGCAGGCAAATGAGTCCATTGATTTCTACATCTTCCACCAGGTGATTAAATTCAAAGCCACGCTTGTCGTCGCTGTCAGCCAGATATCCAGGTCCCGGCCATAATTGCGGAGGGTATTTCACCGCAAAGCCCATCTCCTGAAGAATCGCCACCCCTTGCATAAATCGACTCTTGTCCTGCAGTTGCCCGGCAGGGGCGATAATGCCGACGGTGTCACCTTTTTTCAAAGGTGGCGGGTAAAGCGGAGCCCTCATCGTTGTACAACCCGATTGTAGATGATCTGCAGTCCCTGAAGCGTCAACATCGGTTCTATAAGATCGATTGAGGTTGCATACGGAGCAATTAACTGCGCCATACCCCCGGTGGCAACAACTTTGAATTCTTCTTTTGGCGTTGAAATCATCTCTTTTTTTATGCCTTGCACCAGCCCGTCAATCATCCCGCCATAGCCATAAAGAATACCGCTTTTCATTGCCTGGACAGTCGATTTCCCTATGATGGAGGGTGGCGGATCCGAAACGTCAATATGAGGCAGATTGGCTGTTTTATTGGCAAGGGCTTCCAGTGAAATTGCAATGCCGGGAAGGATCGCCCCCCCCAGATATTCGCATCTTTCCGTCACACAATCAAAGGTGATGGCTGTGCCGAAATCTATGACCACCTGTTTACATTTATTGAGATTCCAGGCAGCAATAGCGTTCACCAGCCGATCTGCGCCAACTTCGCCAGGATTGTTGAGCAATACCGTAATGAGATCTTTAATTTTATCGACTTTAACGACAAATATTTCATGTTCCAGGTGGTCGGAAAAATGTTTTTTGCAGCAACTCACCCATGCGGACTGTAATATTGGCACAACACTCGCAATAATTATACCTTTGATTTTTTCTTTTTTTATGCCAGCCATGGCAAACAGGGTCTGATATCGAATAGCCAGTTCATCCGCGGTACTCTTGGCGTTCGAGTTCAAACGCCACTGACCGATGAGTTCATTGTCTTCGTACATGCCTGTCACGGTATGCGAGTTGCCAATATCAACCACCAGATACATAATGCACCTTTTTGATAAAAATTATTCAGCAGCTCCCGGTAAACGGGAGGAAGCAGGAATTTTTCGTAATGCCCCCTGCAGTTCCTGATCTCGGGCTTCCCTTGAAATAATTTTGCATTGCCGGACAAGATATTATAATAGGCAGTAAAAGAAAAGAGTTCTCAGACGATACACAGAATTCTCTTTGCACTTGTTGCCGGCTGCCGCTGCGACAGGCCGACGGCTAAAGCTAATATAATTGTATATTATCAATATATTATATCTCTTGAATGACTATGAAGAAAATAATTATCATCTCCACAACCCTTGAAAATAAAGCAGATGCAGAGCGCATTGCCGAGTTGCTCCTTGACCGTCAACTGATTGCCTGCGCCCAGATATCAGGGCCAATTACCAGTCTGTACCGGTGGAAAAAAGTGACAACCTCTGCGACCGAATTTTCCTTAAGCCTCAAAACGACAGCATCATGCACCGAAAAGGTCAAAGATCTTTTATACCAGGAACACCCCTATGAGCTGCCGGAAATAATTGTCCAGGAAATAGATCACTCCAGCCCGGAATATTCCCAATGGGTCCATGAGGAAGTGCAACCGTGACCGGACAACACAAAGCAGGGGGATACAGAAGAAGGAAAATAGGCGAATATGTTTGTCATTGCTGCAAAAAAAAACAGGAATTCTGCTATAGTTGTCCCTGTGGTTTTATGATTTGCAAAGACTGTTTTGAAGAAAGTAAATGGGGCATCAGCAATGGCCCAACATGGATATGTCCGGACTGTGAACGTATCCGCATGATGTAGCCGTTTCTGGACAACACCCACCCGTAACAGCCGTATATCACTGTTGCGTATTCCCCCGAAATACAATATCATACCTTGTTATTATTAATCTTTTCAAGGTCATGGGTTGCCCGAGAATGAATGTATCTACAAACACTTACGATGAAAGCAAGATAAAAACACTCAGCTCTCTGGAGCATATCAGGAAGCGCCCTGGTATGTATATCGGTCGGCTGGGGGATGGCTCGAATCCAAGCGACGGCATCTATATCCTTCTCAAAGAGGTGGTGGATAATGCTGTTGACGAATTCATAATGGGGGCAGGAAAGAGGATAAACATCACCATTCATGAAGACGGCTCGGTACAGGTAAGAGACTTCGGCAGGGGGATTCCGCTGGGCAAAATAGTCGATTGTGTGTCGACTATCAATACCGGTGCTAAATACAATACCGATGTCTTTCAATTCTCAGTTGGCCTCAACGGAGTAGGCACCAAGGCAGTCAATGCACTTTCTGATGTTTTTACTGTAACTTCCTATCGTGACGGGAAATTTGCCTCTGCTATCTTTAACAGTGGAAAACTCATTGAGCAAAATGAGGGCGATACAGAAGAAAAAAATGGTACTCAGATTGATTTTTCGCCATCCAGTGAAATGTTTCCCAATTTCAAGTTTGATTTGTCTTTTGTCGAGAACCGGTTATGGCGGTACGCCTACCTCAATGCCGGACTGAAAATATATCTCGACAAAAAACTCTTTTTCTCATCCCGAGGTCTTCTCGACCTGCTCGATAAAGAACTCGACGGGGCGGAATTGTACCCGCCAATTTACTACCAGGACCCGACACTCGAATTTGCCTTTTCCCATACAGATTCGTTTAGCGATTGCTATTACACCTTCGTCAACGGAACGTATACCAATGAAGGCGGCACCCATCTTTCGGCGTTCAGAGAGGGGATTCTGAAGGGGATCAATGAGTTTTCCGGTAAAAAATTCGTCAACACTGATGTTCGCGATGGTATCGTCGGCACCCTGGCCATTAAAATAAAAGATCCTGTTTTCGAGTCACAAACCAAAAATAAGCTTGGCAACACAGAGGTGCGGTCGTGGATTGTCAACCGGGTCAAAGACGCCGTTTCCAGCGCCCTGTACAAAGACACTGACTCGGCACAGATGTTGATCGATAAAATCCTTCGCAATGAAAAGGTGCGGAAGGAACTACAGAGTGTCCGCACCGAAGCACGTGCCAATGCAAAAAAAATTGCCTTTAAAATTGATCAGTTAAAGGACTGCAAACATCACCCTTCAAGAACAAAGCCCTCTGCGGAAGACCAGGAAAACATGGTGTTTATTACCGAAGGGCAATCAGCAGCCGGTTCCATAATCTCCTCCAGAGACCCTTTTACCCAGGCGGTATTTTCTTTAAAAGGAAAACCCCTGAACGTCTTTGGCCAAAAAATGACCACGCTTTATAAAAATGAAGAAATGTACGCCCTGATGCGGGCCCTCAATATCGAAGACTCTATCTCCGATCTCAGGTTCGACAAGGTCATACTGGCAACAGATGCAGATGTTGATGGTTTACACATCAGAAACCTGCTGCTCACTTTTTTTCTGCACTACTTTGAGCCTCTCGTTAAACTCGGCCATATCTTTATTCTGGAAACTCCCATCTTTCGAGTCAGAAACAAGCAGGAAACAATCTACTGCTACTCTGAACAGGAAAAAATAGCCGCCACAAAAAAGCTCAGTGGACCAGGCAATAAAGGATCCGTGGTAGAAACCACCCGTTTCAAAGGATTGGGAGAAATCTCTCCCAAGGAATTCAAGCAATTTATCGGCCCCGATATTCGCTTAAAGAGCGTCACCCTGGACTCGTTAAGTGAAGTCGCCAAGGTCCTTTCTTTTTATATGGGCAAAAACACGCCGATGCGCCGTCAATACATTATGGAAAACCTGGTCATTGAAAACTAGCCTCAACGTGTCGATATCCCTTTCCGATAAAACAGAGTCTCATTTCTCCCGTAACAAACATGGACACAAATCTCGGTAAACTTCATCAGCTGTTCGACAAGAATTTTCTTGAATACACCTCATATGTCATTCGCGAAAGAGCTATCCCTTCCGTTGAAGATGGCCTGAAGCCGGTACAAAGGCGCATCCTGCAGACGCTGTTTAATATGGAAGATGGCCGTTTTCACAAGGTGGCCAACCTGGTGGGGGAGACGATGAAGCTGCACCCCCATGGCGATCAATCGATATTTGCCGCTCTTGTCAATCTCGCCAACAAGGGATTTCTAATAGAAAGACAGGGAAATTTCGGAAATATTTACACCGGGGACCGGGCATCGGCTGCTCGATATATCGAATGCAGGCTTTCACCGCTCGCCAAGGAAATTCTTTTCAACAAAGATCTTACCGAATTTGTCGAGTCCTACGACGGAAGAATGCAGGAACCGGTCACCCTGCCGGCAAAACTCCCCCTGTTGCTGCTCATGGGCGCAGAGGGTATCGCAGTTGGCATGGCGACAAAAATCCTGCCTCATAACTTCTGCGAACTTCTCGAGGCGCAGAAGAAAATTCTCCGCGGGGAGGAGTTTGTTCTTTACCCCGATTTTCCGCAAAAAGGGTTGGTCGACGTCAGCAATTACGACGACGGCAACGGAAAAATTCGATGTCGCGCCAGAATAGAAGAACTCAACGAGAAAACTATCGTTATAAAGGAAATCCCTTATACCACGACCACTCAATCCCTCACCGATTCGATTGAGAAAGCCGCCAAATCCGGCAAAATAAAAATTATCTCCATTAACGACTACACAGCGGAAAACGTCGAGATAGAAATAAAGCTGGCCAGGGGAGTCTATGCCAAGGAAACGATAAAAGCACTTTACGCCTTTACCGACTGTGAAGTCCCGATTACCCCGAATCTGACGCTGATCAACGGCACAACCCCGGAAACTACGACAGTCACGGAGGTTATCAGATCGAACACGTTGAAATTAAAGGCCGATCTGCAGCGAGAACTGGAAATTGACCTTGCCAGAAATGAAGATAAACTGCACGCCAAGCTGCTCGAACAAATTTTTATTGAGGAACGGCTCTATAAAAATATCGAAGAGGAAACAAGCTATAAAGCTGTCCTGCAGAGTGTAGAAACATCGCTTCTTGCCTATAAAGACAAGCTTATCCGACCGGTCACTCGAGAAGACATCGAAAGACTTCTCGAAATCAGGATTAAGCGAATTTCCCGCTTTGATATCAATAAGCAGCAGAAAGAAATCAACGAAATACGAAAGAACATGAAGGACATTCGTAATTCGTTGAAAGATATGGTTGGCTTTACTATTTCTTTTCTTGACAAACTCCTCCTAAAATATGGTCACGAATATCCGAGACTGACTGAAATTACCAGTTTCTCAGAGGTGAGCTTCCGCAAAGTCGCTCTTTCCAATCTCCACGTCCTGTATCATCGTCAATCGGGTTTTATGGGCACCCAGATAAAAGAAGAAGAGGATCCCAAAGAAGATCTGAGCGTAACCTGCTCGGAATACGACCGACTTTTTCTCATTTTCAGTAACGGGCTCTACAAAATTATTCCGGTCACGGAAAAATTGTATGTCGGACAAGATCTCGAGTGGTTTGGCATTTTAGAGGAAAAGACTATTTTCAACCTTATCTACCGGGACGGGGCAGAAAATTTCGCGTACGTCAAACGCTTTGAGACACCAAGCTTCATCCTGGATAAAGAGTATCGACTTTTTCCCGAACATAAAAGATCAAGAATCCTGCTCTTGACATTCGGCGAAGGTAATTTTGCCAAAATCAACCTGATGCCTTCATCAAGGGCACGAATCAATAGTCTGGAAATTGCCTTCGATGACTATCTCATTAAAAATGCGGCAGCCAAAGGGAAGAGGGTATCCACGCGTGTGGTCCGGAGAGTTTCTCAATCTTCAGGCATAAATATCGAGCCGGTAAAACAGAACCTCCCCCTGCCAGGACTTGATAGCGTCCTTAAAAAAAATGAGCCTGCGGGTGAGCCAGGCCTGCCAGAGGATCAGGCAGAAACGAACGAATAAAGAACCGAACCTCAAGATAATAAATGGATAATAAACAGAGTTAATGTTGATTCTCTATTTTTCCCTGCAGTGAATGTTGTCCGGCAAAAAATATCCGGGCGTTGACTATATCTCCCGGAGCAGAGGAAAGCGGTTCGGTGAAATGGACTATATGATTCGTCTCCGTTCGTCCCTTTGCCCCCGTCGTATCATTTTCTTCGATCATCACCTTTTTTATCTTGCCAAGATACTCTCTGTTTCTCTCGATACTGATTTCGTCCTGCCTTTTCTGAAAAAGGGCTAACCTTTCGGACTTCACATGTTCCGCAACTTTATCCTCAAATTGACTGGCTCTGGTCCCGGGTCTATCGGAATACTTAAAGGAAAATGAACCGTGGAATCGTACAGTTTCCAGCAGGTTCATGGTTTCGGTAAAATCCTCATCAGTCTCCCCAGGAAAACCAACAATAACGTCGGTAGTAAGGGCAATTTCAGGGCAATACTCATGTAGTTTATCAACTTTCTCCAAGTACTGAGCAACGGTATATTTACGATTCATCCGCTGCAATGTACGATCAGAGCCAGCCTGAACCGGCAAATGAAACTGCGCGCAAAGATTTTTAATGTCCCGGAAACATCGCATAAGTTCATCAGTTAAATCTTTCGGGTTTGAGGTGGTAAATCGCAAACGCGCGAGTCCGCTAATTTCAGAAACATCCTTGAGTAAATCAGCAAAAGCATACTTTTCGTTACTGGGATCTACCTGATTGGTTTTCCCGTATGAATTAACATTCTGCCCAAGCAGGGTAATCTCTTTGATACCAGAGTTTACCAATACTTTAACTTCGTCTATTATATCCTTAACTTTACGTGAAACTTCTCGACCTCTGGTGTACGGGACAACGCAATAGGTACAATAATTATTGCACCCCTGCATAATGGTGACAAATTTTCTGAATCGTGAAGACAGAGCAGGGGAGGTGGCCGAAAAAGAGTTCTCCGGCAAAGATATTTCCGGCAGGAATCTGGGAATATCGTAGTCATTCTTCAACCCCGTAACTACTTGACTCCCTTGCGATACACTTTTTTCCAGCAGCGCACCGAGGTCATAGATATTCTGGGTTCCAATAACCAGATTGACATGAGGCATCCTCTCAATGATGCGAGCGCCTTCCTGCTGGGCAACACAGCCGGCTACGCATATTTGCATATCCGGTCTTTTTTCTTTAAATTTACGAAGATATCCAAGCAGCGACATGACCTTCTGCTCGGCCTTGGCACGAATAGAACATGTGTTAAGGATAACCAGATCGGCGGCGTACATGTCCATGCCTTCAATGAAACCATATCCGGCAAGGGATTGGGCCATAATTTCAGAATCCCTTTCGTTCATCTGACAGCCAAATGTCTTTATAAAAAACGTTTTTTGTTCCATCCTTCTTTACTCTTAACCCTCAACCGAAATACTGTTTGATTGTACTAAAGATGCCGCAAGACTGGTCAGAAGCCCAAAAAGATCGTGGGTCATTTCTTGCGGATAGCGGAGGACGACAATTCCATCAGGACTGTGATAACTTGATAATATTGCAAGGTTATCATACCCTTCGAGGATAAATTTCAAATAATGAAATCTCCCCGGCGATATCCTTAAATAAACTTCGTTCAATGTGTTCATTACGCTAACTGTAACTCAAAATATACGATAAGCAACCCAAGGTGATTGGCCTGACAGCACATGCAAGCAATACCGGCCTGGATACATCTCAATTTCTTGTTTTTTGACAGAGTAACTAAAGTAAAGCCTTAAACTGTCAAGGATGCGTCAATTTTTTTCATATGTGCGGCATTTCTTTCCAAGAGAGGATTGACAACCTCCGTCAAGAACTCTTCGGTTTGTTCCTGAGCACGACCGGTAAATTGCGAATAATCACTCACCATTTCCTCAAGTTCCGGCAGGGAGAAGGGGATTCGATCATCCTCAGCCAATCGGACAAACAGATCGTTTTCTCTGCCAAGTTCTTTGACAACCTTGCCGGCGGCCAGAGAATGCTCCTTGACAATTTCATGCATTTCCTGGCGGCTTTCCCCTTTTTTAACAGCCTCCATAAGAATTTTTTCGGTGGCCATAAAAGGCAGTTCTGCCATGAGGTGCCTTTTAATTTGCGCAGGAAATACAACCATATCGGAAGTAATATTTATAAAGAGCTTCAATATAGCGTCAGCAAGCAGGAAACACTGCGGAATATCCATTCTCCTGATGGCTGAGTCATCGAGTGTTCGTTCAAACCACTGATTACTATAGGTGGCAGCAAAATTTTGCGGCAGCGTCATTAACTTGCGAGCGAGCCCGGTCAGCCTTTCAGAGCGCATTGGATTTCTTTTATAGGCCATGGCGGAGGAGCCGGTTTGATTCTTCTCGAATGGCTCTTCCTGCACCTTGAGGTTTGACAGCAGACGGAGATCAACCGCGAATTTATGTGAGGTCGAACCAATACCAGCCAGTGTTTCTGCCAGTTTCATATCCAGTTTTCGCGTATATGTTTGCCCTGTGACCGCAAATACCTCACTGAATCCAAGTTTTTGTGCAACCAGCCTGTCGAGTTGGCGCACTTTTTCGTGATCGCCTTTAAACAACTCCAGGAAGGTGGCCTGCGTCCCCACGGTACCCTTGGCGCCTCGAGCCTTAATTTGCTGAAGATACATGTCTATGTATTCAAGATCCATAATAAGATCCTGAAGATACAAGGTGTTGCGCTTCCCGACAGTGGTCGGCTGAGCCGGCTGGTAGTGCGTAAAACCAAGTGTTGGCAGTGCTTTATATTGCTGACAAAACACAGCAAGATTCTCAATAACCTGCAACACAGATGAGCGGAGGAAATGCATAGCCGCTCTCTGGACAATCAGATCCGTATTGCATACAACAAACTGGGACGTCGCCCCGAGATGGATAATGCCGGCGGCTTTGGGGCATTTGCAGCCGAACTCATAAACATGCGCCATGACATCGTGGCGTATTTCTTTTTCTTTCCGGGCAGCCAGATCGAAATCGATGTTGGAGATATTTGCCCGCATCTCCTGTAACATTTCCTCACTGATTATATCAGTCAGCCCAAGTTCAAATTCTGCCTCAGCGAGGGCAAGCCAGCATTTACGCCAGGTGGTGAATTTAGTCTTTTCTGAAAAAAGCTTTTGAATTTCAAGACTGGTGTAACGGCTGACAAGGGGCTCCTGATATATTTCGCGGGACATAGAACTCTCCGTATGACTCTTTGAATAACAGACGATTAAAATTAATTGTGTGAAAAAAGAAGGTTAGATAAAGAACTTCGCAGAATTTAAAAATTAACTCCGATCAGGCATATCTATAGCATTTTTGCCTTAATAAACAAACCAAAG
>AMWB02127039.1_pt1 | contig 21657 bp, 13 predicted proteins | sample 200311 | NCBI WGS metagenome assembly AMWB02 (sample SAMN02737377, study PRJNA173069) | bioreactor metagenome | biome: anode biofilm in microbial fuel cells | place: USA: California | collected 2010-12-16 | reverse complement strand
AACTGTTTCTTACGGATATTTAAAATTATATTTATGTGAATATGCGACGTTTGCTCTTCATATTGCCTCTGCTGATTTTTTTCAACACTTCGCGCGCCCAAACCGTAAAGGTAGTTTTTAAATTGAAGACGGACGCGCCGCAGAGCGTAATCAACGGCGTTAAGTCAAATATCGTTTCGGCGAATTCTCCCGTTCAGGCATTGAAGAAATACGACGGAAGCCGCGGCGAGCAGGTTTTCACGCCGTTCATCAGGCGTTTGAGCGTAAAGGACAATTCGGATTTCGGGCTCGACAAAATTTTCGTTTCACAGGTCCGCGAGCAGTCGGCGAACGAACTTATAAGAGAACTGTCGGGTAACAGGTACATCGAATACGCTGAGAGAATAAAAGTCTGCAAACTCGAATCCGCGGCATTCACGCCGAACGACACTTATTTTTCGAATCAGTATTATCTTAGCGCGGCGGGAATGCTTCCGCTTTACGGCATCGCGGACGCGACTGGAGTCGTTGTGGGCGTGATTGATTCGGGGTTGGATTTTCTTCATCCCGATTTGCTTCAGAGTTTTTACGTCAATCCCGGCGAATCGGGAAACGGCAAGGAAACGAACGGCATTGACGACGACGGCAACGGGTTCATTGACGACTGGCGCGGATGGAATTTCATCGGAGGCGACAACAATCCCGCGGACAACAATCTTGTTTCTCACGGCACGTCCGTAGCGTCCGTCATTTCAGCGGGTTACAACAACGCAACGGGTATAACTCCGGCGGCGCCTTACAGCAAGTGCCTCGTGATGAAGTGCTTCAACGCGCAGGGGCAGGGTTACGAAGACAACATCGCCTCGGCGATTCTTTACGGTGTTATGCAGGGCGCGAAGGTTCTGAATTTCAGTTTCGGCGATTACGTTCACAGCAATCTTTTGAAAGACGTCATCGCTTTCGCGTACTCGAAGAACGTAACGATGGTGAGTTCAGCGGGAAACGACAACTCCGACGCGCTGCATTATCCCTCGTCATTCGACGAGGTGATTTCGGCGGGAGCGACCGACGAATTCGACAGGAAAGCGACGTTCTCCGCGTACGGGCAGACGGTTGACATATTCGCGCCGGGCGTGAACATTCTGACGGCGGCGCGAACGGGACTCGGCAGCGCGGAATTCGGCGGCAACTATCAGTATTCTAACGGCACATCATTCTCCGCGCCTGTTGTATCGGCGATGTCGGCAGTGCTCAAGGCGAGAAATCCGAATCTAACTAACGAGGAAATCCGCGGAATACTTGTTTCATCGACGAGATATTTCACGGGACAAAGCGGATGGGACTATGTTTACTCGTCGGGAATCATCAATTGCGAAACATCGTTCGCGAATTCTTCAAATCCGTCGGCTGCGAGAATTTTTTCGCCGTACCTCAATTTCGCCGTAACGAAAGACACGGTTCCGCTCTTCATAACCGCGGCTTCATCGTTCTTCCGCTCTTACAGCGTATCGTACGGAATCGGAATGAATCCCGCTTCGATGAATTTAATTTTCAGTTCATCGGCGCAGACAATAAGAGATACGGTCGCGTTCTGGAAAACAAGCGGCATTCCCGATACGGCGCTGACTTTAACACTCGCGATAAACACGAACAACGGGAGGACAATAGAGCACAGGACGGTTATAAACAAAGGCAATGCAGCGCCGGTTCTTGAGGCTTACGACAGCAGGGAAATTATTTACAAGGGCGCGTTCGCTGAAAGAATCAGGTTTGTTTCCGATGCGCCGACGACGGGCATTGTGCATTACAGGAGAAAGAACACGGGAGAGACGTATGGAATAATCTACGCCGACGAAGGCAATCTCGGATTTTTCAAGCAGGAGCATTCGGCGTATCTTAAGTATACCGCGCTTCAGACAGGCGCGCAGTACGAATATTACATCGAAATAATTTCAAGAAACGGAAAGAGCGTTACGCAAAGCAATCCTGCGTTTGTATTTACCGCGAAGGGGCAAATCGAGCCTTACGGTTTTATAAAGAAAACCTACAGCCTTCCGCAGAGTCAGGTTTGCAACACGTTGGTATCGCTTTCGGGAAACGGAGTAAAGACTCTTTTCACGAACAGCATAAAGAACGGACTTCTCGCGGAAGCATATAATTTTACTTCGAACGCGTTCACAAAAATCTCGCCGTCTCCGTGGATTGGCAGCAGCGTATCGAGGGACGCGGCGGATATAGACTCAGACGGTAAGTACGACCTGCTGACGTCTGTTCAAAGAAACGGCGCGCTTTACGAGGCGCCTGTCCAGGGTCAATTGCCCTCTTCAAAAATCTGGGAAAACGGTTCGTCGGACGATTTCTGGTCGTCGAAATTCGCAGACGTTGATGAGGACGGCGCGTATGAGATTCTCGGATTCGGCAGGCAGGGTCTTATAATAATGAAGACAGCGAACGGATTCCCGCAATTCGCGCTCCTTCCCTATTACCCCGTTGCGAACAGCCCTTACTCGAATTCGCAGAGCGCTCTGACTGGCGATTACAACAGCAATGGCAAGACCGAAATAGTTTTCACGAATAACTACGCGGATAATTCCGGAGGGCAGAACTCGGTCCTGAATATTTACGAGCACGGCGCGGGCAGCAATTACGCGAGAGTGTTCAGTTCAGACCTTCCGTCCCTCGTTATGAAGGGAGACAATCTAACGGACGGAGATTTTGACGGAGACGGGAAAAAGGAATTCGCGGCAGGTTTCAGTTCCGATTCCAAAACCGGGCTGAACCTCTTTGTTCTTTTCATTTACAAATACGCGAACAACCAGTACACGGAAACAGCGATTGAATTCTACAACAACTATTCGGGCGACGGTTTCTGCAAGGCGGGAGACATCGACAATGATGGCAGGGACGAGATACTCGTGAACTTCGACAGGAATTTTTACGCGATAAAATTCGACGGTTCCTCTTACAAGCCTGTTTACTATTCGGGCGAATACAGTTCTTACAATTCCATCGTTTATGATTTCGACAACAACGGAATTAAGGAAATCGGAATCAACAATAAAGATTCGCTCGTCTTCATAGAAAAGGACGCGCAGTTCAGCGGACCGGCGACGCCCGTGAACATTTCGGGTTGCAGCGGGGATTCAAACAGAGCCGTGCTGACCTTCTCACCCGTAGAGAGCGCGGATTATTACAAAGTGTACAGGGCAGACAGCGACTCGACGGGCTATTCGCTTTATGACTCCACGGCGGCGAACACTTACACGGACGTCAACGTAACGAATAGAAGAGATTATTATTACAGGTTGTCGTCTGTCTCGATTTCCAATCCTGTTAAGGAGAGCAGGCTTTCCGAATCCGTGAGAATATACGTGCACAATAAATCCCGGCTGACGGGTGCTTCATTCGCGGACGGTTTTTTGTCGCTGACCTTTTCGGAAAAAATATCCGTTGCGATTCCCGAGATAAGCGTCTTCAAGGTCAACGGAAACATAATTCCTTCTACATCGGGCGTAAAAAGTCCTTATGCTTATGTTCTTTCATTCAGCCCTTTGCTTGAAAACGGTGTGTATTCGATAAGAACAAAAGGATTGAAGGATTTTTACAATTCGCCCGTCGATACGAATGAATTATCATTTTCAGTCAATAGGATTGATTCCGTATCTTTCTACATCACGTCGGTATCTTTGATACAGCCTTCGACGCTGAAAGCGGAGTTCAACCTGAACACGGACACTGTTACATCCTTAAACGCGTCAAATTATTCTTTCGAACCGTTTGGCATAAATGTCGTTTCCGTCAGGCGCGACGATTCGAAGAAGAGCATTCTTTACCTGCAATTAAGCGGAACGAATGTAGGCGCCAGCGGCAGGACATATTTTCTCAGAGTGAGCGGCATTTATTCCGAGAACGGAATTAAAATCACGCAGGGCAGCGGCAGCGTGTTCAGTCTTACGTTCGTGAAGGAGTACCTTTCGGGCGTCGTGGTTTATCCTAACCCATACAACCATTCAAAATCCGTGAACAAAAAAATCACTTTCGCGAATCTTACCAGGACAGCAGTTATAAGAGTTTACACTATAACGGGAGAGTTCATCAAGGAACTGAAGACAACGGGTGAAAACGGCGGAATCGAATGGGACGTGAGAGACTCGCGCGGCGGCGAACTTCCTTCGGGCGTTTACATATTCAAAGCCGAAGGAAAGAATTCCTCGGGGCAGAGCGTCGAAGAAAAGACGGGCAAGTTCGCGGTTATAAAATAAAAAAGGGCTGCCCTTTTAGAACAACCCATTGAAAACTATTTGAATTAAAATTACTTTTTGCCGTTAATGTATTCGCTGAATTCCTTACCCGCTTTGAACTTTATGGTTTTCTTAGCAGCAATTTTAATCGTGGCTCCGGTCTGAGGATTTCTTCCGGTTCTTGCTTTTCTCTTACCCGTTGAGAAAGTTCCGAAACCGACAAGACCAACTTTATCGCCCTTCTTCAATGCTTTTTTAACCGCTTCCATGAAGGAGTCAAGAACGGCTTTCGCGGCAACTTTTGTGATTTTTGCATCACCAGCCAATTTGTCAATGAGTTGTTCTTTGTTCATAATATTTTATTTTAAAGGTTTAGTTGATAACAACTTCAAAATACCATTGAATTAATAAAAAAGCAATAATTAATTTTATATCACAAATAGTCCGTCTCTTGAAACCGTTTTCAGTATTGAATCCCGCTTAATCGGTTTTTTCGTGTCAGTCTTTAGGCCTTGGAACCCCTTTATTTTCGGTATTTCCGGACTCCTTCTTCCTCGCGACATCGAATACTTTCGTCTTAAAAGCGTCTCCGCTAAGTATTCGAACCGTATATTTGCCTTCCGTAATATAGATCTTGCCGTTATCGGACGCGGATAGCGTTTTTCCGTATCTGTTCTTGATATAGCCTGAATATGCTTCAAAAAAATTCGCGCCGACGGTTAAATCGTATCGGAAAAAATTCAGACCGGCGCTGCTTTTGAGAGCGGTATCAAGAACACGTATAGAATCGTTCAATAGAATCTCCAGCCTGAAATCATATACGCTGTTTGAAAAGAAGTCTATGCGGGCAAGTTCGGGTATATAATACTTCCAGTCGAAGTTACGGCTTCCCCAGCCGCCCGAATATTCAATTTGTCCGATATCGAACACGTGCAGTTTCGACGACAACACTTCGGGGCTAAGACTGCGGATATAATTTATATCCGCCGTGTAAATTGACCTGCCGTGTGTTCCGGCAATCAGGATTCCCTGCGAAGGATGAATAGTCAGGTCGTGAACGGGAACGTTCGGCAGATTTTTCATAACCATAAAACTATTTCCGCCGTCAATCGAGGCGTAAATACCCGCGTCGGTGCCTGCAAATAAAACATTTTTCGTGACGGGGTCTTCTTTTATTACGTTCACGGGTTCAAGCGGAAGGTTCGAACCGATTCTTGTCCAGATTTTACCGTAATTGGCAGACTTATAAACATACGATTCGAAATTATCCCACCTGCATCCGTTCAGAGACACGTAAACGGTTCCCTCATCGAAAGCGGATGAAATTATCCTGCTTACCCAAAAATCCTGCGGAAGGTTTGTAGAAATTTTTTCCCATTTACTGCCGCCGTTTTTCGTGACGTAAACGAGACCGTCATCGCTGCCCGTGTATATCAGACCTTCTTTCAGCGGCGATTCGCTGATAGCCGTGAGAGTTCCGTAAGCAACGTTGCCTATCTTTCCCTTGTTAGTTAAATCGCCTGAAATCGTTTCGAAACTATCGCCTTTGTTTACCGACCGGTGCAGTTTGTTAGAGCCGAGATAAACGACGTCCATATTATGAGGCGATAGCATAATCGGGCTCTGCCAGTTGAACCTGTACGGACGCTCTCCGAGTTTGTGTCTTGGAGTAATGTATTTATATTGCATCGTCGATTTCGAAATCCTATAATAATTGCCGAACTGGTAACCCGTGTAAATAATATCGTTGTCCCTTGTATCGACTGCGACCTGCATTCCATCTCCGCCCATAACGCTTTTAAAAGGATACTGACCTGAGTTATGCCAGTCAAAATTCTCAATATTGTTTGACGGTCCGTACCATACGCCGTTGTCCTGCAACCCTCCGTAAACGTTAAAGGGCGACGACAGGTCGTGATTCACCGAATAAAACTGACCGACAGACGGTGAATTCAGTTTTGTCCAGGTCTGCCCGTCGTCGTACGACATGTTCAGACCGCCGTCATTACCGTTTATAAGATGTCCTTTGCGGAACGGGTTAATCCACAAAGCGTGGTGGTCGGCGTGAACGTTCTCGCCGTGAATTGATTCAAATGTTTTGCCTCCGTCATCCGATTTAATCAAAGGAACGCCGAGCAGGTAAATCTTTTCCGAATTAAATGGAGACACCCTTATGTTCGCGAAGTAATATCCGTAAGTATAAAACATTCCGTCGAGCGGCATATCGTGAGTCTTTTTCCAGGTCAGGCCGAAGTCATCCGAGCGGTAAACTTCAGCTCCGTGAATATCGGTATTGAAGAGCCTGCTGTTGGCGTCCTCGAGATATTCGACGAGTGATACGGGCTTCAGTTCACCCGACTTGATTTTGTCGATTACGTAACGAGCGTCATACTCTTTGGGGAAATCGTTCGTTTTAAGGAAAGATTCTATGTCCTTTTCCGGTAGTTTAAGAAAATTTTCCGCGGTCATCGTTCTCAGCATATCGAGAGTGATTTTCTCCTCTATCTTTTTCTCTACGCTTACGGGATTGTTATTATCAATCAAAGCATAAACGCAATCGGGTTTTTCCGTTCCCGCCGCGAGTCCCGTTCTGCCGAAACCGTCGCCGTCGGGAAGACCGCAGTTTTCCATCCTTGTCCAGGTTTCTCCGTTGTCGGTACTCCTGTAAACTCCTGAATTCTTACCCGATTCCCTGAAATCCCAGGCGCGCCTTTCTTTTTCCCACATTGCCGCGAGAATCATTCCGGGATTTTTTGAATTCATCACGAGGTCTATCGCTCCGGTCACGTCGTTAACGAACAATACATTCCTCCAGTTATTTCCGCCGTCAGTCGATTTATATACTCCCCTTTCCGCATTCGATGAGTACAGATGACCGAGCGCGGCAACAAAAATCACGTCCGGATTTTCAGGAGAGATTACGACGCGGCCGATTCTGTGAGTCTCTTCAAGACCGATGTTTATCCATTCCTTCCCGTCGTTTGTAGTTTTATAAATACCGGTGCCCGCGTAACTCGACCTGCTTGAATTGTTCTCACCCGTTCCGGCATAAACCATATTCCTTTTCCAGTCGACGGCGATATCACCTATGGTCATGCAAGCCTGGTCATCGAAAATCGGGAAAAAAGTTGTTCCGTTGTTTGTAGTTTTCCATATCCCTCCCGAGGCATAAGCAGCATAGAATATTGTCGGGTCGTCCGGCGAAACCTCTATGTCGACGACCCTTCCGCTCATCACGCTCGGTCCGATGGATTTGAACGGAACGTTACTGACGAGGGAAAATTCTTCCTGATATTTGCGTTTTTCAAAACTTTCGAGCCGCTGTTTCGCGGGTGTGTAACCGATTTTATTCGGTTCGAAAATGCTCTGAGAGAATGAGATCTGCCGAAACACGAGCGCGCACAGAATCACCGCCGTAATGGATAAACGTCGCATAAGAATATATTTTATATATTATTTAAACGGAGGATATAATAATTTATGGAAATTAGCAAAATTAAAAGCAATATAAATATGAAAAAGTTCTATCTCATTTCACTCGCCCTAATATTATTCGCGTCCATAGCCGCGCAAGGTCAGGAAAAAAATAAAGCGGTTTTCACAGAGCCGAAAGACGGTTACTACAAGGAAATATCCGGTGAAGCCGACAGATTCGCCGCGAAGCAAAAGACGACGGCGAAAAATTTCAAAGTTGATTTCACGGGAGTTGATTTGCCGAAGACGCTTTCGGAATTCACTTATGCCTGGCATAACGAACCCGTGTCACAAGGGCTTACGGGCACCTGCTGGTCGTTCTCGACGACATCATATTTTGAAACGGAAGTGTTCAGGGTGCACAACAGGAAAATAAAGATTTCACCCCTGTACACTGTTTACTGTGAGTACGTCGAAAAGGCAAAACGCTTCGTCCGCGAGAGGGGCAATTCGGTTTTCGCGGAAGGTTCTGAAGCGAACGCCGTGCTGAAAATATGGAAAGAGTACGGGGCCATGCCTCTCGACGCTTATACGGGACTTCTTCCCGGGCAGTCGGTTCACGACCACAGAAAATTAATCAATGAGATGCAGTCATATCTAAAGGGGATAAAAGACGCGAACAACTGGAACGAAAACGAAGTTGTTTCGACAATAAAGTCCATACTGAACTATCACCTCGGGACGCCTCCGGATAATTTCAAGGTTGACGGAGACGAAATGACTCCTAAAGATTATTTTAAAAAAGTAATTGCACTTAATCCAGATGATTACGTCGAGATACTTTCGTACATGCAGCAGCCTTACGATAAATTCGTTGAGTACGAAGTGCCCGACAACTGGTGGAAGAGCACGGAATATTTCAATATTCCGCTTGACGAGTTCATGAGCGTTCTCAAAAACGCCGTTAAGAACGGATACACGGTATCAATCGGAGGCGACGTTTCAGAGCCGGGAATCGATTCCTGGAACAAGGTTGCTATGATACCTACTTTCGACATACCTTCCGATTACATTGACGAATACGCGCGCCAGTTCAGGTTCACGAATCAGACCACGACCGACGACCACGGAATTCATCTTCTCGGTATGACGACGAAGAACGGAAAGGACTGGTTTTTAATAAAAGATTCGGGCGCGGGTTCAAAGAACGTAGAGCCGCGCGGTTACTATTATTACAGCGATGACTACATAAAACTGAAAATGATGAATTACACGATTCACAAAGACGCGCTGCCTCAGAGTTTGAAAGACAGGATGAAATGAGATTAAAAAAGCAGGGATGCGGCTGCATCCCTGCTTTTCAAATTTGTTTTCAGAAAAATTATTTCAGTTTCAGAATCTTCGAAAATTCGCTCATGAACTTCTTGTGAGTCACATAATGTATCGTATGCATTCCCACAGACGCCGCGGCTTTAACGTTATCCTTAACATCGTCAATCAAAACAGTATTATCGGGATTCAACTTATGTTTCTCGAGAAGATACCTGAATATTTTCTTCTGCGGCTTGTACATGTGCACCTTGTATGACAGGACACGCTTGTTCAGAATCCTGACGTAGGGGAAATTTTTATCGATGAAACTCATGTGAGGCGAATCGGTATTCGAAAGAAGGAACAGTTTGTATTTTTTTATCCGCGATATTTTCTCGAGCAGCCTTTTCATCGCGGAGTTTTCCCAGAACACGTCGGAATAAAAGTAAATAAAATCCGAATACCCTATTCTGAGGTCGAATTTCTTTTTAAGTTTTCTGAAAAATTCCCTGTGGTTCATTCTGCCCGACACGAGTTTAATGTCGAGTTTATTTTTGATTATATATCTTTTGAATTTGGCTGCGCTTAACTTTTTTTCCCTTTCGGCAAGTCCGTTAAAAAAATACGAATGGTCAAAGAAGACAAGCGTATTGCCGAGGTCGAATACAATATTTGTGACCCTGTACTTTTTCAAATCAGAGATATTTCGTTTCGACTATCTTCAGGTCGCCTGTAAGTTCGTAAACTTTCGGAACTCCCGTCGGTATTTCCGTCTGCAAGATTTCGTCTTTCGACAGGTTCTCGAGATGCATTACGAGAGCCCTGAGGCTGTTTCCGTGAGCCGCGATAAGAATCGACCTGCCGTTCGTAAGTTCGGGAACAATTTTCTCGTTCCAGTAAGGCATCACTCTGGCGGCAGTATCCTTAAGGCTTTCGCCGTTCGGCGGCGCGACGTCGTAACTCCGTCTCCATATGTGCACCTGTTCCGCGCCGAACTTCTGTCTCGTCTCGTCCTTGTTGAGCCCCTGCAAATCGCCGTACATCCTTTCGTTCAGCGCTTTGTCTTTCTCGACCGGAATGCCTATCTGGTCGATTTCATCGAGAATTATGTCCAGAGTTCTTTGAGCCCTTGTAAGCGCGGAAGTAAACGCCTTGTCAAATTTATAACCGACGAGTTTTTTTCCCGCGCTCTTTGCTTCCTCAACGCCTTTCGGAGAAAGGTCAATGTCAATCCATCCCGTGAACCTGTTTTCAAGATTCCACTGTGATTGTCCGTGTCTGACTATTACTAATTTTGGCATATTTATATTATTGGTTTTTCCATTTTATGGAGCAGCCCATCGAAGGAATCTGCTCGAAATCAATTTCATTCCCGGCAAGCATAGCGTCGACAGCCGCCTTGAGGTCGCGGGATTTTACGCTTGCTTCGTCCTGCCAGTTATCGTCAAGCCTGCCCCTGTACTTCAGCAGCCTGCTTTCGTCATAGACATAAATATCGGGAGTGCAGACCGCGTCGTATTCTTTCGCCGTCCGCTGTGATTCATCGAAAAGGTAGGGAAAATTCATTCCGCGTTCGCGGCTGAACTTTATCATATTATCGTATGAATCCTCCGGATAAGCCTCGGCGTCATTCGGGCTGATGCCCACGACCTGTACGCCTTTACCCGAATACACTCTCTGAAACTCAATGAATCTGCCTATGACACCCTTAACGTAAGGGCAATGGTTGCACATGAAGATAATGACGAGAATTTTCTTCTCCTCAAACGCGGAAAGAGTATAAATCTTATTATCGACTCCTTTAAGGCTGAAGTCCGCAGCCGGCGAGCCTAACCCGCCTTTCTTGCTGTTAAGAAGTACCATATTAAATTATTATTCAATAAAGCCGTCGTCTTCATCATCTTCCGCAAGTTTCTCGGGATGAAAATCTTCGTAAATAAAATTAATGTGATTTTTTTTACCAAGATCCTCCACACCTTCGTTGAATATTTCTTCGGTGATGAATCTGAACTTTTCTTCGATTGAATAATCGAGTTTGAAATGAACCATTATGCCTTTCTCCTCGAGCGAGGCGAGAAGTTCATTGTACAACTGTTTGGAGACTTTGCCGTTCGATTTAACGGAAATGAATCTCGCGGGACCGCCAAGCACCTGAAACACCGTTTTCAGTTTAACTTTCTTGCGTCCCGTATTCAATTCCGAAACGTGATTGATGAATTCATCTTCATCGAATTCCTCTTCAACGTCTTCCGTCCTGTCTTCGACTGTATCGGAATCGTCGGGCAACAGGATTTCATCATCCTTCTGTTTTTTCTTTTTACTATTTCTTTTTTTATCACTCATTATGATGTATCCGTGTAATAACTACAAAAATAAAAATTCCGATTAACAATTCAAGTTAATTTATAAATATCTTGAAAAAATAAAAATAAACATGTACAGCGGGAAGACAGAATATCAGACTGTCGAACCTGTCGAGAACTCCGCCGTGCCCCGGTATGATGTTGGACGAATCTTTGACGCCGGCGTATCTTTTAAGAAACGACTCTATTAAATCCCCCACCTGCGCCAATATCCCGACCAGAGCGCCTATTATGAAGCTGTCGGTCAGCGTAATTTCGTCAGGGAATATGAGATGAAATATAACCGATACAATTACCGTAAATGCAAATCCCGAAGCAGAACCCTCAACAGTCTTCTTTGGGCTTATGCTCGTAAGTTTATGCTTTCCAAAAAACTTTCCGCCAAAAAAAGCGAAACTGTCGCACGCCCAGATAAGCGCGAGCAGATAAAAGACAAGTATGTAATTCTTGCCGAGTTCGAATAATAGTCCGAATGGAAGCGTAATGTAAACGAAGCCGAATATAACAATCAGAGGATTGAAGATATTCCTCTTTTCGCCCCTGAAATGTTCGATGGCAAATAGTATAAGAATTAGTATCGGGATACCGTAAATGATCAAATCCTTTCTGAACAAGAATAACACGAATAATGACGCGGAAAGAAAGACGTTAAGATAAATCAGAGTCTCATATCCCTTCTTCGCGGACATTCTTAGCAGTTCATAAAAACACAACGCCTCAAGAAGAATGCAAAAAACGAAGAACGGATATCCGCCGTATCGCACAATTAGTAGTATTAACGGTATGGCTATAACGCCCACCAATATTCTCGTTGCAGTATTAGACATTCACAATTATTTTATTTTTCTTTTCATCCGAAGTGTTTTTGATAGCGTAAAGCAAGCCGATGAATATAAAAAGAGAAACAATTCCCGCGATAATCAGTCCGAAGTTCGCCGATAAAGGCTCGTCGGGCTTGTCAAAACCTTCCCGCCCGTACCTGAACACAAGGTAAGCCGAAAGAAAATTATTTACAAAGTGCAGAAGCACGCCTGTAAGTATGCTGCCTGAATAATAAACCGTATAAGTAAGAAAAAATCCAAGAAGAATCAGCGGTATCAGGTTGAACGGATGAAAATGAAAAATAGCGAATATGAAACCCGTAAGGAATATCGATTTTCCCGCGGGCATTGCTCTTTCAAAATTCCTGAATATGAGTCCGCGGAAAAGAAATTCCTCGCATATCGCGGGTGTAACCGCTATTACGATTACTACAACCGCAAATTCAAATACGCTTTGAGCAGTAACCAGATTCAGCGTCGCGGATTCCAGCGCGTCCATAAAATCCTTAACAGCCTTCAGAGCCTCCGTTCCGAAAGGAAGCGAGAAAAGAATTTTATTCTGAATGTACATGTACGATTGTATGAGCGGCTGAATAACGAGAATGCCCAGCATCCCGAGCCAGAAAGGTTTTGCCCTGGGCGTTCTGAGGCGGAACGCGTCCTTAGCCTCGTTACCCTGCATCAGACTCAGGATAAGCACAGGCACGAGTATGAACATGAACTGAGAGAAAGTAATCAGGATTCTCGCGGTTGCTATGTTTCCCGAAAAGTTTTTCAGGTCCTTGCCAAGCACGAACAGGCTCAGAATTCCGCCGATAATCTGATAGGTCACGAATATCACGAAAAGCACGAGCAGAACGAATAAAACGGGATGGATTCCTGAAAGGGGCGCTTTGTTCTTTTGAGGAGCGCCTGTATCTGTATTGTTAGTGTTAATTGTTTTATTCTTTACTGATTATACACGGTCAATGCCGCGTTAAATCAAATTTATCAAATCACGATTTCAAATTAAAGTTTATATTTTTTCTGTTCTTAATATCCGCTCAGGGAATACGGCCTGTCTTCAACATTTCTGCCTCTTTCCTTATCCGGCTTCGGCGACATTACATATTTCAAAGTACCGCCTTTCATTAATTCGTCGTGGCCGATGAAACACTTTTCAATTTTGCTCCCGTTGAGAAATATCTCCTTAACGTATATGTTCTCGTCGGAAATATTTTCCGCTTCGACCGTCAGCGAATTACCGTTTTCGAGTCTGATAACCGCTCTGCTTACAAACGGAGCGCCGAATACGTATTCACCTGTTCCCGGACAAACGGGGTAAAAGCCAAGCGCGCTGAAGATGTACCAGGCCGACATCTGACCGCAGTCGTCGTTGCCGCATAAGCCGTCGGGTCCGTTCCTGTACATTGTGCTCATTATTTGAAATATTCTCTCCTGTGTTTTCCAGGGAGCCCCCGCATACGCGTAAAGGTACGGAATGTGGTGGCTCGGTTCGTTGCCGTGAACATAATTTCCGATAACCCCGTCTCTCGTAACGTCTTCGGATTCCTCAAAGTATTTATCGTCAACATGCATTGTAAAAAGAGAATCGAGTTTTGATATCATAGCCGCGTCTCCGCCCAGCAGCCGTATGTATCCCCCCGCGTCGTGCGGAACGTACAAAGAATAATTCCAGGCGTTGCCTTCGATGTATCCCTGATTAACCGTGCTGAGCGGGTCGAAAGGCGCTTTCCAGGAACCGTCCGAATTTTTCGCTCTTATGAAACCGGTCGAAGCGTCGAACAGGTTACTGTAATATCCGCTTCTCAATCTGTAAACGTCCTCAACGTCTTTCCTGCCAAGAAGTTTAGCGGTTTTACTGATAGTCCAGTCATCGTAAGAATATTCAAGAGTCTTGGACGCCGAATTCGAACTCAGGTCTTCGGGCACGTAAGAGAATTTCCTGTAAAACCCGAGGCCGTCGAAGAAATCCCTGTTCGACGTGATGACCATCGCGTCGAGACCTTTTTCATAATCGAAACCTTTCAATTTTTTCGAAATCGCGTCGGCTATAACAGATACCGCGTGATAACCTATCATGCACCAGTTTTCGTTTGCCTGATGAGACCAGACGGGAAGCATTTTGTGTACGCTCTGCTCGAAATGCGCGAGCATTGAGTTAATCATATCCGCTGCGCGTTTCTGCTGAACGAGCGCGAGCAGCGGATGTAGCGCCCTGTATGTATCCCACAACGAAAATGTAGAGTAGTTTGTAAATTCTTTCGAGTTGTGAATGTTCATGTCAAGACCGCGGTAGTCCCCGTTAACGTCGCTGTAAATCGTTGGACTCAGGAAAGAGTGATAAAGTGAAGTATAGAACATTTTCAATCTCGCTTCCGGAGCCTCCGCCTTAATTCTACCGAGTTCTTCATTCCATTTATCTCTTGCGTTATTCCTCACTTCGTCGAAATTCCATCCCTTAATTTCTTCAGTAACGTTTCTAAGCGCGTTTTCAGAACTCACTCCCGAAATTCCGAACTTAATTTTAATTTCTTCGTTATTCTCCGTAGCGTAATTTATGAACATCTTTATTTCCCTACCCGCCGCTTCGGGGAAATTCTTTTCCTGATTGAACTTTCTCCAGAATCCCCTGTAAACGGTTCCGTCTTCCCGCTTGAATCCGTAGTCCTTTATAGGTTTGGATAAAATCATCGCGAAGTAAATAAACCGCGTCCTTGCCCAGCCGGAAGTAATTTTAAATCCTGTTATCAGAGTGTCGTTTTCAACCCTGACGAAAGTCCAGACGTTTTTTCCTTCGTAGTTATAAATGCCGTATGTTAAATCAAATATGATATGAGATTCGGTTGACGCGGGAAATGTATATTTATGGAATCCGGCTCTTTCAGTAGCCGTCAGTTCCGCAGCAATGTTATAGTCTTCAAGATATACTTTATAATATCCCGGAGATCCGGACTCGTTATCGTGAGAAAAGCGTGATCTGTAGCCGCTTTCGGGGTTGATCTTGTTTCCGGGATTCAGTTTCAGTTTACCCGTCGTAGGCATAATAAGAAAATCGCCGAGGTCCGAATGCCCGGTTCCGCTGAAATGTGTATGTGTGAACCCGACTATTGTTTTATCGTCGTACTGATAACCCGCGCAGTACTTGTATACATCCTCGTTATACTTACCGTTTTTATCAAAGTGCACGGTGTCCGTCTCGGGGCTCAACTGCACCATACCGAAGGGAACTGTCGCACCCGGGAATGTATGCCCCATGTTCTTCGTGCCCGAGAAAACGTCAACGTATTTTGCGTAGTCGAAATTTGAATTCTGCGCAACGGAGAAAACGGGGCAAATCAGGATTAAGAGAATTCCGTATAATAATCTCATAAAAGTAATTTGAACAATTTTACACAAATCCTTTTATAAAAAATATATTATAATGTGCCCGAAGAAATCGACGATGTGAGGTCAGGCTGCAAATGACTTTAATTTCAAGATGTGTTTATTCAAACGGGGAATATGAATACCCGCAAGGGCGATTACAATTAAGCGAGCGCATATTTATTGCGCACCAAAGAAGTTTGGCTCAATCCGCTGCGGGTATGCCGAAGATAACCGCGGTACCTTCGTTAACCTTGCTCTGTATTTCAATATAGCCGCCGAGTCTTTCAATCATTTCCTTGCATATAATAAGCCCGAGTCCCGTTCCCGCTTCATTCTCAGTGCCCGCTGTTGTTGTTTGCGCGTCAAGACGGAACAGTTTTTCAATCATATCAGGTTTTATTCCGACACCGTTATCCTTCACGGTAACAATAACATTTGCGTCGCGCTTCTCAGCGCTGATTTCAATGGCGCCTTTTCTGTGAGTAAACTTTATTGCATTCGCGACAAAGTTTTGCAGCACGGATACAAGTATGTGGTCATCACCGGTAACAAACGTATCGGGGTCAACCTTGTTTTTGACCGTAATTTCCTTTTTTTCGTAATTATAGCGAAGGAGATTCATCGCGTTTACGACACAGGTGGACAGATTGACAATTTTTTTTCTGATTTTCAATCCGCCGGTCTGCAGTCTTCCCCACTGGAGCAGATTCTCAATAAGTTCAAAAAGGTTTTTTGCCGAGTTCCTCATCAATCCCGCGTAATTCATTACTTCTTCCTTATGCATTCCTTCGGATTCCTGATAAAGTAATTCCGTAAGCCCGAGAAATCCCGTAAACGGAGCTCTCAAGTCGTGAGCGATAATCGAGAAAAATTTATCCTTGGTCGCATTGAGTTTTTTTAATTCTTCCGCGTACGTTTCGAGTTTATTCCTGCTCGCTATCTTTTCCGAAATATCGAGAACAACGCCTCTTACGCCCGTACAGACGCCGTCTTCCATCAAGGGCACTGCGTTAATGTGAATAGGAATGCTCGTTCCGTCCTTACGGTATCCTTGAAATTCGTACCCTTCCGAAATTACTCCGAAAATTGTACTTCTGAATTTTTCCGCCGCCTCTGCGCGTACTGACGGAGACGCGAAATCCATCAGTGATTTGCCGACTATATTACCGTTACTGCCGTAACCAAACATCTCAAGACCCGTTTTATTCACGAATGTAATAATACCGTTTGTGTCGGTTTCATATACCGCGGCGGGCAGTTGTTCGACCAGTTCGCGGAATTTCTTTTCGGATTCATGCAGCGCTTTTTCAATATTCTTCTTTTCGGTAATATCCCTTAAGATCGTAAGTATGTTTACGGGAACGTCATCTCTGTCACGCACCAGAATCGACTTTGAAGAAAAGTACAGCCAGCGTCCGTCCGCCCGGCGAAGCCGGAATTCGGCCTGATTATTACCGCTGAGCAGAAGGTTTTCTTTTGCTTTATTAAATATACTAACATCATCGGGATGAAGAAGTGTTTCTATACCGATGAAATGATTTTTCTCAAGACCCAGCGATTCGTAATAATTGTTATTGGCTAGAATGATGTTGAGATCAATATCGAGCATCAGAATTATGTCGTCGGCATTCTCAATCAGCGTTCTGTATTTCTCTTCGGATTGTCTCAATTCCTGCTGGGACTTAAGCCTTTCGCTTATGTCTCTCGCTAACATACACATCATTCTTGTTTCCGGAAACTGAACTGCTTTTACGCTGACTTCAACGGGTACAAGCGAGCCGTTTTTCCTTCTGTGAAACCTTTCTTTGATAAACACATTGTCGTTCATTACGAGACCGTTTATGTAATTATCTATGCTTTCTCTTTCGTGCGCTACAAGGTCATAGATGGTCAGTTTCAGCATTTCCTCCTTCGAATATCCGAGCATGTCCGCGTAAGCCTGATTAGTAAGTATCACTTTTCTCGTATCCATTTCGTAAATCACTATACCGTCCGATGCCTGCTCGATTATAGAGCGGAACTTTGATTCGCTGAGAGAAAGTTCTTCCGTTCTTTCTTTAACTTTATCTTCTAGCGTTGCGAGCGTGTGTTTCAGTTTTCCCTGCGATTCATACAATTCGCTTGTCCTTTGCCGTACATTCGCTTCAAGAGATTTTGTGTATTTTCGCCTCAATATATGCTTGTAAACATAGAGAATATTGAAAATTACAATCAGCAGCACCGTAAGCATGAACCACCATTGCTTATAGAACATACCCTTTGCCGTTATTTCCCCGCTCGAAATTTCTTCGCTCCATTTTCCCGAGAAATTTCTCGCCTGCATTTTGAATTTATACGTACCCGGTGCGAGATTCTTATAAACAATATTTCCAATATCTCTCTGATGAATTAAAATCCAGTCTTTATCGTAACCTTCGAGTTTTATTCTGTATTCCAGCAGTCTTTCCTCAACAAAAGAGATTCCCCTGATGCTGAAGACAAGCGATGTATTTTCATTTCTAAGAGTGATCTCATCTTTTCCGGAATACCTGTTCCCTTGAAAATCCTCAACGAACAAAATTTCGGGCGATGGAATGAATTCTTTACCGTAGTCCAGCCCGGGAATGTATTTGCTGAGACCCGCATCTGTTCCTATCCAGAGGTTGTTGCGCGAATCAAGAAAAACCGCCGACCTGTTGATTTCTCCCTCAACGAGTCCGTTATAAGAATTGTATTTCTTCACGCTGCTCTTTCCGTCCCACCTTACCAGATTATTCGAAGTTCCGAAAAAGTAATATCCGTTCTTTTTATCTTTAGTAATCGCAAAAACGGCATCGCTGATTTCAAAATCCCTTGACGAGAATTTAACGAGTGAATCGTTTACTATTGAATACAGACCGTTTTCGGTGCCCGCGAGAATATTACCGTCGTCATCTTTGAAAACCGAGAAACAGTTCTTTTCCGCCGCTTCACCGGAGTTTTTTATAATCACCGATTTCCCGCCTGTAATCCTGATAATCCCGTTCATACCCACGCCCCATACGGTATCATTTTCGAAACAGAATATCTTTCTGAAATTAAATGATCCGCTCTTAACGAAATCAACTCTTACAATATTCCCATTTTTGAGTTCGTATAAATCACCATTTCCGGAAAAAAGGATATTCCCCGTGCCGTTCCTGCATACAGAAGAGATGTAATCAACACCCGGTGTGTTATACCACTCAAGGTTACCGTTTTCGTCGATCTTTCCCGCGCCTCTGTATGAAGCCGCAATCCAGGCATTGCCTTTTGAATCGCTGTACAAATCAAGAACCCTGTATGTAGAACTGAAAAAATCCGCTTCATCGAATTTGATGTACCGGAAATTATAGTTCTTTGAAATTGAAATACCGGAATTGTGGCCTAAAATAAAAACATTAGGAGAAATTTCGGTGACGGCGGATACTTCGTTTTCCGCAAGAATGTTCATTTTCGTATGATTGCGAAACGCTATCGTGTTCAGTTTGTCAATGCCGCGGAAACCAGCAAACCATATTTTACCTTCTCTGTCCTTATAGGCGGCATCGTTTCCCTCTGATGAAAAACCATTATCTATATTTAAGATATGAGATTCGCCCGTATGTATATTAACGCAATACTTGAGCCAGGTATTTCCGAAATAAACCGTTTCTTCCCCGTCAGGAGTCAGGAAATAATTATCCGAGGCTCCTTTTGCAGGAAGCTTGAAATCGCTCTTAATTTCCTTGAAACGGCTGTCCTCTATGTATGCGACTTTGTCCGACCCGAGCAGCCATAATCTGGATTCCGTTTTTTCATTTGTTTTTTCGAGCGTAATTTTTAAGACGGGACCAAACCCGGGAGGGATATAATTGTTGATGCTGTTATCAATTTTTCCTTTCGATACGACGGATATCCCTTTTACAGTGGACAGAAGAAACTCTGTACCGCGCGTGCAAAGAGAGAAAATGAAATTGTCCATCAGTCCGTCAGATACCGTATACAGCCTCCATTTGTTATCATTAAATACGTAGGCTCCGGAGTAAGTCGATACGCATATAACAGGCTTATCCTCCTCATAATATATTCCGAAACCGGAAATTTCTTTGCCTGATTCAACCGTTTCCGCTATAGCCTCGAGTTTTTCCCATTTGTTGTTACTGTAAAAAATTATATTGTGGGTTGTGTTATTAGGCGCCGCCCAGATAATTCCTTTTTCATCGCAGATAATATGAGTGTAATTTCGTCTCGGTATATTTTCCTTGCTGCCGTAGTTCGTCCACGAAAAACCGTCATACATCGAGACTCCCAGTCCTGTAGAAAACCACATTCTTCCTGTTCTGTCCTGAACGATGTTCTTGACACCCCTCGTTGCCACGCCTTCTTCAGTAGAGTAATGATGAATTGAATAAATTTGAGGGATGCTGTTTTGGATAAAGGCAAAGAAAAAAATAAATATGACTGAATAGCGAAAAATCTTCATTTCCTGACATTAATCATTTATAAACGATAAAAACGGCTAATTAAAATCCCTAATAATGAAGTGCAACTTAATTAAAACTGGATTTCAGTAAAGTTAAAAACAGGATTCCAGAAATAAGAGAGTTCATATAAAGATATAATAAAATTTGCCGTTTTTCAAGCATTTTTGTGACGGTGTTACTTAGTATGAATACTTTCCTGTGAACAGTATTCCCGCCTCATATATTCAAGGTTTGTTCATATTCAAATTGAATATTTAATCACATTGCTTTATTTTTGTTCATGCAGGAAAACTACGGTAATCAGATAACAGGCAGCGAAGAAAATACTATTAAGACACCGGGGAAAAGGAAGTTCGGATTCTCGTTTTTAATAAATATTCTTCTTTTCATAATCACATTTTTCACGATGACAATCGCGGGCGTCGGCTGGCTCAACAACGACCCTTACCAACTTGAAAATTTCAATCTCGGCATCACCTATTCGGTTCTGATGATGCTCGTAATCAGCACTCACGAATTCGGGCACTACTTCGCCGCGCGGCTGCATAAGATTGACGTCACGCTGCCGTATTACATTCCGTTCCCGTTTCTGTTTTTGAACCCGTTCGGAACAATGGGAGCGGTAATTAAAATGAAAACAAGAACACAGTCCCGTAAATCGCTTTTTGATATCGGCGTTTCGGGACCTATCGCGGGGTGGATTACTTCGGTAATTATACTTTTAATAGGGTATCTCACGCTTCCCTCGATAGATTATCTCTATAAAATACATCCCGAGTATCAGTCCTCGGGCATACCCGTAACCGGGCTCACGTTTGGAAACAATCTTGTATTTTTACTCTTCAATAAAATTTTCTCGATGAGCCACAATTTGTTCGTTCCGCCGATGAACGAAATTTATCACTATCCGTTCCTGTGCGTCGGCTGGTTCGGACTTTTAATTACCGCGCTGAACATGATGCCCGTCGGACAACTGGACGGAGGTCATATTTCCTACGCGATGTTCGGTGAAAAATCGAAATATATTTCTTACACCGTATTTTACCTGCTTGTATTGTTTGGAATTTTAGGCTTCCTTCCTTTGTTAGATATTAAACTTGAACTTGGTTCGTTGAACTGGCTTGTCTGGGCGCTGTTGATTTTCTTTGTAATTAAAATCAAACACCCGCCTATCTGCAGCGACATGGAAGAGCCTCTTGGAAAATACAGAACGGCCGCAGGATGGTTCGCTTACTTTATTTTTATTGTATCGTTCTGTCCAATACCAATTAGCGAAATTTAAAATATGAAAGACAGGAAAGCATTACTCGTAATATTCTTAACTATATTCATAGACCTTCTGGGATTCGGAATTATAATTCCTTTACTTCCGGATTATTCCTTTAAAATCCTGCACATCGACGAATCCGTTATCGGGCTGCTCGTCGGCATTTATTCACTGATGCAGTTTATATTCACCCCTGTATGGGGTTCGTTGTCCGACATCTACGGCAGAAAACCTATACTCGTTATGAGTCTTGCGGGAAATGTAATTTCTTACATACTGATGTTCCTTGTTTTTTCAGGGGTTTTCCCGTCCGTGTACCTTCTTGCTTTATCAAGAGCGTTCGCGGGTATATTCTCGGCGAACCTCTCGGCAGCTCAGGCGGTTATTTCGGATATTACTCCTCCCGAGGACCGTTCAAAAGGAATGGGA
>AMWB02104951.1_pt1 | contig 21659 bp, 19 predicted proteins | sample 200311 | NCBI WGS metagenome assembly AMWB02 (sample SAMN02737377, study PRJNA173069) | bioreactor metagenome | biome: anode biofilm in microbial fuel cells | place: USA: California | collected 2010-12-16 | reverse complement strand
CGCGGCGAGCAATAACTTTGAACTCGCGATAGCGGTAGCCGTGGCGGTTTTCACGATTAATTCGGGCGAGGCATTCGCGGCGGTGATAGGACCGCTCGTCGAAGTTCCCGTCCTCATCAGCCTCGTTAACGTGGCTTTATGGATGCAAAAAAAATATTTCGGCAAATCCGAAAAGGGCGACATAAAAAATCCGGATTTGTGTCCTTAATAATATTATGAAACATTTACTTTTGTTGCTGTTGATTGGTTTGTTATTCTTTTCGTGTAAAACGAACGACAAAACGCCTGACGCGGAAGAAAATTATTCGGTTTACTACTTTCATCCTACAGCGAGGTGCGAAAGTTGTATAAACATCGAGAATTTCACGAAAGAACTTATCGAATCGAAATATTCGAAACCGCCGGTTGTTGTATTTACGGCTTATAACATAGAGGATAAGGAGAATGAGCATTTCAGAAAGGATTACGGGTTGAAATTCAGTTCCGTCGTGCTTTCAAAACGTAAGAACGGAAAAGAGGAAAAATACAAACTGCTTGACAGCGTGTGGACATACAGCGGCGACAGAGACGGATTTATCAGATACGCGGATTCGGAAATTCAAAATTTCATGAAATGATAATAAAAATACTCGGCGGCGGATGCAGCAGGTGCGACAGATTATTCAAACGAGTCGGCGAAGTCGTTTCAAAAAACAATATTAAAGCCGAAGTCCTGAAAGTTGACGACATTAGGGAATGCGCAAGACACGGAATACTGATGACACCCGCGCTCGTGATAAACGAAAAACTTGTTTGCTCTATAAATGTTCCTTCTGAAAAAGACATCTTAAAATATATCAATGAAAATTCTTAAAAACAAAATCATGAAAATTCAAATAGCCGTATTGCTTCTGGCGGTCTTTACGCTGATTTCCTGCAAGAAGAGCAACACCGAAAGCACTCATGACGCGGGCGGGGTTTCGGGAAAAGATTCCATTAAGCACAAAATCGAATTCGTCGAACTTGGTTCCGTGAACTGCATACCCTGCAAGAAGATGCAGCCCGTAATGAAATCAATTGAAGAAAAATACAAGGGTCTCGTCAAGGTCACTTTTCACGACGTGTGGAAGGATGAAGCACCGGCGAAAAAATACGGAATAGACCTGATACCCACGCAGGTATTTCTTGACGCGAACGGAAAAGAACTGATGCGACATCAGGGGTTTTATGCCGAAGAAGAGATAGATAAATTTTTGCAGTCACAGGGAGTAAACATTCCACAATAATATGATTGAAGACATTTTTTCCATATTAAGTTCGGCATTGTCGGGCAACGCCGCATTAGCGGTCCTCGCTTCTTTCGGTTGGGGCGTCTTATCCGTTCTGTTAAGCCCGTGCCATTTGTCCAGCATACCTCTTATAATCGGATTCATTAACACGCAGGGAAAAATAACTTTACGAAGAACTTTTTATTTGTCTCTCGTTTTCGCTTCCGGTATTTTAATTACAATTGCATTAATAGGCCTCATCACGGCAATGCTTGGAAGGCTCATGGGAAACGTGGGAGCGGCGGGCAATTACATCGTTGCAGCTGTGTTTTTCGTCGTCGGTCTTTATCTTATGGATTTAATAAAACTTCCCTGGGACGGCGCGGCTTTGAAATCGACGAGCAAAAAAGGAATGCTGGCGGCGCTGGTTCTCGGACTATTGTTCGGAATAGGCCTCGGTCCCTGCACGTTCGCTTTTATGGCTCCCGTGCTCGGAGTAGTGTTTCAGTTGTCTAAAACAAGCATCGTTTATACGGTTATTTTGCTACTTGCGTTCGGCATCGGGCATATACTCGTAATCGTGGCGGCAGGAACTCTGACGGCTAAGGTTCAGGATTATCTCAACTGGACCGAGAATTCAAAAACGGTTACATACATCAAAAGAATCTGCGGCGCCCTTGTTATGCTGGGCGGCGTTTATATGATATACAATACACTATAATCAAAAATGAAAAGACTTTTAATTCTTGCGGTATTATTGTTTCTGTTATCCGCATCGGCATTTTCACAGTCTTACAGCGATTTTGAGACAGAGGACATTGACGGAAACACGATTAGACTGAGTTCGTTCGTCGAAAAAGGTCCTGTAATGCTCGGATTCTGGCGCTCGTTTTGCTCTTCCTGTAAAGAGGAACAGCGGAACATGCAGAGTATATACGAAAAATACAGGAAGAACGGGTTTACTTATATCGGCGTAAACATTGAAAACCAAAAAACCGTGTCGAAGGTCAAATCCTTCGTAACGGCTATGGGGTTTACATTTCCCGTTATTCTTGACCTTGACAAGAAAATCTTTGAGATGTACGGAGGAAGCGAAGACGCCGTACCGTATTATCTCATAATCGGAAAAGATAAGAAAATATTGCATACTCATTTGGGTTATAAAACGGGTGACGAGAAAATGATAGAAGAGGAGATAGTCGCCGCATTGGGTTTGAAATGAACAGCCGTAAAAGGAATTTAATTCTTTTAACGGCGGCTTTTGCTATCCTTTCAGTTTATATTGCGAGTGAAAAGGCAGTTGCCCAAAACAATTTACGCGTTAAGGCTACCTTGAACAACTTGTTTCGTTACGGAAGCGGATACGAAAATTTGAACGGCAGGGAAGGTTCGAAAGAGTACTTTGAAAATATAAGCGACGGACGGCTTCAAGTAAATGATATAGTGTTCGGTGCGAGATACGAGAAAAGCGCGCCGATTGAGTACGGAGTGGATTTTTCCGGAATAAGAAAACGATTTGTTGAATATAACGGGTCCGATGTTTTTAATCTCAGGGCAGGCGATTTCTGGGAAGTTATAGGCAGAGGACTTTCGATGAACACTTTTGAACAAAGACAACTCTTTTTTGATACGGGGGTGGACGGGGTCAGGATAATTTTCAAAAAAATATTCGGCGAGACATATCCCGTGAAAATAAAATCGGAAGTATTCGGCGGAAGAATTGAATACAGAGATTTCCTTAAACCCGATAGGCTTGAAACTTATAATGTAAGGGACGTGAATTTTGAAATCTCGCCCGTCAGGAATGTTAACGCGGGATTTAACTATGTTTATTCAACCGGAGAAATCCCGTCGGGGAACTCGGTCACGCGCATAAAGGCTTATATCCCCGAGTTTTTCGCGTCTATAAATCTTTCAAACGTTCAGGTATATTCGGCGTACGCCCATAAACACATCAGCGCGGAAGCCAATACGCTTTATCCTTATAATTTATCTTCGGACGGTGACGCGTACTACGGCTCCTTTTCTTATACAAAACCGGGCTTTGGCGTTACTTTAGAATACAAGAATTACAGGTTCGACATTACGACACCCGATAACCGCAGCACGGAAAGACCGACTAAAATGCTGCCTTTTCAAAATCCGCCGACGGCAATTAAAGAACATACAACAACGCTTACGTCCCGCATACCGCACGTGACGGATTTCAACGACGAGGTCGGCGGTCAGGCAGAAATAATGTGGGCTCCGGCGAAGAATATATTTTTTGTTATAAACGGAAGCCTTGCGTCGGGACATTACAGTTTCAGCGACGTTGATACAAGTTCGAGGGTCGTTTTCAAGGCGGATGACAGGAAGTTTGATTTTCTTCCTTCTCTAAAAGACGAATTTTCTCCATACTGGGAATTAAGCGCTGAAGCGGAATATTACCTGTCTGATAAGATATATTTAAAAACAGGTTTGTTTCATCAATACGGTGTTTTATTCAACAACATATATCCGAACGGGTCCGATAAAAGACGCCACACGACCATTCCCGTCGAAATCAGATACACGATAGGAAAGAGCGGGACGATAAAATTTATTTTCGAAAATCAATGGGCGAATTATTCACTGCGGCAGCCCGATGACCGGCGTTTCACGAATCATCACGCTTCCATCGGCTTTTCCCGGTCTCCGTCATTCTCGTGTGCTTTAAGTTCGGAGTTTACAAGCGACAAATCGGAACCAGGCGGTAAGAAATTCTGGCTTGAAGGCGAATTATCGTATAACATTAATCCATCAAACGTTGTAATTGTTTCATACGGCTCGGAAAGAGGCGGACTCAAGTGCACGAGCGGTATCTGCAGGTTTGTCAATCCCTTCAACGGATTCAGGTTAACCGTTCAATCAAAATTATAAATGAAAATTACAACATACATATTGCTTCTTTTTCTTTGTGTCTCTTTTGTATCCTGCGAAAACAATCTTGATTCCCCCGTGCGCTCAAATCCTGACCTGAAAGCCAACAGCAAGGTGCTCGTAGAACTTTTTTCGAACGTTATGTGCGTTGCCTGCGTGCAGTCGGCAAATTACTGCGACGAGATAACGGGATTGAAAGGAATTACTATTAACGACACGAACGTTGTTGTTGTCAACATCCATACGTCTCTTTTCCCAGGCGACCCGTTCTATTTGTTTAACAGCGAGATGAACGGAATACGTGAAGATTATTATAACGTTATTTTTAATCCTGCGGGTTTTTTGATGGGAGGTATGATGGCGGCTCCTTTCTCAGCCGCGCAATGGACAAATCAGATTAACCAGAGGCTGAACGGTGCAAATGCTTATTCAATGACTATAGAAAACACAATTGATACTGTTTCGGGGACTGGAAGTTTATTAATAAATGTCGGACAGATTGACGAAGCGTTACGCACAGGACTTAAACTGTACGCGGTTGTCACGGAGTCGAATCTATACTTTAATTCTCCGAACGGAAAAACAATTTACAACAACATTCTAAGGCAGATGCTGAACGGGTGCTGCGGGGAAAACATTGCAGTGTCGCCCGGACAACCGGCAACATTCGTTAAATCGTATACGCTCGACGGAAGGATTCGCGTATGCAATTCACGTATAATCGTGTTCCTGCAAGACCCGGCAAGCAGGGAAGTTTTGGGCGTCGAATCAATAGCATTTTAATTCTGTTATTATAAATTCCCTTTAAAATTCTCCGTCGTCAATTCTTTTTATTTTGCTTTATTCGGACAAATGGCATATTTTTATATAACATACTTGTATTAATCCTATCCTTTCCTGAATGAGCAAAGAGATGAAAAGCCAGAATGCCGAACTCGAGAGACTAAGAAAGAAAATTATTGATCTTGAAATATTAATAAAGAATAAGGGATACGACAAACCCGCGGATTCCACCCACGTTCCGTTCGATAAAATCAAAAAATTAAACGAGTGCTTCCTGAATAACACCAAAGACCCCAAAGATAACATTAACAGGCTTATCGCTCTTTGCGGAGAGATCCTTGACGCGAGCGCGGTGTTTTACAATAAACTGAAAAGCGGAACCGTTGTAATGTCAGCGGTCTGGAATCTTCCTAAGGGATTCGTACCGAAAACAGACGGCAAGAGCTGTTTTTGTTCAGACATAATAAGGGGAAAATTCGAAACAACGCCAATCGTAATCAAGAGTTTTAAAGATACGGATTATCACGAAACAAATACCCTTTTATCCGGATTCGGATTCAATTCGATAATCGGCACTCCCATAAAGTGGAAAAATAAAACAATAGGCTCGCTGTGCATTTTATTCAAAAACAAAATGCGTGAGGAACAAAAAGACCTTGAATTCGTAAATTTCATAGCCTCGGCGGTGAGCATTGAGGAGGACAGGAACAGGGCAATTGAAACATCCGCAAGAAGAGAATCAAGATACAGAAAACTTTTTGACTTTTCTCCCGGCGGTATCATGCTTGAAGATCTCGAGGGAAATATTCTTGATGCGAACGACAAAGTATTAAACACGCTCGGTTATACCCACGAGGAATTTACTTCAATGACGGTATTCGACCTCGTTCCGCAAAAAGTCAGATACGAAGTCTCCGAGAACATCGCCGCGATTGCCGAAGGCAGGAATCTTGAACACGAAGTCGTCAACGTGAGAAAGGACGGCTCACTGTGTTATCTTGAACTGCGCGAAACTAAAATAGCGCTCGACGAGAGCGGAAAAGAAGCGATTCTAGTCACGTGCAACGACATTACGGCGAGAAAGGAAGCAGAATTAGCCCTCAAGGAAAACGAAGAAAATCTCCGGACGCTTATAAATTCAACGCCCGATATGATTGTGTTTAAAGACAAGAAAGGAAGATGGATAGAGGCAAACAGTTCTGCAATTGAACTTTTCGAACTTAAAGGGACGGATTATAAGGGCAAGACGGACATTCAACTCGCGGCGGATAACCCGTTTATAAAAGCTCCGCTGACTGGATGTACGGCATCCGATGAGAAGGCGTTTGAAAAACAATCGATATTCAGGATCGAAGAGCACATACCTACAAGGGGAGGTACGACAAGGATATTCGACGTGATAAAAGTGCCTTTATTTTATCCTAACGGAAAAAGAAAAGGGCTCATCGTTTACGGCAGAGACATCACGAACTTCAACGCCGTACTAAACGAACTTATAAAATCAAAAGAAGACGCCGAGAATGCGACTCAATCGAAATCGAAATTTCTCGCCACGATAAGCCACGAAATCAGAACACCGCTTAACGGAGTTATCGGAATGACGAGCCTTTTGCTTGATGCGGAAACCGACCCCGAAAAAACGGAGTCGTTGGAAATAGTAAGACAAAGCGGCGAGAGCATGCTCAACCTTATAAACGAAGTCCTTGATTTTTCTAAGATGGAATCGGGTAAAGTTATTCTGGAAAGAAAACCCTTCGAAGTGAGAATTTGCGTAAACGATGTGCTGGATTTATTCCGCGCCTACTGCGACAGAAAAGGAATCAAAATAAGTTCGAATGTGGCTTACGACGTACCCGTATATTTGCTCGGCGACGGAGCGAGAGTGATGCAGATATTAACCAATCTCGTAAGCAATTCGATAAAGTACACTGATTTCGGCGAGATATTGATTTCCGTCAGAAAAGAAAAAATTCAAAGAAATAAAATCACGCTTCTTTTTTCGGTTTCCGATACCGGCGAGGGAATTCCGCAGGAAGATAATCCCGATATTTTCGCGCCGTTCGTTCAGGTGAAAACACACGGCGGAAAAAAACGCGGGGGAACTGGACTCGGGCTTTCAATTAGCAAACAACTTGCGGAACTGATGAACGGAAAGATATGGTATAAAAGCGAGCCCGGAGCGGGTTCCGTGTTCTTCTTTACGCTTGAACTTGAAAATGCCGCGCAGGTGGAAAAATCAAAAGAAGACGCGGAAAGACATCCGGAGTATGAAGATATTTCGGAAAAACTGCCGCTCGATGTTCTTCTTGTCGAAGATAATCCGATAAACCAGAAAGTTGCTCAAAGAATATTGAAAAAATTCGGTTACACGATAGACGTCTCTGTTAACGGGGTTGACGCGTTAAGAAAACTTGAAAAGAAAAAATACGATATAGTTTTCATGGACGTGCAGATGCCCGAAATGGACGGTCTCGAAGCAACGAAAAGAATTAAGGAAATATACAGGGAGGGTTCTCCGTTCATAATAGCGATGACTGCCGCAGTGATGAAAGGCGACAGGGAAAAATGCCTCGAAGCGGGAATGGTTGATTACATACCAAAGCCGGTCGTGCCCGAAGTCGTTCTGAACGCGCTCAAGAAATACGGTAACCGCGCCGTCGGATAACAGACCGGCGAAGCATTGATATCTTAAAATAATTGTCTATTATTTCAATCCTTAAATATTTAATTTTATTTTTATTACCTCATCAAACTGAAACAATATGGATATTACAAAAATTAAACCTTCGGAATTCAAGATAGGACCTCGCAGGGGACGTTATTATGACGCAAACGACATCATCAGGTCATTTTCACCTCTTCAAAAAGAAGAAATCGAAAAATTCGAGAAACTCGACTTGATTTACAGAACACTCTGCGGTGTGCTTTATAATTTTGTTCCCACAAGCGGGCATCCGGGCGGATCAATCTCGTCCGGAAGGTTTGTTCAATCAGTTGTATATAAGACCGCGGACTACGATTTCAGTAATCCTGCGGCTGACGCGAATGACATGGTTGTATATGCGGCGGGTCATAAAGCGATGGGTTTATACGCGATGTATGCTTTAAGAAACGAATTGATGAGAGCGTTTTTAAAGACAGAACTTCCTGACGAAAAAAGCCAGTTGAGGTTCGAAGACCTTCTCGGGTTCAGGAGAAATCCGACAAACGATACGCCTTTATTCGTGAAGTTCAAATCAAAAGCACTTGACGGACATCCTACGCCGGGAACGCCTTTCGTGAAAGTCGCAACAGGCGCGAGCGGAGTAGGCGTGCCCTCATCATTCGGACTTGCCCTCGGCGCGCTTGATTATTTCGGTAGCGCGGCGCCGAAAGTTCACGTTGTTGAAGGAGAAGGCGGTATGACCCCGGGACGCGTTTCGGAAGCGTTCGCCGCGGCTTCGGCAATGAGGCTTCACAACATCATTATTCACATTGATTTCAATCAGGCTTCAATCGACAGCAACAGGGTCTGCAGGGACGGCGAACAGAAAGGCGATTACGTACAGTGGAATCCGCTTGAACTCGCTTACCTTCACGATTTTAACATAATATACGTCGATGACGGGAAAGATTTTGCAAAGGTTGCAGCGGCGCAGTTGTTCGCGAAAGAACTGGACAATAAAATGCCGACCGCGATTATGTACAGAACCGTTAAAGGCTGGAAGTACGGAATAGAGGGCAGGGGCTCGCACGGCGCGGGACACAAGTTCTGCTCGCCGGAATATTACACGTTCCTTTCCGAGTTCGAAAATGCTTTCGGAGTAAAGTTTCCGAAGTTCGAAGCGAAATCTACCGAAGAACTGAAAAACGAATTCGGCGCGATGGTTCCTCAATACGAAGGCGACTGGAACAGAATCAACATGGAAAAAAATTACTGGGATACGCTGCTTATAATACGCGATGTGATAGAGAAAAACAAAGACCTTAAGTTCTTTGCCGATTCAGTGAAACAGTCAAAAGCAAGACTCGAAGCGCTGAAGAGAAAACCGCGCGAGAATCACGCGGAACTCGATAAGTTATACTCCGATAAATCAATTTCCGAAACGAAGGCTCCCGAAGAACTTAAAATCGTACCCGGAACAGTTACAACTTTAAGAGCCGTGCTCGGCGCGTCTCTCGGATATCTGAACAAAAAAACCAACGGCGGATTCATGGGCGTCGCGGCTGACCTTCTCGGCTCCACGAGCGTTAATCTTGTCGGCGAAGGATTCCAGAGCGGATTCTACGACTCCGTGGATAACTTCGATTCAAGAATCCTATCAATCGGCGGTATTTGCGAAGACGCAATGGGCGCGATGATGGCGGGACTCGGCGCTTACGGGAAAAACATCGGCGTAAGTTCGTCGTACGGAGCGTTCATTTCCGCGATGGAGCATACGGACGCGAGACTTCACGGCATAGGCGAACAGAGCAAAGTTGAAAGGTACGGCGGAAAATACAATACCTGGATTCTGATTAACGCTCACGCGGGCCTGAAGACGGGCGAGGACGGACCGACACACGCTGACCCGCAATGTCTCCAGTTGCTTCAGGGAAATTTCCCGGCTGGTATAGTAATTACTCTCACTCCGTGGGAACCGGGCGAAGTCTGGAATCTCGTTGTTGCCGGATTGAAAAAACGCCCTGCTGTCCTTTCTCCGTTTGTAACAAGACCAAACGAGAAAATAGTTGACAGAACGGCTATGAATCTTGCTCCTGCAAGCGATGCTGTCAAAGGGTTATACGCTTTAAGAAAAGCCGACCCGAAGCAGAAACTCGACGGCAGCATAGTTCTTCAGGAAAGCGGCGTTACACTTGAATTCATAAACAAGGTGCTTCCGCGGCTCGATAAGGAAGGATTCAACGTCAACGTGTTCTACGTTTCAAGCGCTGAACTCTTTGAAATGCTTCCGCAAAAAGAACAGGACGAAATCTATCCGAGTTCTATAGCCGAAACCGCGATGGGAATCACAGGTTTCACCCTTCCGACAATGCGCAGGTGGATTACAAGTTATGAGGGAAGAAGAACTATTCTTCATCCTTTCCGCAAAGGCGTGTTTCTCGGCAGCGGCACGGCGGAAAGCGTACTTCATCAGGCAGGGCTTGACGGAAAGGGCATTTACAAGGACGTTATTGCATATTTGAAGAAGAAAAAATAATACGAATAACATTAATGAAAAAGGGGCTGACGCCCCTTTTTTTATTCTATTTCTTTGACCACAATCCGAGCAGGTTATTGTCCGGGTCTTTGAACAAGGCAAAGTAACCGGCATTTTCGCTTATGAAAGTTTTCGGCGTTTCCGTTTTTCCTCCTTCTCCGTTTATTTTCAGAAGCATTCCGTCAATGTCTTCAGTTTCAATGTAGAGTATTACCGATTGACCTTCGTGCTCGGGTTTGCTTTTCTTCATGAAACCTCCGCCGATGGAATTTTCCCCGGCGAATATGTTCCAGTACTTGCCGCTTGCAGCCTGCGACTGCTTGAACTCCCAGCCGAAAACGCCACCGTAAAATGTTTTTGCCTTTTCTATATCGTGAACGTGAATTTCAAACCAGCCGATTGGATTTTTGCCCGCCATATTTAATCTCCTTTATTTTTTAACAGTTTCATCAAAGATATGTAGTTTTTCAAAAGATTTCCAGTTACGTAACAGTATTTTTTACTTGACAAGCAGTAAATCGAAAAAAAACAAATGTATATTGCACTTTGTAGGAATTAAATTTATATTTATATGAAAATAAGTTGTATAATTTGCTTGGAAATGCCGTTTTAACGCATAAAAGAAAGTACTTCAAATATTTGTATTCTTCTGTTATGCCCTTAGCGTTATTTCTTATTGTTTTCCGGAAACAAGATTAAGCATTATACATTTTATTTTTGAGGGTAGTTATTCTTTAATTCATTAAAGGGAACACAATGGAAAAAGGTACCGTTAAGTGGTTCAACTCTTCAAAGGGTTTTGGCTTCATCACTGTTGCAGGCAAGAATGATGTTTTCGTTCATTACAAAGCCATTATAGGCGAAGGCTATAAAACTTTGAACGAAGGCGATTCGGTCGAATTCGAAATTGAAGACGGACCAAAAGGACCTCAGGCAGCGAATGTAACAAAAACAGGCAACAACAACTAAGCCGTTTTTATCCGCAGTCAGCAGTTTTCGATTAGTAATTAGTAATTAATGATTAGTAATTATTATCGCTACGCATTACCCTTTTCAAAAGGATTATACTTGCTAATCCACATCTTAATCACTGTATCGCATCCGCTGTCAACACTTCGTTTTGTCAAGAAATGTATCTCCCGCGTTTTGCCCGTCAGCCTCTGATTCCGTTTTACGGTGTCACCTCTGTTCAGGCATGCCGAAAGCGCCCCACTCTTCTCTTGAAGGACCATAAGCCCCCGGAACCTTGAGTCCCGCCTGCCTCATTAGTACTGTCATCTGAGCCCTGTGGTGTATTTCGTGTTTTATAAGCGCGTGGCAAAGAAGCCACCGTTTCCATTTTTCGCCGTACATGTCAATGTCATCCTGCAGCATTTCATCGGTCCATTTCCTGCCGATTTCATCCGCAAGAGAGGTGGATGATTTTTTGTAAGCATCAAGTATGTCTTTTGCGGAGTTTGGCGGGTCGGAGTTTTCGTCCGGCGCCTCTACGCTCAAGCCGCCCTTGTTCAGCATTTCACCAAGCGTAATTACTATATGCCACGCCAGATAACCGAGGCTTCTTCCTTCGGGTGTTACCTTTTGTTTCAATGACTCGTCCGTGAGATTGGCGAATATTTTTTGAGTGGTTTCTGTCTCTCTTTTCCACTCGTTCAGAAAATCGGAAATTTTGTGATACATTTTTCTCGTTTGTTTAAGGAACAAATTGCTTCTGCAAAGGTATAAATAAAAAAGCGGAGATTCCATGAAAACAAAAACAACGATTTTTGTTCTTCTTTTCTTATTTGCGGCATTTTTTGCGGGATGCACGCACACGAACGAACTCGCAAAGTTTAATCTTAAAGCATCAAAAGTATTTTTCAAAAACTACGTTTCCCCGTCCGCGGGAAGGGTCCGCGTTGATCTGCACGCGGGTTACGGTACCGACGCAAAGTCTTTGGTGAAAATTATTCTTGCCGAAACCGGCGCCGAAATTATCGAGAGCAGCATCGAGGAGAAACTGAAGAGAGCCGTTAACACGGACAGTCTTGTTGAATACATTTCAGACGGAATAATAGGGGGATTGATAACGTATTACACCATTGATATTTCGGAAGAACTCGAACCCGATACGCGCTTTATTGCGGAGACAAAACTTCTCGGATTCAAACTCGTTTCAAATTCGGGAGGCATTTACGCTGACGTTTCCACCGAAGTAACAATTACGGATAGGAACACGGCTAAAATAGTATGGGAGAACAGGGAGAGTTCAAGCATTCCTCTTTATGACGTCGTTATCGACGTGTTCGGCTCGGGAACCATTAGAACTACAACGAGCGTAATAAACGCTATTCGCCTTATGAATATGAGCGAGGACGAAATGCGCGTAATGATTTCAAACGCATCCGAAGAGGCGGGGCGGAAACAAAGCGAAACGCTAAGGGAAGATATCGCGTCGGGTCATAATTAAAGAAAGGAATTAATGCCGTTATTATTTGTTTCATACTATAAACAAATTAAAAACGGCTATGAAACAAATATTAATTTTAAGCATTATAATTTTCTCTTTCGCCGCGTCCGCGTGCGGAAAAACAACAATCAATACTGACGACCCCGTGAATGTCTATGACATCAAAGTCAAAACAATGAACGGGGAGGATAAACCCCTTTCGGACTATAAGGGAAAAATACTTCTTATCGTGAACGTCGCTTCGAAATGCGGATATACGCCGCAGTACGAAGCGCTCGAAAAAATATACGAAAAGTATAAAGACCGCGGTTTTGAAATTCTGGCTTACCCGTGCAATGATTTCGGAGGTCAGGAGCCGGGAACGAATGAGGAAATAGTGAACTTCTGCAAGACGAATTACAACGTTTCGTTCTCGCTTTTCGACAAGATAAAAGTCCTCGGAGATGATAAAAGCCCGCTGTACGCTCGGCTGACAGGCTACCAGCAGACAGGCGACGTGAAATGGAATTTTGAAAAATTCATAATAGATAAGAGCGGAAACGTTGCGGGAAGGTTTCGTTCGAAAACCGCTCCTGAATCGGACGAAATTGTTAAATTAATTGAATCGCTTTTGTGAAAATATCTTCGCTTGAAATCCGACCCGCTTGATTATGCGGGTCTTTTTTTTCCTTTCCTGATATTGACCAATGAACTATTTTGAGTTTTACTAATTTTCCCGGATAATGAAAAATTTAATTTTGTTCTTGTTGTCTATAGCAGCGTTCGTTAACCTTAACGCGCAAACGGACGAATACTTTGCAAATATGCTTGAACCCGGCATATTCGGCGCGGACGCGGGTTTCACATACAACAGTTCGAAGATTCAGGGTCTTAGAATCAGAAGCGTTACAACAACGGACGTTCTGTACATCGAAAGAGGCATACCCGAAATTACACTGGGACTTGGACTTACAAAGGGAATTGAAGTAGGAGCAGGAACGGGATTCAGGTTCATTAGCGGAATAACACCCGGAGAAATGGGGCAGGGCAACGGAAACAGAAAAACCGGTAACGGCGATATGGACCCTGTTTATGTTTACGGAAAATTCGGACTGTCACGCGAATGCGGGTTCATGCCGTCCGTCGTTCTTGAAACCGACTTCTATATTCCGAAGACGGGAACAAAGTTAATGAAGATAGATGACGCGGGTTTCTTATCAGAACTGCAGTTGTACAAATCTATCGAAAGTTCGGCGGGAATTTATTCGTCCATAGGCGCGGGCTGGGACGGCATTACAACGACGCCTGTATATACTTTAAACTTTGCGCCCGAGTATTATATATCGGACCGTCTGAACTTGTACCTCGAACTTAACGGGACATACGTAAAGAATTACAAGCCCGACAATATTTTGAGTCTCGGTTTTTACTGGGACGCAACGGAGAATTTCTCTTTTGAAGGTTATGCAGGTTCGGGTTTCGAGGGACCGAAAGAACGCCTCGTAGCAGGAGCGGTGCTTCACGTAAGTTTTGGTATGTATTAAAAAATATTTGTAAATGAAAAACGGGGCGTGGAGCCTCGTTTGCATTTATATGTAAATCGAAATTAATCCGTGAGCGCCGTCAGGAAGCCTCAGACGAAATTTCAGAAGGTCTTTTAGTTATAAAAACTGTGACGCGGCCGGCAGTTTTAAAGCAAGACTAATCATATGCGGATGAGATAGTTTTCTTTATGAAGTAAAAGCCGGGGAAGAAGTGAAAAAAAATGTCCGCGTCAAAGCGCGGACATTTTCCAGTGAAAAGAAATGAACGCTATTTGTTAAAAAGCAATTTTTTAGTCAAGATATAGTTACCGGCCTTAATTCTGTAGAAATAAATCCCGCTCGCTATGCCGGATGCATTGAATTTAACCGTGTGATACCCAGCTTTGTAAAATACATTGTTCAGAAGTTTTTGTATTTCTTTCCCTGTTACGTCATAAATTGTAAGCAAAACGGTTTCGTCATTGGGTAAGTTGAAGTCAATGCTGGTTGACGGATTGAAAGGGTTTGGATAGTTCTGGCCCAGATTAAATTTATCGGGAATACCGACGCTGACAGCGGAGGAAAGATAAAAATATTCGAAGTTCCCGTTGTTGTCAATTTGTTTAAGTCTGTAACTGTATTTGCCCGTATTCAGGTTAATGTTTGAGTAATTGTAGTTTACGGGAACCCCTGAATTTCCTTTCCCGGGAACGAATGATACGGTTTCCCAATTTCCGAAGTCCCCATTTTTTCTTTCGACACCGAATCCGGAATTTCCTGTTTCTGTATTAGTTGTCCATTTCAGAACGACACAATTTTTTAAAACGGTGTAATTGAATGAAGAAATCAATACGGGCAGCGGATTGTCCAAGACGCCTCCAAAACTCCACTCTGAAAATGAAGTCAGATTGTTCGCCTGAATATACGTTTCGGTTCTTGTTACGTTTGTATACTCGACCCAGTTGTCTCCGGGACCGTCTCTTTTAAGCAGTTTAAGCGTTGCATATGAGGAGATCCCGTTATTCGGTATGTAATTGAAGTAAAACCGGACAGATGCAGTAAACGAAGTTACATTTGTTGAAAGCGTCCAGTAATAGGGTGATATATTAATTATACCCGCAGGCGGAGTGCCCGTGTTTCCAGCGGGGAAAAAATATCCTTTTACGTAACCTGTCAGATCGGACGAAGGATTAATCGTTAATCCTCCCTGTGATGTTGCGCTGATGATGATGTTGTTTGTAGAAGCCGCCGGATTAATGGCTGTACCCGATGTAACAGTGGCATTTGAACTTACTTCGTATGCTCCTAAAGTGGGTGCAGACTCGTCTCTTGTAGTTCCGTTGCAGTCGGTAGTGAAACCCGAGATAAACGTTCCTGATTCAATTGCCTGCGAAACGGGCACGACATAAAGGTTTGCGGGCGAATGATAAAGAGGGTCTCCCGTATATGAGTTTGTTTCTCTCGGCGTAACCCTTGCCTTGAAAGTTTCGATAGTCTGGTCTGAATTTGTCCCGTCATAATATATCAGATTCGAAGCACCCGGCGTTCCGGCGTAAAAAAGATTGTTGTTTGAGGTTGAAAGATAGTTGTTCAAGTCGGTTGCCGCGCTTCTTTTGAATGCCGCCGTAACTCCCGTACCGTTTGCCGTGGAGGTGTTGACAAAAATATTGTTTCTCATGTCCAGCGAAGAGGTCGTTGACGTTGCGCTGTAAATGTGATAAATGCACGAAGTGCCGAATGTTGTTCCCGTAGATGACGCGTTGAGATATACTGAATTATAATATATCAGACTATATGACAAAGCGGTCGCACTTGATATCGCGATGCCGCGCACTGCATCAGCGGATGCGGAGTTTGTCGCGAACAGGTTGTATATAAGGTTATTGTAAACGCTGTTCTTCCCTTTTGCTATCTGCACCCCCGTAACTACGGCCGACGCTCCGGTACTCGTTACGTTGCTTATTTTGTTGTTATAAATAGAATTTGTTCCCGTTCCCGCAGAATTATAAATTAGGGATAATGAACTCACCCCCGTTATCTCCGAGATTGTATTTCCGTAAATATTGATGCTGGCAACCGTTCCGTGGTATATTGCGGAGAACGCTCCTGTTCCGTTGACAACGCAGTTCTGGAAAGTGTTGTTGTTAATCGTAATGTTGCTTGACGCGTCACCCGCGTTCACCTGTATGCAGTACAGGTATTTGGAGGTGGCCGCCGAGGTATTTGTCAAACTTATGGTGTTGTAACTGACGTTAATCGTTACCGCTTTCCCCGTGTTGAGAAGTATGCCGTTACCGTAAGTCGTAAATCCCGTATTGCCTCCGTCCGTATTATTTATGGTATTGTAAGCAATGCTTTCGTTGTTGTGGTAAATAATGTTTATCGCGTTTACGGTAGAGTTCGCGTTGCCCCCGAAGTCCTTTATCGTATTTCCCGCTCCCTCGGCTCCGATGACAAAGTTCTGGTCATAGAAGTTGTAAGGGGATACGGTGTGGTTGTATCCGACAAAGTACATTCCGGCGAACGTATTTTGTGTCGTGTTTCCCGTGATTGTAACATTTTCATGCCTTCCGCTTTCGGCGGTAATGGTAACACCGTTTGAAGAACTAAGCAAAGACGTTTTAATATTGTTTGAGGTGTACAACCCGATGACATAAGCGCTGGTACCCTTAGTCATGGTAATAACGCAGTTTTTAATCGTAAGATACTTGCACCCGTCTGTTGCGCTTGCCTTTCTTACGTAATACCCGTATTCAATGCCGGAATTGGAGGCTGTAACGTCGATTGCGTTGAAAGTAATGTAATCGGACCCTTCAATAATAATAACCGCGTCGCCGTTTCCCCCGATTGAGGATGTCGTTTTAGTCCCAGCGTCTGTTCTGGTCAGGCATGGATTAACGCCTGAGCCCGATTTCTGGAAGACAATGGGGTTGTCTGCGGTTCCCGATGCGGTGATGTAGATGGAATCGGAAGCCAGAGACTCGGAGTAACCGGCAGAAACGTTGAACGTAACTCCGCCCGTACCTACTCCATAAGTGTTGAGAGCGTTAACCGCAATCTTTATCGTGGCATAATCACCCGGTATGGTCTTTGTTCCGGTCAGAGGCTGGGAGAAGATTGATTCGTAATTCAGAAATAACAGCAAAAATAAAACGAATACACGGATACCATTTTTCATAGCAATATTTAATTTATAATGAAATTGAAAGACCTGATTCTTTGTCAACGGTAATAAACTTTGTTCCGTCTTTTCGCTATCAATAAAAAATCAGCAGTGGAATAGTTCGGAGAAATACCGTTTAAATTACACGATAACAACTAAATACACAGGATATCGGTTAATTCAAAATCCTGACCCTTTCGAACAAATATTGTTACCCTCTTATCGTGTAACAATATTTGTTACGCCAATTAATGGTAACAAAATAACTGGAAAGAGGGGTTTTGTCAATGCCTAAGTTGCAATGGCAAGTATTATGAATCGAATTATAAGAATATGCGAAATGATTGCCGCTATTCTTTCATTTAGGGATAAATGATAAGTAACGCGAATATTAACGTCCGGATTTTTATTCTATGGGTTTGGAATTTTCCCAGATCATGTTGAACAAAATCTTGCAAGCCACTGCAAGTTCGTGGTGTTCGATAAAAATCATCGTGATGTTGTTAGAACCGCCTATTGTCTGGAGAAGGGGGAAAATTACCGTTCGCTCGTCACAGACAACCATTTTAATCGGCAGTGAAGTTGTTACTTTTGCCTGCTGTCCGAGAGGGGCGAGATGTTTCAGATATCTGAGCAGCCAGTTATGTGTTTTCAGTTCGTGCTCTTCGTAGATGTTTCTGCAGACAACCCCCCTTTTGATAAGTTTCGCCTCTTCGTTTTCCTGTTGTTTTAATCTTCTGGGGTTTTCGCAGACATAAGGACCTTTGTTGAAAGTAAGAAAGTCAAACTTGGTTTCCTGAATAGCCTGTAAATATTTTTTTTGTATCTGTTCGGGATCTCTAAATACCTGCACGAAATCGAGAGGGGATACTACGTCTTTGTTCTTTTCGTAAACCGGGTTTAGCATGCCGCCAAGTTTCGAGATTAAATCCATTTTCTTCTCGAGTTCGCTCTGATAATCGTCGTTGAGTTCGTCTACAATCCTCTGCAGCGCAACCTTTGGTTCGACTACTTCGTAATATTTAATTCTGCCCACAAAATACTCAGTGCAGAACCCCCTTGCCATCAGTTTGTGAAGCACTTCGTATATTTTTGTGCGGGGTATTATCGCAAGATCCTGTAATTCTCTTATTGTGAAACTCTTCTTGCCGAGCAACACTATATATACCTTTGCTTCCCTTTCTGTTAATCCGAGTTCGAGAAGTTTTTTCATCTGCCGTTTGTTTTCTTTCATTACCATTTCGTTACGGGTTGAAATTTAAAATAAAATTTTTTACTGCGATGGATATATCAGCATGCGAAATAATTATTGGTTCCGCCGCTTTCCGGATTTTTGTCACAAAGCGTTAACTCCGGTAACACTGCGGCGCAGGATTTATTGCCCCCCAATAAAAATTCATCAAAAGTACAGTATTTGTGTGCACTCAATAACGTGAAGGATTGCCCTAATTGCGTACAGACTTATTCATCAAAACATAATCCACTTAATTTTAACGCCTGCCTTTTATCCTATTGCGTGAAAATTTATAATGCCGGCTCTCAGATAAAAGACGAAATAGAAAAATATCAGTCAGCCAGAGTCGCTACCATTACCGCTTTTATCGTATGCATTCTGTTTTCGGCCTCATCGAACACTACTGACGCTTCGGATTCAAACACGTCTTCCGTTACTTCAAGCCCGTCAAGACCGTAACGCTTGTAAATATCCTCTCCGATTTTTGTTTCTCTGTTATGGAAAGCTGGCAGGCAGTGAAGAAATTTCGCGTTCGGATTTCCGGTCGCTTTCATTAATTCGGCGTTGACCTGATAGGGTTTCAGAAGTTTTATTCTTTCTTCCCACTTGTCAGCCGCCTCGCCCATCGAAAGCCACACGTCCGTATAAATGAAGTCAACACCCTTTACCGCTTTCTTCGGGTCGTCCGTTATCATAAGGCTTCCGCCCGATTTCTTTGCGAATTCTTCCGCCATTTTCCTGACTTCCGCGTCCGGCCATAAATTCTTCGGTCCGCATATTCTAACGTCCATTCCCATTATGCACCCGTCAACAGTCAGCGTGTTTCCCATGTTCGAGCGCGTATCGCCTATGTAGCAGTAACTGATTTTATTGAGCGGCTTGTCGCTGTGCTCCATCATTGTCAAAAAGTCGGCAAGCGCCTGCGTCGGGTGCCACTCGTCTGTAAGTCCGTTATATACAGGAACACCTGCGTATGCGGCGAGTTCTTCAACTATGGTTTGCCCGAACCCGCGGTACTCAATCGCATCGTACATTCTCCCGAGTACCCGTGCTGTATCTTTCATCGATTCCTTCTGTCCTATCTGCGAACCCGAAGGACCAAGATATGTTACCTGCGCGCCCTGGTCAAAAGCGGCTACTTCAAAAGCGCATCTCGTTCTCGTTGATGCTTTTTCAAAAATGAGAGCGATGTTTTTTTCTTTGAGATGCTGCTGCTCTGTCTTCGCGTACTTCGCCTTTTTCAGGTCGGCGGAAAGGTCAAGAAGAAACTTGATTTCCTTCTGTGTGAAATCGGCAAGTTTTAAGAAGTGTCTGTTTCTTAAATTAAACGGCATAAAATATTTTTATTTTTTAAATAATTTCTTATTTGATTGTGTATCAGTAGTATACCTGAAGTATTTTTAAATATACTATAATTGGATTTTCAATAACAGGCTAAAACGTCCGGTAATTATTATGAACAGTGAAAAATGCGGAAAACTGTATAATTTACGGTTATAACGAGATTCGCAAAATATTCAGGCTTTCTCAGTGTTTCTCCGTGCCTTCTCTGTGCTCCTGAGTGAAACCTCTCTTATCCTTAATTGTTCTTAATTTAGAATTTAAAATTTACAATTTAAAATTATTTTCGTGTTTCTCGGTGAAACATCGCTTATCATAAATTGCTCTTAATTTAAAATTTACAATTTACAATTTAAAATTTGTTTTTGAGTGTTCTTGTTTGACAGCCCTTTGTTTTTCATTTTACACTCAAAAGGAATTCATTATAATAATTCTGCGACTTTTTCAGGTTAGCCGCGTCTTATATTAAAACATGTATGTCCCGGGAATCCGACAAATTTTTAGAACTGTTAAAACCGGTTTACAGCGATCTTGCCCGTTATTGCAGGTCGATGTGCAGAGACGGTAATCCCGATCTTGCCGAAGACGTTTTTCAGGAAACGCTTCTGAAAGGTCTCGGAAAACTGCACACGCTTAACGACGAGGCAAAATTCAAGAACTGGATGTTCAGCATAGCGACAAGAACGCACAGGACATTAATGCGCGCGAGGTTCTGGAAACGGTTTCTTCCGCTTGTCAAAGAACACGAAGAATACGGCGATACAACCGTTTACGACGGTATTGACGGTGACCACAAGACAAAAATTCTTTTTCACGCTCTTTCAAAACTAAACGAAAAAGAAAAAACAGCAATACTCCTGTTTGAAATCGGAGGCTTTTCCGTCAGGGACATTACGGAAATACAAAAAGAGAAAAGCGAATCGGCGGTCAAGTCAAGATTGTCCAGAACAAGGGAAAAACTGGGAAAAATCATAAACGAAGCCGAATCGAGAAATACAAAATTAAATCCTGCGGAAGGAGATTTGCAAAATGAAACAAATAAAATCATTTCCGGAATCGAAAGAAATAAAAATTAACGTGGACAGTTACTGGGATAAAATCAGAAGCGAATCCTACGATGATTCTTTCGATAAAACTACAGGATTGCTTACGAAAAAAATTAACCTGAACAAAGAAAGGAAAATATCGCCGATGAAAAAATTCATATCGGAACATAAATATAAAATCGCGTTCGCGCTGTTTCTGGTTTTTGCGGTTGCGGCGTGCAATTATCCCGTTTCACAACAAGATACGCTCGGGTATGGAATTTCGTTTACGGCTAACTCTTCGGACGCCGAGGATGTTTCGCAGAGCATAATGAACGTGAACTGGCCGGGCAACTCTAACGTGAACTCGAGCGGAAAGAACGTTAACGGAACGAGCGTGACGGAATACAACGTAATGCTTCAGGGCGCGGATGAAAGCGCGGTTATGAAATGCCGGGCTGAACTCGAAAAGATTAAAGGAATTAATTCATTAAAAGTTTTTCCAATAACGGAAAATGTAAGCAGACCGGTATATTCGGCGCTTCTGTATTCCTTCTTCAAGGTTGACGTTAAGTCGTCGGGGAAAACACAGGAAGAAATCGTCCGCGAAATAGAACAGCAGTTGAAAGATAACGGATTCGGCAATTATAAAGTCGGATTCGAAAACTCGGAGGGCAAGAGCAAACTTACAATCGGTCTGTCGGGAGACCCTGGACAATCGGGTAAGTCCGTGGAAGTCAGGGTGTCGGGCGACGGCAAGGAAGAAGTTGTAAAGTTGAAAACCGTAGCCAAAGAAATCAATAAGAATATGACAGATGACGAAATCAGGCAAAA
>AMWB02160714.1_pt1 | contig 21686 bp, 22 predicted proteins | sample 200311 | NCBI WGS metagenome assembly AMWB02 (sample SAMN02737377, study PRJNA173069) | bioreactor metagenome | biome: anode biofilm in microbial fuel cells | place: USA: California | collected 2010-12-16 | reverse complement strand
TATGATACTGGCGGGTTTTTTTATGCAGGCTGGGCAAGCCAGTTCGGCAGATACCCCCTTGCAGACAAAGGCCGTACCTGATCCACCATTAGGAGTAATTGCACCGCAACGCCTGCCTATCGGCTATTCCGGGCATGAGAAACTTGTCTATGATGTTTCATGGACGGGGAGAATAAAAATCGGGGAATTGACCCTGGAAGTCAATTCGTTGCCGACAATTGCAGATGGGTACGAAATAAGGGCGGCTGTTTCTACAAAAAATGGTGCATTGAACTGGATTTATCCTCTTGAAGATTTACATGTAACAAAAGTTAAGGGAGCGGCCAGGCTCCCGTATTATTATGAAATCTGGCAACAAGAAGGCTATAGGTACAGGGCGCATCGGGTGATCGAATATCATCAGCAAGATGGATATATTCGGTATATGAAAAATGACCGGCTTGATGGCGAGTATCACATTATTGGAGAAACTAACAACGAGTTTTCCGCCTTTTTCAACAGCCGCTTGATGCCCTTGGTCGTCGGCAGCCACTTTATAGTGCCAACTTTTGCCGATAAACGAAGGGTAAAAGTCGTGGTCAATGTTGTTGCAAAAGAAAAAATCGACCAGACCGCTATCGGCCCGGTTACAGCAGTTGCGATCATGCCGGTAATGACCTTCAGGGGATTGTACGATAAGCGGGGCGACACGGTGATCTGGTATACGGACGATGAATGCCGGGTCCCGGTTCGGATACATTCTAAAATTGTGATCGGTTCCCTGACGGCTGAACTGAGGGCATACAAAAATCCTGCCTGCACACGGTATCAGGCTGGAATCAAATAAAAATAATTCGAGAACGGATTTAAAGGAGCAGCAGAACATGACAACACCGGTACTCACCACCGATTTCCCGACCCTGATCCTCAAGCACAGGGGAAAAGTCCGCGATATGTACGGTATACCCGGCCATGATGACAAATTACTCATGGTCGCAACAGATCGAATCTCGGCATATGATGTCATAATGGACGACGCCATTCCCGGAAAAGGAGCAATATTAACCGAGTTGTCACTTTTCTGGTTTGATCTGTTGGGAGATATTGTTGAAAACCATCTCATTACCGCCGATGTCGATAAGTATCCGGAGGTATGTAAGCCGTATGCCGAGCAGTTGCAGGGCAGGTCGATGCTGGTTAAAAAGACCAGACCGCTGTCTATAGAATGTATTGTCCGGGGCTATATCTCGGGCTCGTTCTGGAGTGCCTATAAAAAGAATCCGCTGGTCTGCGGCTTTCATCTGCCCCAGGGATTGCAGGAATCAGATAAGCTGTCCGAACCGCTTTTTACTCCATCGACCAAAGCGGAGCTTGGCGATCACGATGAAAATATATCCCTGGCGCAAATGCAGGAGATTGTCGGCGTTGATCGAGCCGAAGAGATTGCTAGCATCTGTCTCGCTCTCTATAAAAAAGCTGCTGACTATGCCCTTTCCCGGGGAATTATCATTGCTGATACCAAATTTGAACTGGGCGAAATTGACGGCAGGCTTATTTTGATCGATGAGGTTCTCACTCCCGACTCGTCGCGTTTCTGGCCCGTTGACCTTTATACTCCTGGACAGTCTCAGCCCAGTTTCGATAAACAGTTTTTACGGGATTATCTGTCATCCTTAACCTGGGATAAAACGCCGCCTCCACCGCCTCTGCCGCGCGAGATCACGGAAAAGACCAGATTGCGATACGAGGAAGCAGTGCAGAAGATTACCGGCACACAGTAAATGCTATAGTCTTGACGTCCGTTGTATGACTGATACGGGAGTGGACAAAAGAGATATGCTGTCAGGGGACTGGCAGCTGATCTGGAACTCCCGGTCATCAGGATTTCACTTTTTTTGGTGCTGGTGACTGGGCTCTGGGGATTTTTTCCGGCTATCAAGAAGATGAAAGAGGGCGAGTATCGGGTGACGCCAAAGCATTCTCGGACCGGAATATCGCATTATCTGTTTTGCCTTGGCCTGCATATCCTTCTTATAACAGTGGATAGTGCAGTTGCCGCATGTCGGCTTCTGCTGTGCAAAGGGGCAATGGGCAAGTCTTTTTCGGGCATATTCGAGAAAGCCGCTACAATCTTCGCAAAGTGCATTCGCCTGTATTGCGGCAGACTTATGATGATTGCGACAATATATCTGCACCATAACCGTAATTGTTTTTAATTCACGATAGAGGCGGGGAGAAAGGGACATGACGACTTCCATTTTTTAGTGACTTAGAAATACTGTTCTTGTGCTTATTACAAGAACAGTATTTCGTGAAGGAACTTATCCCGCAAATCTTTTGGGCGGGATTCGTGAAATAAATTATCAAGGAACTTACACCCCTCAGGGGGGTACTGAAAAGAGTACCCGACAAGCGAGTATTGAAAGAAATCCCGCAAATCTTTTGGGCGGGATTCGTGAAATAAATTATCAAGGAACTTATACCCCTCAAGGGGGTACTGAAAAGAGTATCCGACAAGCGAGTATTGAAAGAAATCCCGCAAATCTTTTGGGCGGGATTGGCACAGATAACAGCGACTCCGAAATATTTCATTTCTAGCAAGCGGTGATCACGCCGCGGGTTGTGTCTTGCACGAGACATAAGGGGGATTGATAGAGAGTCGATCAACGATAGCATCGCAGACCTGGTCCTGGGTCAGAGCTGAACTCTCCACGGTTATGTCGGCATATTTCTCATACAGCGCCAACCTTTCATTAAACAGATCATGGAAGCTCTGTTCCGGTCGTTTGGCCAGGCCTCTGGTCTGATAATTATGGATACGCTGCTCCAGAGCCGGCAGGTCCGCATGGAGGAAAACAATAATTCCGTCATTCTTGAGATGCAGCATCGCCGGTTCACTGTAAGCGGCGCTGCCTCCTGTAGATACGATATGATTGTGGCAGTGTACGCCAAGCAGCACTCTTTGTTCAATTTTCCGCAGTGTCATATGACCATCTTTATCAACGATGTCCTGCAGGCTTCTTCTTTCAATATTCTGGATTAAAATATCGGTATCGAGATATCTTTTCGCCAGCATTTTTGCCAGGATTACCCCAACGGTGCTTTTGCCGGAACCAGGCATTCCGATCAATATGATATTGGATTTTTCTTTACTCATATGGGTTTCCAGGGACCTTTGTCAAATGTTTCTAGTGGACACAGTATAGCAGGCGGTTTTTATCGCAATACTTTATCTCGGATTTCTATTTTTGTGGTGTTGTCGCAATTTTAGTATAGGGAAAATGCAGGGCAATTATGCTATACTTCTGCAGGTGAAAATCACCAGTCATCAGCAACACAGCAAACAGTAACGCTCTCTTTACCTCGGAGATAAAGGATATGCAATTTTTTACAAACCTCCAGGAATGGTTTGTGGCAACACATCTGCAGGAACAGATCAAAGATGTCGATTTCGCGGGGCTCTTTACTAACCCGTGGTTTATCATTCCCTTTGGTCTGATGGTCTGCTATATGCTTTTCAGGCAAAAGTGGAAGGATCTTATCATTATTACCATATTGGTCGCAATCTGGTGGGTTTCCGGCACGGATTATATGAATTCACTGCTGGTAAATGGTGAGATCCAAATTGAAAAAATTCTGCCGGTTATCTTTGGGGGAGCCGCGATTTTGGGTTTTGTCATCTATCTCCTGTTTGGCAGATCTGATTAATCAGGATTATTATGCAGTTTAGAAATGGTATATTTATCATAACGGAGGAGGACCATTGTCCTCTGTACAATGTCCGTGAAGAACTGAAGTTAAGTGAAGGTGGCCTGTCCTTGCCGGCAGGTAAACCCACCTGCTTGACCCTTGCCAAAGAATTAATTGAGATAGCATCGGCCGGAAGCAGCTATGAAAATTATTCCCAGGGAATGAACCAAAAAGCCAAATTCGAATGCGGCGGTTGTACTGGCTTGATTCGTTTTGAATATAAAAAGGATAAAGGCTTTGCCACGCTGCAGATGAAGTTGCTCGCCGCCGCTGAGCGTCGTGAGAAAATTAAAGGAACAAGTAGTTTTGCCGGGCTGCTTCGCTCGGTGGATATTTTTTCCACCCTTTCTCCGGAAGATCTTCTTGATCTCGCCACCCTGCTGGAACTCAATGAATTTCCCTGGCAGTTTCCCATTGCGCAAAAGGGTGATCCGGGCGACCGGCTGTTTATCCTTTTATCCGGCAAGGCAGAGGTTATTGACGATAATGGCGTAGCCATTGCGGAGTTGCAGAAAGGTGAAGTCTTCGGGGAGATGAGCCTGCTTTCCGGGGAACGCGTTTCAGCGACCATCATGACTGCGGAGACATGCCAGGTTGCCGTTATGAATCAAAAAAACTTCCGGCATGTGCTTAACCGCTTTCCCGCTCTCCAGATATTTTTTTATAAATTGCTCGTCAGCAGGATCACCAAGATGAACATGCAGCGGGCCGAAGAGTTGGCTTCCGGGATGGTCGGGCAGCTCTCGGATATTTCGCCCGTGGAACTCTGTCAGATGATTAACTCCAATCAGAAAACCGGCAAACTGAACATTGAAAGCGAGGACAAAAGGGCCCTGATCATGTTCAATGAGGGGGAACTGGTGCATGCCGAACTGGATACTATGGTTGGCAGGGAAGCTTTCTACCAGATACTTACCATCGACACCGGACGGTTTAATTTCAGCCAGGGGTTAACGGCGACGGAAAAATCGTTTGATGTTCTTGGCGGTTTTATGGGTATGCTTATGGAAGGAATGAAGCGCCTGGATGACACGCATCATTGAATCTGACATCCTGCCGTAAATGCACGAAACAGCCAATGATTATTCTTTCGCATGGGTAAATTGGTGATGAACAGAAGACAGTTGAAAAACGATGTCTTGAAACTTCTGCAGAAGACGAATTTTGCAGAGATATTACCAGAACTGGAAAAATACCCGGCAAATAGTCTGCTCAATCCTCTGTTTCTTGCACTCTGTGATCCGGTTGAAAGAGTTCGATGGAATGCAGTGCTTTGTTTTGGTTGGCTGGTTCCGGCCATGGCCGAAATAGAGATGGAGGCTGCTCGGATTGTCATGCGCCGTTTTCTCTGGTCACTCAATGATGAATCGGGAGGGATAGGCTGGGGATCGCCAGAAGCGATGGGCGAGATAATGTGTCATAACCCCAAGCTGCGTCACGAATACCTGCATATGCTTATCTCGTATATGCGCGAGGACGGCGAAAACCTCTTTGAGGACGGTAATTATCTTGAATTGCCCCTGCTCCAGCGAGGACTGCTGTGGGGCATCGGCAGACTTTGTCAGGAGCACCAAAAGGAGATGCTCGAACGTGGAATAGTCGTTGATCTGCGTGCCTACCTCAAGTCTTCCGATTTGCACGTAATTGGACTAGCTATCAGGTGTCTGGGACTGCTGGGTGTTGCGGCTGAGATTGATGCCATTCGTCGCTTCGAGACGTGTCAGGAAAAACTACATCTCTTTATCGATGACGAAATAAAAGAAATATCAGTAGCAGAACTTGCCCGGCAAGCGCGCGGTGTCCATTAGGGTTATACGGCCGGAGATCTCATTCATCACCTTTTATTACACCTCATCTCTCAAAGAATTCCTGTCGGCATTGGTGGCACTTTGCTGCCACCGAGAATAAAGCCCCCATCCATGCGTAGAATTGCCCCGGTCATATACGTGGCTTCAACTGCTAAAAAGTAGACGGTAATGGCAACTTCGTCCACATAGCCGGTACGGCCAAGGAGAATGGTGTCATAAATTGCCTCTTTTTCCTGCCTGGAGAGGTTCGCCCACCCTCGCGTACCCTCTCCATGTCTGCTTTCTATGAGGCCGAGCATCAGTTCGTTGACGCGAATGCCAGGTGCTGCCTGCCGGGCCCAGGTCTCGGTGAACGATTGGATGGCCTTGTTGGCGGCACTGTAGCCGTCGTTAAAAAAGACTGCCGCCGGTCCGCTTCGCCCGGTGTTACCGGCTATAGACGATATGTTTACTACCGCTCCCCCGGTCTCTTGTGGCAGAAGTGGGAAGAGATGATGAAAAAGGAGCCATTTAGCCTTCACCGTTGTATCGAATTCTGTGTCCCACTGGTCCGTATTGTGGGGGAGATCATAGCTGCCGTGGACTACAGGCATGCCGCCGCGTTCGATGTTATTGATAAGAAAATGAATTGTCCCTGTCTGGCCGCTGATAAATTCTCTGAGTTGCACTACCGCGGTTTTTTGCCGCAGATCGGCAGGGAAGGTGAGGTAATGGTACCCGGCCGCGGTAAACTCCTCTTCCATTTCTGCAATGGACTCCGGCCAGTCATAGACCGGCAGAATAAGGGTTGCCCCATGGCTTGCAAATTTTCGGGCAATAGCCCGACCAATTGGTCGGGAAGCCCCTGGGATGAGAACGTTTTTTCCTTGCAGGTGCATCATCTGGGTATTTATAAAATCGAGTTGAGGAAGGGCTGAGCTGGTTCCGCAATCGGTGTGTCGATAGCATCCTGACGCTGCAGGCGGAACATGGCGAGAATGTTATCGTCCATACACAGCCGGTAATCATCGGTGGCGAGAATATTATTGTTGACCGGGTTTATCAGCCGGGCGGAAATATACAGTATCCGGTCGGACCTGGAGATTGTCCCGACCAGTATGGCCTGAGCCTGTTGCCCCGCACTGAGCTGGGACAGGTCCCTGGTCAATATTGTCTCGCCTGATTTCGGTTCTATATGAAGCGTATTGGCCAGTTTCATCTCCCGGACTGTAAAGCCAAGTTGAACCAGTCTGGATGCTATGTGTTCCTGGAGAACACGGCCGAAGTGCGACGTTTGTTCCAGGTCGTTATTGTCAACAAAGGTGGTTACCAGGACCGGCATCTCCGGTTGGTGCGGTATCATAGGCGGCATGGTTCTCTCCGCCAGGTGGTCGGCAATGCTGAAGGACAGCTGGATCAGGTCGGTTTCTCCGCCAAGGAGTGGTTCAAGCCGGGTGCCGTTAAAGGAAGTGCAGCCGCAATACCACAGCAGAATACCGGTTAGCGCCGCGAGGGTAGTGAGTCGCTGTACTGAAAATTTCGTGAAAAATAGGCTGGTGCTGTTTTCTCTGTGCATGGCTTGATTCTACTCTACAGTGCTGTTTTAGAAACCGTTGTATTACCGGTGTCGGTCTTGGCGGGGCGGACGGCAATGGAAGCTGGTTGCGGGAAGGGACCCATTGTTCCTGGCACGCTTTTGCTGGTGAGCTTGATGGTTTTTGTCTGGGGCATACTCTGCTGGTACTGGTAGAAATCTTTTTCATTAATATAATAGATATCGGATGCCCGGAAGAGATATTGACTATCGGTTATCATGGAGGTCGTTATAATGATCTCGTAATGACCGCTGTCAACCAGACTGGTATTGGCGACATCGGCTGCGGCACCTGCAGCAAGGAGTATCAGGTCGACGGGTGCATTACGCAGTACCACGACCGCAGCAGACAGCCCGGTCAGCAGGCCCGGCTGCAGGCTGCGGACCCGATCGCTGTTGTGGAAGACGACCTGCACTTTATAGCTTACCTCGATTGCTTGCTGATCGGCCTGACTTTTGGTCGGTATACCATAACCGAAAAGGTTGGTGATAAGTAAATCGTGGAATGCTTCATTGAAGGTACTCGTTTCATTGGCCTGACAAGAAGAATTTTCGTCGCCGCAGGGCGTCTTGACATAGACCGCTTTGTCGTGATTCTCAGTGAGGATGAGCTGATTATTGATGCGATTTGCCAGATCTTTTGCCAGGACATCCCAATGGGAAGCTGCCTGCATTTTTTTCTGTTGCGAATAGGGATAACTTATTGGTTCCGGGATCCGGCTGCTGCAGTTGCACAGCAGGAAGATTAACGGAAGACAGATATAAAACGACCGCATGGAGATTCTCCGCTGACTTTGAAATGTATATTGCTTAGAAACTGTATCGGTCTGTCGGCGAAAAAGTAAAGAGAATTCTGTGACTTTAAAGCGCTGTTTTATACTAATCCTCTGGCAAATGAAGGAGTGTACCTGTATCAAAGGAATGTCTTTTTTGTTTCGGAATTGTTTGGATGTGTAATGATCTCATCCCGCTAACGAGTGCGGGATAAGCTCCTTCACGAAACAGTTTTTTCGTAAAAAGCACGAGAAAACTGTTTCTAAGTCACTAAATACTTATATTATCAGGAGAGATAGGAAACTGGTACCTTTGTGTACCAGAATCGAATCTTTCTGTTATCTCATTTTTTACAACACGTTGGATTAATGTCTATAGATCTCCATATTCACTCGACAACGTCCGATGGGACCATGAGTCCGGTCGAACTCGTTCATTATGCCCATAAAAAGGGCTTGTCGGCTATTGCGATTACCGACCACGATACTATTGATGGCGTTGATCAGGCTCTTGCCGCTGGTCAGAATATTGGCCTGGAAGTTGTTGCGGGGATTGAGTTGAGTGTTAAGTATTCAAATCATAACGTGCATATACTTGGATATCTCTTTGACTATCGACAGAGGGAATTCCATATAGCCCTGGAACAACTTCAGGTTGGAAGAATTGCGAGAAATAAAGAAATTATTGTTAAGCTCAACCGACTTGGCCTTGCTCTTCAGTTACATGAACTGGAAGAATCCGCCGGCTCCGGACAAACCGGCAGACCGCATATAGCACGGCTCATGGTGGAAAAAGGCTTTGTTCAATCGATGGATGAGGCTTTTGAAAAATATCTTGGCCAGGGAGGGCTTGCCTATACATCCAGATTTGTCTATGAGGCAAAAGAAGCCATCTCCTTTATTCAGAAAGCCGGGGGAGTTGCTGTGCTGGCTCATCCGCTGCAACTCGATAAATCGGTTGATAACCTTGATTATGCGGTGCAACAATTGCGCGATATGGGGTTAGATGGAATTGAGGTGTATTATCCCAATCACTCAAGGTCATTTCGAAAAAGGCTTATAGCTCTTGCCGAAAAATATAGTTTGCTGATGACCGGAGGGAGTGATTTCCACGGGAGCATCAGGCCCGGGACAACTCTGGCCGGCGGGAAGAATGTGTCCGTACCGGCAAAGCTGCTCGTCGACATGAAACAACGCGCTGAACAAAGCAGGCATAACAACAAAAAAAGGTGTTAAAAGGACAATTATGACGATGTACTCGATCCTGGTAGTTGATGATGAACCAAATTATCTCGTCGTCCTATCGGAGCTGCTGAAGGATGAAGGTTTTGAAGTTTTCACCGCTTCTGACGGGGAGCAGGGACTGAAAATAATCGAAGATGTAGACCTTGATATTGTCATCACTGATATGCAGATGCCCAATATGAATGGTTTGCAGTTTTTAGATAAAATAAAGGCCAAGAACCCTGACCTGCCGGTTATTGTTATAACTGCCTTTGCCGAGGTGGATAAGGCTGTCGCGGCCATGCAGGCCGGAGCCTATAACTATCTTGCCAAACCTTTTTCCAATGATGAGCTGATAATAACTCTCAAAAAAGGTGCCCAGCATTATTCGCTCATCCGGGAAAATACCCGGTTGCGGGATGAGATCAAAGGTAAAAGCGGCTTCAGCGGCATGGTCGGCAAAAATCCAAAGATGTTGCAGGTCTACCAGCTTATAGAAAAGGTATCACCTACCCATGCATCGGTGCTCATCACCGGCGAGAGTGGAACCGGCAAGGAACTGGTTGCCAAGGCAATCCATATGAACAGTCCGCGGGAAGCACAACCGTTTATTGCCGTCAATTGTGCCGCGCTTTCGGATAATCTGCTGGAGAGCGAGCTCTTCGGTCACGAGAAGGGTGCCTTTACCGGAGCGGTCTCCATGCGCAAAGGGCGCTTCGAGCTTGCCGACCAGGGGACAATTTTTCTCGATGAAGTCGGGGAAATTCCCCTTGCGCTGCAGGCCAAATTACTGCGGGTTCTCCAGGAAAAAACCTTTGAACGTGTCGGCGGCGGAAAAACCATTGAGGTGGATGTACGTATTATCAGCGCTTCAAACAAGGATCTGCGGGAGGAAGTTGCCGGAGGTCGGTTCAGAGAAGATCTTTTCTACCGGCTCAATGTTATTCCGGTTAATCTGCCTGCCCTGCGGGAAAGAATGGACGATATGCGGCTTCTCGCTGATTTTTTTATCGCCAAATATCAGAAAGAGCTCGCGAAACCGGCCCTGAGAATTTCCGGTGACGCCATGAAACTGCTGATGAAACTCCCTTGGGAGGGCAATATCCGGGAGCTGGAAAACACCATTGAGCGGGCGGCAATATTATGCTCGGGCGATGTTATTGAAGCTGAAGATGTTCAGCCGGATACCCTGTACAGCGACGAGCGGCCGGCATGGGGACAGGATATGGATCTGCGCCAAATAGTTCCTGAGAATGCCGGACTGAACGAGGTCCTTTATGCAGTCGAGAAAAAAATGCTCACTCAGGCCTTGATCGAAACCGATTATGTGCAGGCCAGAGCTGCGGAGAATCTCGGTATTACCAAAAGTCTTCTTCAGTATAAGATGAAGAAGTACCAGATTCAAAAGAAGAAGTGAGACGGGTCAGGATCGTTCGCCGGAAACGCCCCAGTGCAGTTTGTTGCGCAGGATGGTAAAATAATCCCGGGTCGAAGAGACGATCAGCTGCAGCGTTTGTCCGGCGGTTTCGATTTCCAGTTCGTCGCCGTCGCGCATTTCCCAGAAGGCCTGGCCGTCAATAATGATCTGGGCCCGTTCGGCGCCGCGGCCGGCATCAAAACGGGTTCTGATACGCTTATCCGCCGGCAGAATAATTGGTCTGCTGCTGAGCATGAAAGGGCAGATTGGGGTCACGGTGATGGTCGCAAGTCCCGGATACACCAGCGGTCCACCGGCAGAAAGGTTGTAGGCTGTTGATCCGGTAGGGGAAGAAAATATCAGGCCGTCCGCTTTATAGGTGGTGATGTATTCGTCATCAGCTTTGGTCGAAAGACGGAGGAGTCGATCGAGAACATTTTTGGTGATGACTACATCATTGAGGGCATAGCGATAGTCGGTGACCTGATCTTTGGCGATGAGTCGTGCTTTGAGCATTAGCCGGTTCTCAATGGTCAGTTCCCCCGCCAGGATACGTTCAAGGGCTTGAAATGTTTCTTTTTCGGTCAATTCGGTCAAAAAACCAAGATTGCCGAGATTTATACCCAGGACCGGGATTGCGTGTCGAGCGGCTTGTTCGGCTATATGCAGCAGGGTCCCGTCCCCGCCCAGGACAATGATGATGTCGAGACGCGGGGTGATTTCATTGAGATAAACAACGATATTCCGCTGCTGTAACCAATCCGACAAGGTTGCTGCGTAACTGTCGGACCGGGCATCGTCGAGTTTTGTGATGATGCCGACCGTGCTGATAACGAGGCTGGTCTCAGTTCTAAAAACCGTTTTTTTGCCGGTCATTCCACTTTACCGAGCTCTTTTGAGCGAATGACCGCAGCCTCGACCACGTCCATGATAATGCCATGAAAACCGACTTTTTCCAGAACATGTATGGCGGTGATGGCTGTTCCACCGGGTGAAGTAACCTTGCCCCGCAGTGCTGCCGGGTGTTCGCCGCTTTCTTTGAGCAGTTTCACCGAACCGGAGACGGTCTGCAGTGCGAGTTTTTCGGAAACAACCCGGGTAAGTCCGGATTTCACCCCGGCGTCAATCAGGGCCTCGATGAACGAAAAGACATAGGCCGGACCTGAGCCGCTCAGCCCGGTTACTGCGTCAAGATGTACCTCGTCCAGGATAACAACTTCGCCAACGGCGAGAAAGATTTCCTCGGCTGCCCGTAATTCCTCATCGCTGACATTGTCGTTTCTGCTGAGAGCTGATGCGCCTTCCAGCACTAATGCCGGTGTATTCGGCATAACCCTGATCATCTTCGTATCGTATTTACCTATTGTTTCTAGATAAAAGGAAATTGGCAGACCGGCGGCAATACTGATCATAATATGATGCGACTGGACCCGTTCTCGACAGTCAAGCAGCAGGGCCTTCATGGTCTGCGGCTTGACAGCAAGAATGATGATCCGGCAGTTGTCAAAAATCGGCGCATTGCTCTCAAAAGTCTTAACCGAGTAGGTTTGTTCCAAATGGTCGCGCCGGAAGTCATTAGGTTCGGCCACGAGGATATCGTTTTCCCGGTACAGACCTGAGGCGATAATTCCTCTGATCAACGCCTCAGCCATCTGACCGCCGCCAATAAAACCTATCTGCTGTTTCATAATTTTCCTCGGTTGAGTGAAATATCTGGAAGGATGAAAAAGAAAAATTTCTATGCAATCATAATCGGTTTCAGGTAAATATCAAATCCAATACATTTATTCAATCATTTACCAATTTCATATAACCAGGGTATACAAGCCTTGCTGCGTGACGTGGAAATAATTTATCGCGCAAAAATCCTTCGCGGGGTTATAGTCTCACCATAAAAAAACATAAATCGAGAGGAACGAATGATCCATAAAGACTTATTAGAAATTTTGGCCTGTCCCCAGTGTAAAGGCCCGGTAAAACTGAAAGACGACAAAGAATTGGTGTGTGAAAAGTGCATGCTTTTGTATGAAATCAGAGATGATATCCCGATCATGCTCATCGATAAGGCCAAAAAATTAGAATAGCTTATATTTTTATCTCACAGTTAAGGTCTCTTGACCTGTACAGCATTTAAGATCGGTTGTTCGTTTGAAATGGAGGGAGAGCATGTCCATTGCTGAAAAATCGACCCTGTTGTTTGACCGCTTCACGGTTAAAGGAAACCATGCCGAGAGCGATTACTTTGGCTTGATAAAAAAACTGGTAGCCAACAGGCAAAAAGAAGGTGAGGTCTGGCAGCAAGCTATTGATGCGGCATATGATTTGGTTCGACAGGAAATTCTGGAAAACCAAGGTAAGCCGACCCAATTGATTGCGTTTGGCACTTCAGGCTGGCGGGGAAAACTCGGCAAGGATGTGTTTTGCCATTCCGTGGCCCTGGTCACAACCGCAATTGTGCAAATGTACCAGGCCGTCGACAGTGACCCTGATCTTGGCTCTTTGCTTGGGGTGAAAAGCCTGGCTGAAGCCCAAAAACGTGGGTGTGTACTCGGCTTTGACAACAGGTTTGCCGGCGAGCTTTTAGCCTGTCAGGTGGCTTCTGTCCTGAGCAGTGGCGGTTTTACGGTGCAGTATGCCGGAGAATCAACCACCGGAGTGCTTTCAGCGGCGGTATTAGAGAAGCGTGCGGCTTTTTCGATCAACCTCACGCCCTCGCACAACCCTTTGGAGTACGGCGGATACAAGTTCAACGCAGCCGATGCCGGGCCTGCGGCATCGGAGATTACCGCGAGGATTACCGGCAATGCTCGCGCCCTTGCCGACGGCAAATTTTCCTATACGACGATTCCGTGCCGTACAGCAGAGGACATAAAGGCTCTTGATCATGTGCAGCAGTTTGATTCTCTTGAATGCTGGAAAAATCTGGTGCAAAAGAACCACCATGCTCATGGTTTGGATCTTAACGGTTCAATCGGTGCATTTTTACAGCAGAACGACATGGTTATAGCAGTCGATTGCGTGCATGGTGCAAGCCGTCTGCACATCCAAACTCTGTTCAATGACTGTTCATGCTCCCGGTTGATTCTGCTGCGCAATAATGCGGATGTAACCTTTGGCGGGGTGGCCCCGGAACCATCGACCGCCAATATGCAGGAAGTTGTGCGTATTCTCAAGGAACGGAAGGAACCGCTGAAACTGGGCGCGATAATTGATCCGGACGGGGACAGAATCCGTTTTACCGATGGACACACGGAAATAGGCATGAACCAGTTTGGTGCCATGGCCTATCATTTTCTCCACGAATATAAAAAGAAAAAGGGGATGGTGGCGAAAACGGTCGCCACCTCGAATCTGGCCAACAGTATCGCCGAGAATTTCCAGGAAGAGTTGTTTGAACCAAGTGTCGGATTTAAAAATTTCAAGCCGGTTATAGGCAGGGCCCTGGTCTATTTTGAGGAATCAGACGGGATATCGATAATAGGACATACCCCGGAAAAAGATGCCTACATCGGTCTGCTCCTTGCTCTGGAGATGATGCTTGCCACGAAAATGAACCTTGGCGACTATCTGCGTGAGATTGAAGGCCAGTTTGGTGCTTTTTATCCGGATCGAGACGGGATCGAGGTGCGTGCCAAGGGAGAAGAATTGCAGTCTCTTCTGGCCGGCCTCGAAAAATATGGTGAAGGCAGCACTGTGGTGATCGGTGATTCGGTCCGGCGCATTAGAAAAGTGATCACCATCGATGGTCGAAAAATGGTCTTTGAGGATGGGTCCTGGTTGATGATACGCGCCTCAGGGACAGAGCCTAAGGTCCGTTTTTATGTTGAATCCAGGACCGCAAGCGGAACAGCTGAACTTGTTACCGCTGCAAAAGCAATGCTGACCGAGATTGGAATTTTGTAAAGCGTCTCTTCAGGCTGGTTGCCTTTTGCTGTTCAGGTATTATTGTCAGCTTGTAGTAAAAAATATATTTATTCTATTAAATTCAGGAGCTGTGTATGTGGGAATATACTGACAAGGTGCAGGAACATTTTCTTCACCCGCACAATGTGGGAGAAATTGAAAAGCCGAGCGGGACAGGGGATGTCGGTTCGCTTGCCTGCGGAGATGCGTTGAAATTGACGCTTAAAATTAATAAGGACGATATCATTACCGAAGCCAAATTTAAGACTTTTGGTTGTGCCAGTGCCATTGCATCATCGTCTGTTTTGACGGATATGGTAACCGGTATGTCGGTGGATGAAGCCGCGAAAATTACCAATGAAGATATTGCCAGTGCGCTGGGCGGGCTGCCAAAAGAAAAAATGCATTGTTCCGTAATGGGTCGCGAGGCCCTGGAGGCGGCGATTGCCGACTATCGCGGTCAGGTTTTGCCGATGGCGCAAGGCGAAATTGTCTGTGAATGCTTCGGCGTGACCGATCTTGAGATTATCAGGGCCATAAAAGAATCGAGCCTGCGTTCTGTTGAAGAAATCACCAATTTCACCAAGGCTGGCGGCGGATGCGGAAAATGTGAAGATAAGCTGCGGGAAATCTTACAACAAACTGTAAGCGGCAAGGAATCAGCAGTGCCGGTAAATGTAAAGCTTAAGCCGAAGAGAATGACCTCGCTGCAGAAGATAAAGAAAATAGAGGAAGTCCTTGAGCGGGAGATTCGGCCAGGCCTTAGAAAAGATGGTGGAGATATTGAGCTGATTGATGTGGATGGTGATTTTGTCATCGTTTCCCTGCGCGGAGCCTGTAAAAGCTGTCATAAATCGCAAACCACCATAAAAGAATATGTGGAAAAGAAATTACGCGAACTTGTTCTGGAAAGCTTGATCGTGGAGGAAGAGAATTAATGGCCTCGGCAAACCCAAAAACCATCTATATGGACAACAATGCAACTTCTCGGGTCGCACCGGAAGTTGTTGAGGCAATGATGCCGTATTTGACGGAGTCCTACGGTAATCCGTCGAGCATGCATACCTTCGGCGGCCAGGTAGGAGCAGCAGTCAAGACGGCACGGAAAAAAGTGGCAGACCTGCTGGGGGCTGATCCCGAGGAAATAACCTTTACCAGTTGCGGCACCGAGAGTGATTCCACCGCGATCCTTTCGGCGTTGCGGACCTTTCCCGAAAAAAGACACGTAATCACAACCAGGGTTGAACATCCAGCGGTTAAAAACCTCTGCGACAGTCTGCAAACGGTAACCGGTCATAAATACAAGGTCACTCGATTGAAAGTTGATGCGGAAGGCATGCTGGATATGGCCGAATACGAAGCAGCTCTTACCGACGATACGGCCATTGTCAGTGTGATGTGGGCCAATAACGAGACGGGTGTTATCTTCCCGGTCGAAGAAATGGCCGCGATGGCCAAACAGAGAGGTATTCTTTTTCACACTGATGCAGTGCAGGCTGTTGGCAAAATAGATATCGACCTGGCCAAACTGGATATTGATTTCTTGTCCCTGTCAGGCCACAAACTGCATGCCCCCAAAGGGATAGGGGTCCTGTATATAAAGAGAGGGACGCTCTTTGTGCCATTTTTAACCGGAGGGCACCAGGAAAGTGGTCGACGGGGAGGTACCGAAAACGTCGCCTCGATTGTTGGTCTGGGTCGCGCCTGTGAGCTTGCCGGCGAGAAAATGGCTGAGGAAAACGGGCGGGTAAAGCAGCTCCGTGATAAGCTCGAAGAAGGCTTATTGGCAAAAGTTCCAAAGTCCATGCTGAACGGACACAAAACAGCCCGTTTACCCAATACCGCAAATATCAGTTTTGAGTTTGTCGAAGGTGAAGCAATTCTGCTGCACATGAATCAACATAGGATTTGTGCTTCATCAGGTTCCGCCTGTACGTCAGGATCTCTCGAGCCGTCGCACGTCCTTCGGGCGATGGGGGTTCCCTTTACTGCAGCTCATGGCTCGATCCGATTTTCTCTTAGTGTCTATAACACCGAAGATGAGGTCGATTTTGTCATTGAAAAAATGCCTGCCATCATCGCGTCTTTGCGGAAGATGTCACCTTTCTGGAAGGGATGAGGCGTTCTGCCCTGGTTTCTTTTGTTTTTGAGTATACTGTTTGAAAGATTACTGATAGCGCCGAGTTGTATGACCCATAATCCTTTTGGCGTACGCAACAGCACCCTTCCTGCCCCGCTGCAAAGAGCGGGGTAATTTCCCTCACGGGATGACTTCTTTAAAAGCACAAGATTATTAATCGCCGCCACTCAAGGAATTTTATTTGAATCTTCTTACCTCTTTGCAACATCAAGGTGAGAAGATTTTTTTGTGTGTTATTCATCCTCATGAATAGGAATTTCTTTTATCTGGACGGATTGTGTGGTTTATTTTAAGAGTGGTGTGTTTTTTTGGCCTTCTTTTGCAATGTTTCACAATTCTATCTTTTTAATGGTTATCGGTTATGGCGCTAAGAAGTACTGGGACACAACGTCGATCCTCAATGAAAAAGACAGTGAAGGATCAGTCGGGTGCAGGAAAAATTAAGATTGGCGAGCTGTTAAGCAAGGCGGGTTATATAACCCCGACGCAGCTGGAGGCGGCCAAGAAAATACTGCAGAAAAGTGGCGGTAGGCTTAGTACCATTTTACGGCAGTTGGAATATATCGACGAAAACACTGTTTTTACCTTTCTCAGTCGTCAGCATAATTATCCCGCAGTTATTATCAAGAACGAACCGCCCTCAAAGGAAGCCCTCAAACTGCTGAAATATGAGCAGGTCAAAGAATACCTGGCCTTTCCCATGCGCATGGCCGGTAACACGCTGCAGATCACCATGGCTGAACCCTCTAACTCTACCGCGGTGGAGGAGATTCAGAATCTGGTGAATATGGAGTTATCCGTCTGTGTCTCGACAGAGCGGGATATTGTTGATGCCTATCAGAAATATTATGGCATCGACGAAGAGGAAGCAGAGTCTGTTCTAGGTGTTAAAGAAGAAGTCGAAGACGAACTCGATATAACCAATGTCGATGATTTTGGTTCGATCGTTGCTGAAGCCGCCGACGATTTTGAACTGGAGGTCGACGATACCGACGACACAGGCGAGCAGTTCGCCGCATCGGATGCACCAATTATCAAACTGGTAAACGGTATTCTGATCAAGGCTGTCCAGGATGGGGTATCCGATATTCATATCGAACCCTATGAAAAAAATATGCAGGTCCGCTATCGTAAGGATGGTGCCCTGTTTAAAACGATGAATCTGCCTCTGACCATTAAAAATGCCCTGGTCGCCCGAATGAAGATTCTGTCCGGCCTGGATATCACCGAAAGAAGAGTTCCCCAGGATGGGCGCATCAAGATGCGTATGGGCAAGAATCGATCCGTCGACTTTCGGGTTTCCTCCCTGCCTACCTTGTATGGAGAATCGGTGGTTCTGCGTATTCTTGATAAATCTTCGTTGAATGTCGATCTCACTAAGCTCGGTTTTGAGGTTGAGACCTTTGAAATGCTGAAAAGATGTCTCAGTAATCCCCAGGGCTTGCTGTTGGTAACCGGTCCTACTGGTTCTGGCAAGACGGTTACTCTCTATTCCGCCCTTAACTCTATGAATAGTGAAGATATAAAGATCCTCACGGCCGAAGATCCGGTCGAGTTCAACTTTAAAGGTATCAATCAGGTCAATGTCCATCAGGAAGTAGGCATGACTTTCGCCGCCGCCCTGAAGGCTTTTCTCCGGCAGGATCCAGATATAATCATGGTAGGTGAGATACGGGATATTGAGACGGCTGAAATTGCCATTAAAGCAGCCATGACCGGCCATCTCGTTTTTTCCACGCTCCATACCAACGACAGTCCCGCTACTATCGGTCGTCTGGTCGATATTGGTATTCCACCCTATATGCTGGCTTCTTCCGTGAGCATGGTGCTTTCCCAGCGGTTGGGACGGAAATTATGTTCGAAATGCAAAAAAATCGTCGAATATTCCCCAGAGGAGCTAATCAAGGTCGGTTTCCATGAAGAAGAAGTGGCCAATCTGACAATCTATGGACCGAACGGCTGCCAGGAGTGCAATAACCTCGGTTATAAAGGGCGGGTCGGTTTCTTCGAGCTGATGGAAATCACCGAGGAGGTTGCCAAAGCGATCAGTGCCGAGGTTCCTGAGGACCAGCTGCGAAAGGTAGCAGTCAAGGAGGGGATGATGCCGCTGCGGGAGGCGGCCCTGCAGAAAGTCAGGGCGGGGATTACTAGTATCGAGGAAGCCCTGCGGCGAACGGTCGCCCATAAAGAGAGCCTGCCGGCATACATGGTCAATCCGGATGAGGAGCAGTATGAAGACGGCGATGTGATTATCCGGGAGGGGAATAAGGATATAGATTTTTTCAAACTGATCCGTGGTGGTCTTACGGTCGTAAAAGGCGGCAAAAAAATTGCCGAGCTGACCGAACCTGGGGAATATTTCGGGGAAATGGCCTCGATTACCGGAGAGCATAGAACCGCCTCGATCATATCCCAGGGAAGATCGACGGTAAAACGTTTTCCCGGTGACAAGCTTGAGGAAATAATTGAAAAATATCCAGATGTCTCCAACTATCTCTTTAAAACCATGACCAGGCGTTTACAAAAATCCAATCAGATCATCGTCAAACTTGCCGGTGGAGGGCGTCGACCGCCCACCGGGCCGCCGCCGCAACAGGCCAGATCGTAGACGGCAGCAGGTTTGGTAATGTTGGCCAGCTCGACCTCAGTGGGAAGCGTTAAATCGGTAAAGAAGGAGCTGCGCGTAGTGGCGCTGCTTGACGGGCGACCCGGTCATGAAAAACAGACCATGGGCATCATCCATGCGCTTCAACAAAGGTGCTCCGTCGAGATTGTTTCGATAAAGGTCGGACGTTTGGCCCTGCTGGATGAGGCAGTGCAGACGATTCGTCTGTTGCTCCCCGGGAGTGTGGGCGGGGCGGATGACCCGAGAATTGCTGAGGCCGATCTGTTGATTGGTACCGGCAGCCGTACACATCTTCCGATACTCTTCTACAAAAAAAAATATGCAATTCCTGCTGTTACCTGCATGACGCCGCCCTGGTATCTGCAGCCTCGGTTCGATCTGTGTTTTGTGCCGGAACATGATGGCAAGCGAGAAGGCGGCAATATTGTACTCACCGTTGGGGCTCCTAATGCTTCGCTCGATAGAAGAAAACACCAGCTGGAGTGCGGCCTGATTCTGCTGGGTGGAGTGGATACCAAAAGCCATCGATGGGAGAGTCGGCAGATTGTCGAGATGGTCGAGAAAATAGTCAGTACAGATACGGGAAAAATCTGGACGGTTTCTTCCTCTCCCAGGACTCCGCACGAAACAGTGGCTTTGATCTCTGCGCTTTCTGATACATACGACAACATCCATTTTTTTGATTACAGAGACACCCCTCCCGGCTGGATAGAAGAGCAATATGACAAAAACAGTGTGGTGTGGGTGACCGCCGATTCTATTTCCATGATTTATGAAGCCATTACCGCTGGCTGTCGGGTAGGAATTTTCCCCATGCAATGGCTGCGTGAAAACAGCAAATTCAGAAAAAACGAACTTCTTCTGATCAATAAAAAACTGGTAACCCCCTTTGCCACATGGGAAGAGGGCAAGATGAATCAGGCCGACGGCCAAAACCTTAATGAAGCACAACGATGTGCTGAGCGGATCTTAGCGAAATGGTGGCCGGAAAACTTACAATAGTGCAAATTCTGCCGGAACTTGACGAGGGCGGGGTAGAGGGGGAGACCTTTGATCTTGCCGTCTACCTGGCAGCGCATGGGCATCGATCCATAGTCATCTCCGGCGGGGGCCGACTGGTGGCACAACTGGAGCAGGCCGGGTGCGTGCATATAACCTGGCCGCATATTGGTGAAAAGAGTGTGCGTTGTCTGCCATATATTTCGAAATTGCGCTCCCTGTTGATCGCGGAGCAGGTTGATGTGCTGCATCTGCGATCACGCCTGCCGGCCTGGGTGGGCTATCTTGCCTGGAAACTTCTGCCGACTTCCGAAAGACCGGTGCTTATCACCACTTTTCATGGCTTTCACTCCATAAATTTTTATTCAGCGATAATGACCAAAGGGGAACGTGTGGTTGCTGTGTCGGAGATTATAAAAAAGCATATCCTCGATAACTACCGGGTTGATCCTCAGATAATCAGGTTGATTTATGGTGGATTTGACAGCAAATCCTTTTCAGCTGATGCCGTTTCAGTTGATCGCGTTCGGCAATTACATAAAAAGTGGCTGACCGGCCATGAAGGGAGACCCGTTATTATTCTTCCCGGCAGGTTTACCCAGTTGAAAGGTCAAGATGTTCTGATTGAAAGTCTCGCTCTCATCAAAGACCGGGAATTTGTCTGTCTGCTCGTAGGAGATACCGAAGAACATCCGGCATTTACCCAGAAATTGCGTGATCAGATACAATTATACGGGCTCGAAGATAAAGTTCTGCTCGCAGGGCACTGCAGCGATATGCCTGCGGCACTGCTTCTGGCGGATATAGTTGTTTCGGCGTCTTCCACCAGGCCGGAGGCGTTTGGCAAGGTGGCCATCGAGGCGATGGCCATGGGCAAACCGATTATCGCGACGGCCCATGGCGGCAGCCTGGAGACAGTCATGCCGGGGAAGACCGGCTGGCTGGTGCCGCCGCTTGATGCAAAAGCGATGTCAGTGGCCATTAGCGAGGCCCTCTCGGACCCGCTCACCGCTGAAAAAATGGGTCGACAGGGGCAGGCATGGGTAAATACACATTTCACTGCACAGATCATGTGTGAAAAAACTGTTGCACTCTATTATGAGGCCCGGCAGGAAAAAAGACGCTGACCTGAAAAAGCAGACTGCCTCTCCGTTGGCAATAACAGTTATTCCCTTTTACAATGGCGTTCGAGGAATTCACACTCCTTGGGCGACAAATCGAATTTTTTGACCACTTTTTCAAGCAGTTTCCAGCGTGCTGTCTCCGGCTTTTCCTCTACCAGCTCAGAAAATTCTTTGATCGCTTTCTGCATCTTGTCCCCCGGGGGATGGATCGTCGTTTTGGGCATAGGGTCTACCTTTTATTATTGGACATTGGTGCATTTGATTACCACTAAAAATCAGCTTAGAAGGTGTTCACAGGGATATGAGGTGCCCTTTGCACGGGTGTTCCGCAGCCTGGATGGCTGCGGTCAAGCCCCCAGGGATGGGTTTA
>AMWB02017373.1_pt1 | contig 21738 bp, 21 predicted proteins | sample 200311 | NCBI WGS metagenome assembly AMWB02 (sample SAMN02737377, study PRJNA173069) | bioreactor metagenome | biome: anode biofilm in microbial fuel cells | place: USA: California | collected 2010-12-16 | reverse complement strand
AAAACCACCCGGGTGGGTGGTTTCACTGAGGTGGGCGCGGAGGGACTCGAACCCACGACCTCACGGATGTGAACCGTGCGCTCTAACCAACTGATTCGCAGACCGCATAGCCAATAGATTTTTGGTATCCGTGCGATCCACGATGGATTTCTGGAAAATCATCCGTGCGGTCTACGGATACCCCATTGACAAGATTAGGATAGCATCAAGGATTGAATTGCACAAGGAAAAACCCATAACGAATTTGACATATAGAAAATTTGTACTATTATGGATAAATGATCACATACCTTTCGAAACACTTCTACATCAAGGAAATTCACCGCGACCAGGCAAACGATGTAATCACTGGTCTTACGGGGTATTTCACTGATCCATCCCAAACGTTGTTCCTTCCTCCCCATAAGATTACCAGGGAAGAAGCCCTCGCGATGATCAACGCAGGGATTATTCTGTTTACCAATTCCAAGGAAGGTCAGCGTAAATTGTTGAGAAAAGATGAGATTTGAACAAAAACTTTGCAAAACTTTGACGGAAGTCGACTTTTTACCATAGTTACGCTTTCATCTGAAAGCTCGTTGTAATTTGCCTTTATGACCGTATTGAATACAATAACAAGTGGGGATTGATTTTGCTTGGAGGAAAATCATGACGCGTTTTGACAAATCTAAAAACTTGTTTGGTGATTCACTGTACCAGATTAGAGCGAGGAAAGCCCTGCCAATCCTTGTGCGCCAAGCGAAAGCATATTCATCGATTACATACACTGATATATCCCAAGAATTGGGAATGTCCAACCCGCGAAATATGGATTGGGTTCTTGGTAGCATCGGAAATACCCTACTTGAATTGTCTGAAAAATGGAAAGAGGAAATTCCCCTGATCAATTGTCTTGTGGTTGGTAAAAATTCTTTTTTACCAGGTCGGGGGTGGGGAACTTTTTATTCCGACGAGGACAAATATACTGCTTTATCGCGTAAGGAAAAAGAACAGCTAATCGCAAAGCGATCCATGGATGTTTTTGCTTATAAGAAGTGGGATGAGGTATTACATGCACTTGGATTAGAACCAGCTCCAAGTTATTCCTTTGGTGACTTGAAGCGTAAGGTCGAACAACATCGCGAAGGAGTTGGGGAAAGTCCTTCCCACAAAGCTTACAAGGAATATGTAAGTCAACACCCAGAGCTCTTGGGTTTACCAAGATCAGCAAGTCCAGGTGATCTCGAATATGTTTTACCCTCTGCGGATCGTGTTGATATCCGTTTCACTCATGACGATGATTGGATCATGGTTGAGGTGAAATCCAGGATTTCCAGTGAAGATGATCTTTACCGAGGAATTTACCAGTGCATCAAATACAAGGCTGTAACAGAAGCCTTTCAAACAGAAAAAGGTCTTCCGCAAAGTTGCAGGGTTGTGCTGGTGATCGAGGGATTGCTTTCAGAAAGACTTTTCAGTTTGAAAAACCAGTTGAATGTAGAAGTGATTCAGAATGTTGCTATGAAATAACCATTGACGAGGTCCACATGCCAAGATTGACCGAACAGGAAATACAGGATATCTACCGCTACATTGAATCAGACAAACCGCTGCCTGACAAATACCGCTTTCTGCTGTTCGCGGACAAGCGCGAGGTGGAGCTGGTCTGGAATGGGAAGACCAACGAGGTATGCAACATCGTACTGCCTTTCCAGGTGATCGAGCAGGTGGATGAGCCGCGGGCTGAAAAACCAGCCGATACCGCCATGCAGCTGGGTTTGTTCGATGAACGTGGTCGCCAGTTGCAGGGGTGGACGAACAAGCTGATCTGGGGCGATAACAAGCTGATCCTGTCTTCTTTGAAAAACGGTCCGATGCGTGAAGAGATCGAGAAGCAGGGCGGACTGAAACTGATCTACATTGACCCGCCCTTTGACGTTGGTGCGGATTTCTCTATGGATATTGAGATCGGTGATGAAACCTTCACCAAGAAACCGAACATACTGGAAGAGATTGCGTACCGTGATACCTGGGGAAAAGGCGCGGACAGTTTCATCGCCATGATCTATGAACGCCTTTTTCTGATGTATAGCTTATTGTCAAATGATGGAAGTATTTACGTTCATTGTGATTGGAGAGTAAGTCCGTATATAAGATTATCGCTTGATGAAATATTCGGAAAAGAGAATTTCCGAAACGAAATAATTTGGGGTTATAGCGGATGGCGAAGAGCTGATAATCAACAATTCAGCAGAAAGCATGACACTATCTTCTATTATTCAAAGGATCGAGAAAAATGGAATTATTCCGTTGTAACGGAATCGTGGATTCCTGATATGACAATAAATGAATTATCCCAGCTTTCAGTTTTCTCTGACGAGTATGGTGATTTTGTAGTTATTTCAGGCGAAAAAACTTACCTAACAAATTTGCTTAAGGACTATATAGCTAATCGTAAACAAAGTATAAAAACTGATGAAATAGGACAGTATGTTTGGGCAGATGGGCGCAATACCGTGAAGCGTTATTTAAAGGATGTCATGGTTGAAGGAAAAGCCGTGGACGATGTTTGGAATATTCGGGCACTGACCACTTCATCAACAGAGCGACTTGGATATGATACCCAAAAACCAGAAAGCTTACTCCATAGAATCATTACAGCATCCAGTTTAGAAAATGATCTTGTCGCAGATTTCTTTTGTGGTTCTGGAACTCTTGCTGCCATTGCTGAAAAGCTTGGGCGGAAATGGATCGTAGCTGACCTAGGAAAGTTCGCCATTCACACCACCCGTAAACGCATGATCGGTGTGCAGCGGCAACTCAAAGCCGAGGGAAAGGATTACCGTGCCTTTGAAATTCTCAACCTGGGCAAGTATGAACGTCAGCATTATGTTGGTATCAATCCAAACCTGCGTGAAGAAGAGCAACAGCGGCAGCTTGAACAAAAGGAAGCCTCGTTCCTGGACCTGATCCTGCGGGCTTACCGCGCTGAAAAAACAGAAGGATTCACCACTTTCCACGGTAAGAAGTCAGGACGTATGGTGGCAGTAGGTCCGATCAACCTGCCTGTCACCCGCCTTTTCGTTGAAGAAGTGATCCTGGAATGCCGCCAGAAGCACATTACCCGCGTCGATATCCTGGGATTCGAGTTCGAGATGGGGTTATTCCCAAATATCCTGGATGAAGCCAGGAGTAAAGGGATCGACATCGCACCCAAGTACATCCCCGCGGAAGTCTTTGACAAACGCGCAGTGGAAAAGAACCAGGTGGTATTCCATGATGTTGCGTTTATTGAAGTCACTCCACATATCAAGGGAAATACAATTGCGGTTGAGTTGACCGATTTTTCAGTCTTCTATTCACAGGATTCCATTGCCAATGCAGAAGCCACGGTGAAGGACAAGGGCAGCAAGATCGTGGTGGAAAAGGGTCAGATAGTCAAGATCAGCAAGGACGCGCATGGTATTGTCAGCCGCGAAATCCTCACCAAGAACTGGACTGATTGGATCGATTACTGGTCGGTTGACTTCAACTTCGAGAATAAGCGCGAGATCATTCGCGTCAAAGATGAAACCAGTGGAGATTGGGAAGAACGTTGGACGGGGGATTACATCTTTGAAAACGAGTGGCAGAGCTTCCGCACCAAGAAGAATCGCAACCTGGAATTGACCAGTGTTTATCATGAGTGTATGCCAGGTCGTAGGAAATTGGCTGTAAAGGTAGTGGATATCTTCGGGAATGACACAATGACTGTCGTTGATGTCAACATCCCGAAGAAGTAAATAGGATGAAGGCTTAAAAAAGGAGAGGATCATGATTCAGGAATTGACCGATTTCTATTCGAATAATGGCATCCTTTCCACCAACTTTGACTGCAAGTTTTATCCTCGTTGCAATGGTGGAACTGACGTGAATCACCTGGTAAGAGGTAAATCAGCTTATGTAGGTCGTGAATACGAAAACCACAGCCTGCCCAGAATCCTTTTCGTATCATTGGATATGGGTTCAGATGACGATTTCGAATCCCCTGAAAATCGTACTCCTATTGGGGTGCGTGATGTGGAAGAAAATCGTTCCTGGTGGGTTTTTAGTCCATTATTGCACTGGTATGAAACCCATCACTTTGCACTGACATTGGCAAACTCGCTTGATAACAAATACACTCAAAAAGACGCCAACCTGATCTTCGCGCACACTAACAGCAGCAAATGCTGCGAAATCAAAGGGGATCATGGAATGTCCAGCGATGTTCTATACGAAAATTGCATCCATTACATCAAAGGCGAAGTTGAAGTACTTGACCCTGACATCATCGTAGGTCAGGGTAATAAGGCTTACGATGCCATCCGTAATAGCTTCAAGGGGGTTTCCTGGCAGAACGAATTTAAGCCGATAACAACATTACATGACCGCATCCACATTTTTCTTGTGAATGACCGCCCTGTTTTATTCTTGCAGACAATTTATCCATCTTGGCGAAACAAAAGGACGATTTTACAGCGCGAAGAACTGTACCCGTATTATCTTGATGCTGTATCAAAATACGTAAGACAATTTTTGCCGCAATTTACATAAAGGAGATCATGGCATTACATCCTGACTTTCCGGTATCACCCCACGAGATACTTGATCCTTCCATACGCTGGTTTCCGGCTGATGAAGCCCTGCGTGACACCAGCATGGAAAAATTGATGCCGCCGCTGGTTTCGCAGCTGCGAAAAAAGGTCAAAGAATTTCGTGATGGTGGTTACAGCGGTGCAACTGAAACCAGCAGGTCCTTACTTAACTGGTGGTTCAATACACATCATCTCATTCCGAAATCAGACGGTACTGAATTTGATTTCCAGTATTACTTTGCCCAGCGTGAAGCCCTGGAAACGATCATCTATCTTTTTGATGTGGTTGGCGCGAAGGACAAATATGACCTGATGCGGTTTGACAGCACTGGTTTGGTATCCACAGGGATGTTTGATGAATCCTGGCGGCGATACGTGGTCAAAATGGCGACTGGATCAGGGAAAACCAAAGTGTTGAGCCTGGTGCTGGCGTGGTGTTTTTACCACAAATTGTACGAACCCGAATCGGACCTGGCGCGAAACTTCCTTGTGATCACCCCCAACATCATCGTCCTGGACCGCATCAGAAAGGATTTCGAGGGGTTGCGGGTATTCTTTGAAGATCCTGTGATCCCTGAAAATGGATTTGGCGGTCAGAACTGGCGAGATGACTTTCAACTTACACTTCATATCCAGGATGAAGTTCACATCACCAGACCGACAGGCAATATCTTCCTGACCAACATTCATCGTGTTTACTCTGGCGCAGATACAAATCCATCCGAGGAAGATGAGGACCTGCGTGATTATTTCCTTGGAACACGACCAACAGGTGCAACCAACGAATCCAAGGTTGACCTGGGGATGATCGTGAGGGATGTGGATGAGCTGGTGGTCCTCAATGATGAAGCGCATCATATCCATGATCCACGTATGGCATGGTTCAAATCAATTGAAGATATACATAATCGCCTGAAACAAAAGGGTTCTGGGTTATCACTTCAAATCGATACCACTGCCACTCCCAAGCACAACAACGGCGCGATCTTCGTACAAACCATTGCTGATTACCCGCTGGTTGAAGCGATCTCACAGAATGTTGTCAAACACCCGATCCTGCCAGATGCGCCAAGCCGCGCAAAATTGTCTGAACGACAATCCGCGAAATACACGGAAAAATATGCGGATTACATTCACCTCGGTGTGATCGAGTGGCAGAAAGCCTATGCCGAGCATGAAAAAATGGGTAAAAAGGCGATCCTGTTCGTGATGACCGATGATACCCGTAACTGTGATGAGGTCGCTGAATACCTGGAAGGGCATTACCCTGACCTGAAAGACGCTGTCCTGGTGATCCACACCAAGAGCAATGGGGAAATTTCCGAATCTACATCTGGTAAGAGCAAGGAAGAATTGGACCTGCTGCGCGAACAGGCAAATAACATCGACAACCTGGATAGTCCATACAAAGCCATTATCTCGGTGATGGTGCTGAAAGAAGGCTGGGATGTGCGAAATGTAACGACAATAATCGGGTTACGACCTTATGCGGCACAGAGCAATATCCTGCCTGAACAGACCCTCGGTAGAGGTTTGCGTAAGATGTACCCAGGGGAGATCGAGGAATTTGTCAGCGTGGTGGGTACAGAAGCCTTCATGGATTTTGTCGAATCGATCCAGGCAGAAGGCGTAGTGTTGGAACGGAAACCCATGGGTGCAGATACAGGTCCGAAAACCCCGCTTGTGATCGAAGTGGACAATGAAAATGTGAACAAAGACATCGATGCATTGGATATTGAAATACCTGTACTCACCCCGCGTGTGTACCGCGAATACAAGAATCTAAACTCTTTGGACCCAAGCAGTCTGGAATATCAGAAAGTGATCTACCTGTCTTTCAGCGAAGAAGAGCAGCGTGAGATCGTATTCAAAGATATCACCTCTGGTGAAATCGCCCACACCACTTTTCTTGATACCGCGGGAATCGCGGATTACCACAGCGTGGTTGGATATTTCACCCAGACGATCATGAAAGATCTACGCCTGGTAAGCGGATATGACATTCTGTATGGAAGGTGAAACACTTTATCGAGATGGACCTGTTTGATCGTATCGTTGACCTGGATGACCCAAACACATTAAGAAACCTGTCAGAGTTGAATGCAACTAAAACGCTTATCAATGTGTTCAAGAAAGGGATCAACAATCTGACGATTCAGGAAAAAGGTGACGCGGAAATACGCGATTCGATCAAGCTGCGGCAAACACGCCCATTTGTGACCAAGGAACAGGGTTATCTTGTTCCCAAGAAAAGCGTGTTCAACAGGATCATCGGTGACAGTCATTTTGAGCTGGTCTTTGCGCGTTTCCTGGAAGATTGCGTGGATGTCGTATCCTATGCCAAAAACTTCCTGGCGGTCCATTTCAAACTGGATTACGTCAATGCAGATGGCGATATCTCGAATTATTACCCTGATTTCCTTGTAAAACTGAACAGTAGGAAAATCGTCGTAGTCGAAACCAAGGGGCTGGAAGATATGGATGTGCCTTTGAAGATGGAAAGATTGAAATTATGGTGCGAGGATGTAAACAAGGTCCAGAGTGACGTGGTTTACGACTATGTCTTTGTGGACCAGGAAGGGTTCGAACAGTACAGACCAACCTCGTTCAAGGAGTTGCTGGCTGGGTTCAGAGAATATAAGTGAAAATGTAACATCCGAGGAGGTAACATGCTAGAAAAAGATATAGAAACCTCATCGCAGCCTACCCTGATGAATTCTTCCCTGGGGAAGGATTTAGATTGATCGGTCAACAGGTTGAAATCAAGGGTAAGCGAATCGACATCCTGTTCGAAGACAAACTTAACAGACACATCATAGTAGAAATCAAGAGAGGGTTGCTGACACGCGAAGCACCTGGTCAGGTAATGGAGTACTACGGACTTCTCAAAGGCGAGGAACAGGAAAGATCGTATGAATTGATCTTGTGCGCAAACGTAATTCCTCCTGAAAGAACAACGTATCTGGAAAATTCAGGTATCGGATGCAAAGCGGTCCCTGCGCAAAGGATAAGGGAAGTCGCTGCCAAGTACAATTATTCCTTCATTGATGACCAACCTAAACCTCCTGATGTTAAACCTTTGCCTGGCGCAATACCCCCAATTACAGACCAATCCGAGGATGTCAGTGTCTGGATATTTCAGGCGAATCCCAATATTTACGATGTCATGAATGCCCTGGATGATGATGAAATCGGGAACTTGATGCATTGGACCGTCAATCAGAATGCCAAGAAGATCCACAAAGGGCATCTTGTCCTGCTATGGATGTCAGGTCCAGAAGCCGGAATATATGCGCTGGCAAGGGTGGAAAGCGAACCTGGATTTATGAAAGAAATCCCAAGCGAGAAAAAGTACTGGTTTGATAAAAAGGGGAGTGAGGTCGCGCTTTATGTCAGGATGTCGATCATTCGAAGATTCGTCAACCAACCGATCCTTCGCAAAACCTTGATGCAAATACCAGAATTATCGCAACTTTCGATTCTGAAACAATCCCAGGGAACGAACTTTGCTGTCAGAGATTCTGAATGGATGATCATCAATAGTTTGATGTAATCAATCCTGTAATTTCTCTTCAATCAAATCCCAGCGATTGCGGTAGGGGCTTACATCCCAATAAAGCGGCGAGTTCGATGGCGGAAGCAGTACACTTCTGAAAGTGCTGTCATTGTGTTCCTGTCCAATCTTCCCTGGCGTATGTAACCATTGCTGGTGCGTTTCTTTGATATTTTTTGACATCACTTTGGCTGGAATGATGTAGTACTCGAACTCTTTATCACTCCCTGGTTCTGGAATTCCACCCAGTACCCAGAAGAACTGATCTCCATAGCACTTTTCAGCCTTTTTCCCTACACTGCATGATCCACTGCCAGCCCGATAAGTCTTTACCTGGATATGAACAAACCTTGTACCTTCCAGGTTGGAGCAAAGGATGTCCGTGTTCGGGGTGTTGCCCAGGGTCACAACTGCTGAATACCCTCGCCTACACAACTCACCTGCTACGAAGAATTGACTGGCGTTACCGCGCGTGATTTTCTGTTCTGCCATGATGAAATATCTCCAACCTTGTCATTCTGCAAGAATCAATAATTGATCTGGTGAAGGACGCACCCCGATTTCATGCTCTATCAGTAAGGAAACCAGTTGATCACCGTTCATTAGAGCGATGGGAACAGCGTTTTCTCTACTGGCTTCCTTAATCGCACCCGCGCTGAAACTGGCAGTTGTGATAATCAAGCCGTGCTCGTGCATGCCCAGACTGCCGCGCACCTGCTGCACAACAGGGGACTGAACATTGTTCCGCCATTTTTTTGCCTGGATTGCCATTTTTGTTTTAATTACTTCGCCGACAACGAGTGTTCCTCGAACATCGATTCCCCCATCGTTGGTTAATCGTGATACAACGACATCTTCAAAACCCAGGGTTTCCAGCAGAAGCTTTATAAAATCCTGGAATTCACCAGCCGTCATTCCCATGAGTTTTTCTTTCAGTTTCTTGCGAATTTTCTTATTGTGTTCATGCACCTGCCGAATCAGATCATCCCCCAGCCAGCTGTTCAATCCAATCATCCCTTCACCGAACATAACAAACCTGGGTTTTTCACCACGGCTGTTTCGGCGTTTGGTTTCAGTTAAGACCTGCGCATACAGAGTAGCTTCGGGTGTAAGCCCTGATGTACGGACCAGTTTGTTTTCAAGCGCCAGCCTGGTGATCTCGCGATAATGCATTGGACTATTATTGGCAAAATTTTCTAATACTCTTTCCGCAGCGTCGGTGAAACTCAAATATTGATGGTCGTCAACTATGTCGGTTGCTGTGGGTTGTTCAGGGGGTTTCGGAGGGTTATTCCAGGCGCGCAAACCGTATACTCCATCTCCAACGCGCACAAATGTGGAATCCTCCCCATGCTTTTGGATTTCAGTGTTGAGCATCGAGTTCACGGTTCTATCGGGGGTGGGTCCACCAGGTGTCCACAGATTCTGATCAATGATGGATTGCGTTATTGTGCGATAGTGCATGGGTAATCCATGATCTTGCAGGACCTGGAAAACAGCGTCGGTGATTTTCATAACCAACCCCTCTCAAAAACCTGAAAAAACCTGAAATATTTAGCTTCTATTCTCTTCCTGTGTTGCATCTGAAATATATCTGAACCACCATTTCTTTGGGTTATCGAATTCAGGTAATACTTCTAATTTAAACAAATTAAACAACCAGCCAAAATCACGATCACTATTGCCTGACCTTAACCAAAAATTGAAGATTTCTTTTACGATGAACTTTATTTCATAAGGGTTGTTAAAACCCGTAAAAAGGTCAAAAATTTGTGGACAAAGGGTATCGTGTGGTTCAAACTCGACGATTTCAGTAATCATCTGAACTGCTGGCGATTTTCTGTATACCCCTGGATATCTCTTCACGAATTGATCCACGTTGCGCTGGTTGTAGATAGATAACATTTGTTGCAGATTTTCCACACGGTCATTGCTTTCAAGCGTGTACCAGAACCAGAAATCGAGGACTGATGTTAAATAATCCCAATCGATCTTTGATTTCTGTACATCCATGAATGAATTGCAGAAAGCAACACCTTTTTCTGTGATGCGATAAATGGTCTGGGCAATTTCCTGATCTTTATCATGCTCATAATACAAACGGTATTCTTTTTCAAATTCAAGAATGTTAAATGTGAAAACGTAATTAATAAATGTTGGTAAATCCCAGGCAATGTTTTCATCATCAACCGAATGCTGACTTGATTCAAAAGTATGATTTATAGGTTCATCAATAATTAAGAGATCAACAAAAGGATTATTACTAATATTTCTTATTACTTTCTCTTTATCTCTCTTATTCTCTTTCTTCATGTCATGATACGTTACACCGAACAGTTCAAAAATTGACACCAAATGATCATTTTTTGACAGTAACTCTTTACTAATGGACAGTAGATGATTATCTGGTAATGGTTTGGTGTCAACATCCATGACAGTAAGTTGATCACGATTTACATCTTTAAGAATGAAAACTTTTTCCGTGAGTTTGATGAAATGAGGTCTGTTTCTTAATTTGGGAGTATGGTCAGTAATATAACCCTTTGCAGCCAGAACTTTCATATGTCGGTTCAGCGCTTGCCTGGACAATCCAAGTTTCAACCCAATTGTTTTTTGTGAAGCCCGACAGATTTTTTCCTCCATTTGGCTGAATCGCCAAATTACGCCTATAATCGCAGTTTGCAATAATCCCAAGTCATTAATTAAATGATCAAAAACTGGCGTAAAGGTCATTCCTGGTGGAATCTTTTTGTTTTCCTTCAAGTTAGCGCTCCTCCTCAAAGATAATTCTGTTAAGTTAGTATATATTAGAACGAAAATGCTTGTCTTGGCAAACTGGAAATTTTAAGACGCCATGTTGATTTTGGGGGCGCGATTTAATTGAACATGTACTAAAAAACTTGTCAAAACTTTGACGCTGAAAAAACGAAAGAATTTATCATTTACGGAAGATTTGAAGTGTTTCCTTGATGCGTCATTCTTGAACAAAAGGGCATTTTGTTAAAGTGCGAAAATTTTACGTTTTCAAAAGTATCGACTTCTTAAAATTCCACGAATGATTTTCTTCTGAATTCCTTGGATGGCTTCCAACTATAACTTCGCTATAATAATTATAGACAAATAATATCAGGAGTATTTTTATGAATTACAACAACGACGATCTATTGTTTGATTTTGCTGAACGGACAAAGCTGAATCTTGAATTTATCATTAATTCCAAAAAGGAAAATCCCAAAGTAGATGTGTTCGAAACAACGCAATTAATAAACTCTCTTCTGGGGTTATTAGTTTTTCCTTTTGAACATTTGGAGGACCAAATCCCTGAAAAATCAATCGAAGATCTAAAAAAAGATGGATGGATCATTCCAGAAGTTAAAGGAAATTATCAACAAGTAAAAACATTACACCAGCTTATTTCCTACCTTCGTAATTCTGTGTCACACTTTAATATTGATTTTGTGCCTGATTCATTTAACGAGATCAAATCCCTTATCGTCTGTAATAAAAAATGGAACTCCAACACAAAGGAGTATGATATACCGAATTGGAAAGCTGAAATAACTCTTTTGGGGTTACAAGACAATGTGCTTCGATTTATTGATTTACTTCTTCCGTCGAAAAAAGAATAATTTCACTGCCTACGAAAATTATGCTTACTAAAAAAGAAAATCAATATTTCGAGAAATTTGATCCGAATGAGTTGACTGGATTGCCAAATCGGGTGTTTTTTTATCCTTGCTCTGCAAATGATATTGAAGGTCCAGTAGAAATGTTCGCCCCAATGATTGATACATTCTGGTTTGTAGATATTAATTACTTCTCTCATGAAGACCCAAGAAATTGTCCACCATCATTAGAAAATAATAAGCTTTTCGATCTTTATGATAGAGAAATCGATGTTGCAGACGTACCCGACAAGACTGGAAAAATGATAATAAATATAATGGTAAACCTCCTTACATCGTGAAAGAACATTATTTACATCTTCCAACGGAAAAAAAGATCACTATGATCCGCCATCGTCGTAGAGGACCGTCTGCGTTAAGAAAAGAAATCAAAAACCTTGGTATTTTTTTCTACCGCGGCGATAGCAATGATGGTGGCAGCGGAACGATGTGGTTAACTGCATGGGAGAAACAGGTAAAAAATGGAACTGCTTTACCGCTATTAATATTCGAGAAATTAGTAAACGGTGGTCTTATTGTTACTGATGGATCAATGTGCGAGAAAAATGGCAATCCGTATAGCTTCTTTAATTCAGCTGCTATTGAATACAAACAAACAGGTAAATTAGAAATATCATGTTTTAAGGATATTTTGGGTAATACTTTTGAAAATATTGGATCCATTATAGATCGTCGATCTCGCAGAACACTTATTTGGAAAATACATAAGCAGGATTAAAGTTAAGCCCGATAATCGCAAACTTTGTCCCGCTCATGAATAACTGCATAGATCTGGAAAAGAATAATATCCTGTCATTCTGTCCGAAAAAACTTTAATGATATTGGATTACCCTTTGCACGGATCGAAAAGAAAAGGTTTTAACTGTTTGTTGTATATCCTCTTCAAAAATTGTTTGGAAAATCGGATTAACATGAATTTACAGAAAAAAGGTTGCATAATCAAGATTCACCCCCCACTAAAAAAATCAATGCTCCCAAATTATAAAAAGAAACATATAATGTATATATATAAAGGGACGGTAGATTATGGCGACAGTATTTGATGTGGCAAAATATATTCTTGAACAAAGCGGAGAAATGACAACTATAAAACTCCAAAAGCTTGTTTACTATTCACAAGCTTGGTCATTGGTTTGGGATGAAACGCCTTTATTCGATGAACCGATTGAAGCATGGAAAATGGGTCCTGTGGTCAAGAAATTGTATTCAGCGCACAAAGGTTTGTATAACATTTCTGCACAAAAATTAAATAGGGGAGATTCAAATGCACTTAAGGATTTTCAAAGAGAGACCATAAATGCTGTTCTCAAAGCTTATGGAAAGAAACCTGCCCAGTGGTTGATTGACCTCTCACATTCCGAGGAACCTTGGAAGAAAGCGAGAGAGGGATTGCCAGATGAATACGGTTGCGATGCGGAAATAAAAACAGTAGATATTGCCGAATATTACAGTTCTCTTTGATGTCGAAAAAAAAGAAGACAGTTCCTCCATTAAGCAATAAAAAAATTAAGAAAAAACCAAGAATTGTAGAAAATCCTTGGAAAGATCATCCTACTTGGTTGTTCAATTGTTTTGATTGCGATTTAGAATTTCCCGATAAATCAAAAAAACATGACCAAGCTTTTATTGAATTAGCACGTCATCTAAAAGATTACGAACTTCGAACATGGAACGATATATTATCAAACCACGATAGAGATCATTTTATTGGCATTAACCATTTGGAACCGTTTGCGAGAAAACGTTTAGCCGATCTTGGGATGGATGATCTTGACCATCAAGAAATTCTCCGATTACGCTTTGGCGGTAAATTAAGATTATGGGGTTTTAAAGAGGACGATATATTTAGAATTCTATGGTGGGATCCTCATCATGAGGTCGTCCCATCTCCTAAAAAACACACCTAAAAAATTTAAAGGAAATTTCCTGATTCAAGTAAAACCATTTGTGCAAATATTTCGTTTATCGGGTGGATATCATTGGAGTAAACAATATAGAGAGTATCTTTTACGATGGTAAATTATCATTTGAAAATCTTACATAGTTTAGCAGAATCAGCAGGTGTAAATCAACACACCTGCTTATTTATAGATTCATAAATGCCATCGATCAACAGGACTTGCGCGCTTATGAGCGTTTTCAATGTCGGTTCGGGCAATATCCAGGTAGTGGCGGACCATATCCATGCTTGAATGCCCCAATAGCCTTTGTAGCGTAAAGACATCACCACCATTTCGCAAGTATTCAATCGCAAAGGTGTGCCTGAATCGATGCGGGTAAACACCTTTTACCCCAGCCTTTTTTCCAATTTTCACCAGGACTTCCCTGATGCTTGTCCGATTCATTGGGTGACCTTCCTTGGATAAAAACAAAGGGTTTGAGGGATCGTCATCTTCTCTTGACGCAAGGTAACGCCATAACGCCTTCTTTGTCACCTGACCAATATAGACTGTGCGTGATTTGTTCTTCTTTGTCGAATTGATTGGTCGGATAAAGACTTCACCAGTTGATCCACTGACATCACCAATAGTCAACGATGCGATCTCTGTGACGCGTAAACCAGTATCAAGGGCTAACATCACTAATAGTATGTCACGCAGGGCAGTAGGGCGTTTCATCTTGAATACCTTGCCATTTTCACCCCGCTTACCTTCGGATGAGAATTGACATGCTTTCAGAATCTTTTCGATCTCATCGAGTTTCAAGGGGGTGATTTCGGGATATGAAACCGATGGTTTCTTGACCAACAGATCAGGACGCGTAAATTTCTTATCTTGGGTGTTTTCCGCATACCATTTGAACAGGGAACGGACCGCGCACCAGGCATTCCGAACAGTTGTTGTTTTCAGCGGTGCAGTGTTTTTTGACATTCTTACAGGTTTGTACTCGGTCCTCAACCAGGCAAAGAACCGCGCAATGTCATCCTGGGTGATGGCTTCGATTTCTGTGTCACCAAGATATTGGATCATTTGATTGAAGTGCGTCTGGTAACCTGCCAGGGTATTGCTGCTGTATCCATCCCCTTTTTTGACGATCATGTAACCTTGCATAGCCTTTGACAACCTCATTTCACTCCTCCTTGGATTGAAGGCTATGAGGTCTACGGTTATTCGGTTGTGGTTAACGCAAACCGCATAACTACGATATTCTGATAGTTATGCGGTCCAGGTGGGCGCGGAGGGACTCGAACCCACGACCTCACGGATGTGAACCGTGCGCTCTAACCAACTGAGCCACGCGCCCTGGAGTACCTAAAGCCCCTGATTTTCGAATGTTTTGTCTCCTACGGTACCCGACTTAAAACCGATCATCGAAAAAGCTTTGTCATCTGGGATTTTATCACAGCGGGTAAAGATTAACAAGGATATCCTTATTTCTTAATGTGTGCAACTTCCTGATTGATTGTTTCCATTAATGGTCGTAATTCCAGGAACATTTTCCAATTATAGTCAACGATTGTCTGGCAAAAAACATCCGTATTTTTATAGATACCAAGTAAGAAGTCAACATCAAACACTCTCCATTGGCTAAAACCCCACATAATTTCCCACTCACCCGGAATGTTAATTTTATAGGAGGCCAACATTGCTTTTAATTTCAATAGGGTTGGGCTGTCGAAATTGACTTCACTGTTTCTCTTATTCCAATGTAATGAATAACTTAAACGGAAATTTGTATCACGGCTTTCCTGAAGAAAGGCAATGTAAATAACTAATCTTTTTGTATCATCGATATTCGGGGTAAGCCAAGATTTTTCCCAGCCCCTATTTAGACGTCTTAGATTGTAAGGTTCAAACCACCAATCATTTCCGAACCCACTATCAGCCAATTTGGTTGCCATCAACTCGTTGTACTTTGTCCAGAATAATTTATGCATCTCAGTTTGGAACTGATCTAATTCATCACAAAGTTCGATGGCAAATTGAAGATTTTCATCCTTGGTTAAGAAATCGTAAATTGCCTTATTTGTCATCATAATATCTATCCTTTCTATAACATAGTAGTTATATTCAAGTATTGTTCAATTGTCGATCGAACGACCGGAGCTTGGGTTTGTGAAAGAACCTTGAATAACCAGTCGGTAATATCGCGGCGATAAGATAATTGGAGACACTGATACCCACCAGCAGACATTGATTGATACCCACTTGGTGAAAGAAGGATTAATCCCCTGTAGGGATAATCCTTTTCGAGTGATTTCATCCAATTACCATAATTCTTCAATTGGTCTACTTGTTCATGTGCGTAAATCTTATTCTCGATGACTACTACAATTCCAATAATTGGGTTCATGATCACAACATCCATCCGACCAAAATTGTTAGTTGAACGTTCCCTCATTACAGTCCATTTACCTTCATCAATAACGTTGAGTATCTGATTATAGATATCTATACCTGAACTACGTTCAGCGCATTTTTCCAAAAAGGTGCGCAGAAAGAGTATCCCTTGGCCGTGAGCACCCTGCGGATCAAGGAGTTCGCGCAGGAAGGCTGAATGACGTACTTCATCTGTGGAAACTCGCAAGACTTCGAAAATGTTGAACTCATAGGCATAATTCCTCGCAATGTTTTCATTGTCAACGTGAAACTGTTTGAACTTGCCAATCAGCTCAGTAAAATTTTGAATGCGTTTTTGTTCGGGCATCTTGATGTGTGATTTCAACTCTTTGTATTTTTCGAGTAAGTTCGCCTGTTCCTGAATTGTTAACATTTTTTGTTCCCCAAAAGATGATGCAAACGCAAAGGATATATTTTTTATTATATGTCGAGTTTAGAGGTGATATATACTAATACATGCATTTACGGAGGAGAAAATTGGCTAAACAAAGTATCACACGTGGAAACGCCAGCCAGTTCTTTGTCGCCGGTGAGCTATGCCGGCGGGGATATTCAGCGGTTGTCACTCTCGGCAACACCCCTAATACAGACATTCTATGCAGCAACCTCGAAGGGACCAAATTTGTTCATATTCAGGTTAAAACATATCGGCCAGGTGGTCGATCTTGCACCATTGGTTAAAAAGCCGAAAAGAATTTTGGAGATAATTTCTTCTGGGTATTAGCTGGAATTCATGAACCGGGAAGTGAATATGAATTCGAGTATTACATTATTCCGTCAAGTGTGATGGCAAAGAATGTTCGTGAAAGACACCAGCGGTGGCTTGAGACCCCAGGAAAGAGAGGGCAAACTCATCGGGATAGCCCAGTAAGAACTATTTTATTTTCCCCAACATTACCCAATGAATTTTGGGATATTAGTGAATATCGAGATAGATGGGATTTGATAGAAGATAGATTAGATTAAATTGCCTTCATTAGGAGATTACGTGCCAAAAACTGGAAAGGAATTCGAAAAGGCTGTTTTTGACTTCATAAGCAAATTAGGTCCAAACACAGAAGTGTATTTTGACCATGAAGTACCTGATAGGGTTACGGGTGAACCCAGGCAGTGTGATGTTTGGATTAGTTCAAAAATTAGCGGTATTTTTCCAGTTAGTATTTATGTGAGTTGCAAAGATCACAAACGAAAACTACATTTGGGGGATATTGATGCTTTTCTTGGAGAGATGAGAGAAAGAAATGCAACGACTGGAGTTATTTATAGCAAATCTGGATTTACTAAGACTGCTATTGAAAAAGCGAAAATGGGTGGGATTTCATGTTGCAGATTATACGAAGATGAGGCTTCGGATATTCCCGAAATAATTTTTTTCAACCAATACGCATGTTATCCATCTCTATCATTAGAACTTCAAGATCAAAACATCCCAAAAGATTGGAAATTATGGAATGATATTTTTTACCAAGAAATTGATGGTTTTAAGATAATTGAAATAATTGAACGAAGTTGCATAGAGGGCGAGCAATTATCTTTAGATAATGCCAAAAAGGATGGTAAACCACCGCTTGATTGGGAGAATATTGTAAATATTACCGACGACGATAATAGGTTCTTCTTGAAGATTAGACTAATTGGTTGGTGGAGATTTTATAAGGCTCGCACCGAAGCCACTTATTACAACGGATCCTATAATTATCTTGATAATCAATTTTACGGATCGTTCACTGGACCGGTTATTGATACTCAAGGATCAGAACCAGGCATAGATTGGGAAAAAATTAATAGACAAGAATTCGATCAATCTGCTAGTCGCCTTATTACTATTCTTTATCGAGGGAAAATTAAAGACCAAATCATCAAGGTTTATGGTGATAGATTATTAAGTGAGAGAATTCAAAAGGTGTATGGCAATTAGAAACGATTAGATAATTAAAAATCTAGGAACAATAAGGAGCAACGATTTGTTCGAACAAACCTTTAAGAACATCGACGACAAGCTTTGGAAAGACGCCGGCTGCGGTAGTGAGCTGTGAAATATACGGACGATTCTGTTATTGATAACCATTGACTTGACACAAAACCTATCAGTATTGCAAAGAGTGATTCTATTTTAAGCGAGTATTATTTTACTTTTACTGAGCGCAGTTGGTATCACACGAATTCAGGAGTCTCTCATGCAACAAAATCACAATGCCCGGGAAAAATCACAAATCTTATACTTGATAATCGCCAGCCTGATCGCGATATTGATCCTATTTGGAACCTCTCCGCAGTTAGCCAACGCTCAGGATGTTGATCCGGAGTTGATTTCAACCGAATATTCAACGACCGAGCTGGTGATCCTGCCGGATGGCAGCGAGATCTACAAAACCACCATCAGCAGCCCGCCCCAGCGCCCAGCGGGGTATTTTGTGGATCAGTTAGATCCAATGGATCTGAGCACCGATGCCACCGCGGTCATGCTGACAGGCGTGCCGGCTTTCCAATGGGTGTTCGGTTGTTCGGCTGTATCTGCGGCGATGATCTCAGGGTATTATGACGGGCACGGTTTTCCCAACATGTATACCGGGCTGACCAACGGTGGGGTGGTTCCTTTAACAGACTCCGTTTGGGGCACCTGGTCAGATGGAACCGATATTTATCCGAACAATCCGTTGATCGCCTCGAAGCTTGGTGTGGATGGGCGCACAAGCCGGGGTTCGATCGATGATTATTGGATCTTGTACGGAAGCAACAGTATAGATCCTTATCTAACAGGAGGCTGGGCGCAGCATGCGTGGGGCGATTCTGTGGGAGATTACATGAAAACGAGCCAGTCTGCTTATGATAACACCGACGGCTCAACCGCCTTTTATCATTACAATGATGCCACACCATTGACCTGTGAAGTGATAGAAGCGTACAACCTCGAAGTGGATGGTACTTGGGGATTCAGCCAATTCTTTACCGCGAGGGGGTACGCGGTGAATGATTGTTATTACCAGAACACCAGCAATGTTTCCACGGGCGGGTTCAGCCTGGCGCAATACCGGGCAGCGATTGACAGTGGAAATCCGGTTATGATCCATGTGGTTAACCACACCATGGTGGGGGTTGGTTACGACAGCGACAGCAGTCTCATCTACATTCACGACACATGGGATAACAATGTACATTCCATGACCTGGGGGGGAAGTTATTTCGGACTGAGCATGCAGGCGGTCAGCATCGTTAATCCCATCATCCCGACCGCGGTTGAACTGCTTGATTTCAGCGCAACGGCGAAGAAGAGCGCAGTGTTACTCAGCTGGGAGACGGCGAGCGAGCTGAACACGCTTGGTTTTAACGTCTACCGAGCGAAGAGCCCGGATGGGAAACGAAAACTGCTCAACAGCGAGTTGATCGGATCGCTGGCCTCGCCTGGCAGCCTGACCGGGGCGGCTTATTCCTTCAAGGATAGAACGGCCAAGCCGGGTATTGCTTATTATTACTGGCTTGAAGAGGTGAATACATACAACGGCAGCGAGCTATTCGGACCTGAGAAGGCAAAGATAAAAATCCGCTAGTTTGGAGAACGAACTCCCTGGTCGAAGGTGATCCAGGGAGTTTTTTTATTGACCTTGTTGAAAACAGCTACATAACCGAGTTTCTGATCACCTCAATGAGCGCTTTGATGATCTCCTCAGATGTGCCGGTGAGGCGTTCCCGTTTGCGCTCACGCGAAGCTGCAGATGCCAAACCTGAAACACGGGTCGGTGAACCTGCCAGACCGGTATGGTTTACGTCGGTTTTCAGCGCGGCGGCATCCCAGACCTTCATGCGGCCGGGGCTGGCAGCCTGGGCTTTCAAACGGAAGTCCATGAAACGCGGTTCGTTGCTGGCGGTCTTGACTGAAACCACGCAGGGTAGAGGAACCTCGAGGATCTCGTAGCCGCCGCGGATGGAGCGCGTGCCGCGCGCTACATGGCGTTCCATGTCGATCTCAAGTTCGGTAACGAGCGTCAGTTGCGGCCAGTTGAGCCACTCCGCCAAACCCTGCGGCACCTGCCCGGTCGCGCCGTCAGAGGATTCCTCACCGCACAGAACGATATCAACACTGCGCAGGCGTTCTATCCCGTGCGCCAGTGTATATGTCGTGGCGAGGGTATCCGCGCCGCCAAAAGCCCGGTCGCTCAACAGGTGGATGTGATCAGCCCCCATTGCCAGACCCACGCGCAGCACCGGTTCAAAGTACGGCGGTCCCATGGAAAGGATCTCAACAGTGCCACTCAACCTGTCCTTAAGCGTCAGCGCCATTTCGAGAGCGTTCATATCGGGCGGATTGATCTCGGCGCGCGCGTTCGCCCGCTCCAGCAGGCGGGTTTGAGGATCAACCCGCACCTCTTCAGGTTTGGGAACGACCTTGACGCAGACCACGATGCGCGGCTCAGTCATGGGTCAATTCCCTGGCAGCCTGGAGTGCCTGTACCAGATCGGGTAGCACTTTGTGAATGTCGCCCACCACACAATAATCGGCGTAATCAAAAATCGGCGCTTCAGGATCGGAATTAATGGCGATCACAGTCTCAGCTTTTTCGATGCCCACCACGAAATGGAACGCACCGCTGATACCACAACAGATGGCCAGTTCGGGGCTGCAGCCAACCCCGGTCTGACCGATCTGGCGTTCCCGTTCAATGTACCCTGCGTCAACCGGTGGACGGGTGGCGCCTACATCACCACCGAGTATATGTGCCAACTGTTCCAGGTCCGTGAAATCGGGACCAACACCGCGCCCGCCCGCCACGAGAACGGGCACACGGGTGAGATCGATTGTGCTTGAAGTATGCCTTTCGATGATGCGGGTTTTGATCATTTGCGGAGACAGATCCACCCGGACAGGAATCGTCTCCCCCTGTGAACCCGGCATGCTTCCAGGAACGGGAAAAACACCCGGGCGAACGGTGGCCATTTGAGGGCGGTGGTCGGGCATTTCGATCAGCGCCAGCACACCACCGCCAAATCCGGAGACCTCGCTGACCAGCACACCACTTTCGCGTTTGATGCGCAGATCGGTGCAATCGGCATTCAAGCCGGTGCGCAGGCGTACAGCCAGGCGGGCGGCAAGGTCGCGCCCATCCGGGGTCGCGCCGAACAGCAAGACGGAGGGTTTTCCCTTCATAACGGTCTGAAAAGTGGCTGCGGCGTAAGCATCGATGGTAAAAGACCCAAGCAGGGGATGCTCCACTACCCAGGCGCGGTCGGCACCATGCTCAAAGACTTGCGTTGCCAGGTGGACCACATGTTCACCGAGTAAAAGACCGCACAAAGGCCAGCCCATCTCATCAGCGAGCTGGCGGCCTTTTCCAAGTATTTCCAGGGAGACGGTTTGAAGGTTCCCGCCTTCATGCTCCAGGTAAACCCAGATCTCCGGTTTTGCCTCGTGGGGATGGATTAATGAGTCTACCATCTTATGAACGCTCCCCGATAGCCTGCGAATTGCCTCACAAATAATCTTACTATAGGGAATTACGGTGGCTCAAAAAGAATGTTACTCTAGAGCGGATTTTATATTCGCAGAAGGAGCATACGATGAGTCAACG
>AMWB02104674.1_pt1 | contig 21743 bp, 21 predicted proteins | sample 200311 | NCBI WGS metagenome assembly AMWB02 (sample SAMN02737377, study PRJNA173069) | bioreactor metagenome | biome: anode biofilm in microbial fuel cells | place: USA: California | collected 2010-12-16 | reverse complement strand
GGGAGTTGAACCCGCGTCCGAAAACATTCCACATTGATATCTACATGCTTATTCCGGAGTTTGCATCTCGCCTTTTACGGTCTCCTCCGGACGGGATACCGTTAAAGGCCAGCCTGTAACATTCGCCGAACCGGACCCAGGCGATCCGGTCAAACTATCCCGCTAAGTCGACGCTCTGGTCAGGTCCGCGGGAGGGACCTGGCAGAACGGCAGCCGCCTTAAGCAGCTACGGCGTAGTTATAATCGTCTGCGATTATGTTTATTTCCCGCGTTTAACGAGCTGCAGGAAACCTCGACATGCAACCAATGCTTCTTTATCCCCGTCGAAGCCGTTTCGCCCCCATAAGGATAGATCTGAAAAAGAGCGGTTTCTGAATTTTTCTGACATAAATTTAATGGATTTTCGGCCGGTTGTCAAGGAAATCAGGTGTTTTCTTTTCGGATGCGATCGAAGTCCCGCCGGCTGTCGCGGTCACGGATGGCGTCCCGTTTGTCGTGGAGCCGCTTGCCCTTGCACAGGGCGATGGTCATCTTGACCTTACCATTCCTGAAATAAACATCGAGGGGGATGAGCGACAGCCCCTGCTCGTTGACCTTGCCGTAAAGCTTGTTGATCTCGTAATTGTGCAGCAGAAGCTTCCGGGGCCTCAGGGGATCGTGGTTGTCGTAAGAGGCAAAGGGATAGGGGCCGATGTGCATCTGGTGGACAAAGACCTCGCCGTTCGCGATCCTGCCGTAGGCGTCTTTCAAATGGGTCTTGCCCATCCTGAGCGACTTGACCTCGGTGCCCATGAGCACCATACCGGCCTCGTATTTATCCAGGACAAAATAATTGAACAGCGCCTTTTTGTTCTTGGCGATGAGCTTTCGGCCTTCTTCTTTTTTCAATCGGTTTCCCCCCTGCGGCAGCCGTTGCATCGCCTCCGGTCAGACGACGATATCTTCCTCGAGATCCAGATCGAAAAGAACGCCGGCGTAGGCTTTTTTCAGAAACGACTCGATCCGGCTCTCTTTCTTTTCCTTGAAAATCCTGTACATGAACGCCCGGCTCTCCTTGATGCTGAGTTTGCGAATAGCGTTTTTGACCAAAGGGATCGATTGGGGATTCATGCTGAGTTCGTCGAGACCAAGGCCCAGCAGCACGGGCAAATATATGGGATCGCCGGCCATTTCACCGCACATGTAGACCTTGATGCCCTTCTGGTGGCCCACGTCCACCACCGTCTTGATCATGCGGATGATAGCGGGATGGAGCGGACGGTACATATGCGAAACATAGCGGTTGCCCCGATCGATGGCAAGGGCGTACTGGATCAGATCGTTGGTGCCGATGCTGAAAAAATCGACCTCGGCGGCCAGCATGTCGGCGATGGCCACGGCAGACGGCACCTCGATCATGATGCCGACGTCGACATTGTATTCGAATTCGGTCCCCTGGGCCGCCATCGATTCGGCGGCCTCCTTCAATAGCGCTTTGGCCGCGCGGACCTCCTCGCAGCAAGAGATCATGGGGAACATGATGCGGACGTTGCCGTAAAGCGCCGCCCGGAGAATAGCTCTCAGCTGGGTCTTGAAAATCTCGGGCTTCTTGAGGCAGTACCGGATAGCCCGAAGTCCCAGCGCCGGGTTGGCCTCGTCGGTGTCCGGCTGGTTGGGCAGCGCCTTGTCGCCGTTGATGTCGAGCGTCCGGATCGTGACGGGCCGCGGTGCCATGACCTCCACCACGTCCCGATATTTGTCAAAGAGGTCATTCTCGGTTGGAAATCCCCGCCGTCCCATGTACTGAAACTCGGTCCGATAAAGGCCGATCCCGTTGCCGCCGTAGTCCCGAACGGCAACAACCTCCTCGGGAAGCTCGATATTGCCCATCACCTGCACCGAGATGCCGTCGACGGTTTTGGCAGGCATACGGCTCTCCCGGGCAATGAGGGCCCGGTGGCGTTCATACCGGACGGCGCGCTCCTCATACTCGATCAGGGTTTGTTCCGTGGGATGGAGGATCAACAGGCCCGCGGAGCCGTCCACCACGATGAAGTCGTCGTTTTTGATGATCCGGGTGGCGTTGTTGAGGCCCAGAATCGCCGGAATTTCGAGGGTCCGGGCGATAATGCCCGTATGGGAGGCGATACCGCCGCCGTCGGTCACGAGGCCCTTGATCCGCTCGAGCTGAATCTGGCTGGTTTCCGCCGGAGAGAGGTCTCTGGCCACCAGAATAACCCGCTTGTCGATATCCTTGATATTGATCGGTTCGCCGCCGACCAGGTTCCGCATGATCCGGTCCGACACATGGACGATGTCGGCGCCGCGCTCTCTGAAATAGGGCTCGGACATGTTCTGGAACATGGCTTTCAATTCATCGACAACGTTTTTGAGGGCCCACTCCGCGTTGTATCGAAACTGTTGGATGGTATCGATGGTGCGGCCGTAGAGCAGCTTGTCCTGCAGAAGAACGATATGGGTTTCCAGAATGGCGGTATGCTGACGAAGCTCCCGGGGCGTTTCCTGAATGATGGTGCAGAGCTCCTGCCTGGCCTTGGCGACCGCCGACTTGAACCGGTTTTCCTCCTTATGCAGGTCGGATGCGTCAACATAGTACTTCTTGACGACGTTTACGCCTTGCTTGTCGACCAGATAAGCCTTGCCAATGCAGATGCCGGGGGCCACCCCCAGGCCTTTCAGCACGATCTCCTGCGTTTCCTGTTCGGCCATGTTCCTTTACTCTCCGAACCCGTCTTCCACGAGAGTCGCGATCTTGCTTAAAATACCGGCATCCTCTCCCGAATCGACACTGATGGTGATCCGCATGCCCTTCCCGCACGCCAGAGTCAGCATGTCGATAATGCTTTTGGCATCCACCGTCTCGTCTTCCCGGGTAATCCACACCTGCGACAGGGCATTGCCCGCGATCGCCGCTATCTTGGCGGCGGACCGGGCGTGAAGCCCCAGGTCGTTGACAATGACGACCTCCCTCGAGAGCGGATCGTGCGTCTTGCTCATTTTCGTATCACACATATCTGGTTCGATATTTATAGTTATGAGGAATTGTAGTGTGTTAACAAAAGTTTAGTATTTTAACAGTGCATAACCGGCATGTCAATTGTAATTCGGGTGTAATTCAGGGAGATCAGGAAGATCAAGACACGCCGGTTTCGCCTGCGGGAGCCGTCCGTCGTCACGGGCGGCTCCCTGAAATCCCGTCCGGCGGTACAAAGGGCGTCGCTGTTGCGGCACTGGTTCAAATCGATGTCAAAAGAGGTATTGCGCCCCCATCTGAACACGGTTCAAGTCGCCGTCTTCACCGTTTTCCAGTTCCCGTTGCCCGAAAAGATACTCCAACCCCAGATTCATGGACGGAATCGGGCTCCAGATGAGATTGACATGAAGAGACTCGAACCGTTTGTTTACCGCAGACCCCACAACCGCTGTATCGTTGTCCGCCTCGCCGTAGGAATAGGCGAGTGTCGACCGGAGATTATCGCGCCATAAGTGACGATACGCCAGAAATCCGCCCCACTGATCGACCGCGCTGATGTCGTTTCTCTCGACATCCAGGGCGGCGCCTTCAAAATTGGTATACATATACCGGCCGAGCCCGTTTCCATAGTTGAACATGAAGCGAATGTCATCCTTGCCGAATGTCGGTACGACGCCCGCGGCGCTCACGGCGCCGGCAACGGTGCTGTCGCTTGCGATCTCATTGTCGATACGATATTCCCGTCCCATCACCGCCAGTGAAAAGCTGCCGTAATTCGATTGATAATTGACCCGGCCGATGACATCCGGAATCCGTTCGTCATCGAACGTCGAACCGACATTCCGGTCGCCGGCAACGAGAACGGTTTCGGGATTTTCCGCAGCCACCTGCAGATTGCCCCAGCTGAACGGCTGGGTCCAGCGCACCTGCGCCTGCCGGATGAAAATCTGGGCGGCCGGCCCCCCGAAATCAACCGTTTCCGGCAGGGACTCGACATTCATGAAGGTGGACCAGGTCTGCCCGGCCAGAAGATTTCCGATTTCGCCGTAGGCGTGCCTGAGCCGCCAGGTCGAGGAGTTGCTGACCACCTGATTGCCGCCCTCGCCGTAGAAATCGCCTTCCAGATAGATCTTGAAATCCCCTAAGGGGGTGGGGGTTCTGGTCTTGAGATAGAGACGGCTCTGTTTGGCGGTGAATACCAGTTTGTCGGACTTTGTGTCCCTGTCAGGGCCGACCGGAATGGCGCGGGGATAAAAATACCGGTCGGAATCGCTGTTATTTCCGGCACCGACATCGCTGTACACCACATCCGCCTTGATGTAGCCGCCCAGGCGGATATCGGTATCGATCCCCGGAATGTGAAAATTAAAGATGCCGTCACCGTCCCCCCGGGTGATCAGACGGTCTTCATCCACCGGCTGCTGGGGCGCCATGGTCTGGCGAACCGCTGCGTTTGGGGCGGGTGTCACCTCCGCGGATTTCGCCTGCTGCGCCTCCAGTTCGGCGACCTTCCGCTGCAGGACCTCCAGCTGCGCCTTGAGCTCCTCCAGGGTGGTAGCGGCGACGGTGTTCCAGGACATCGCCAGCCATACCGCCGCCAGCACGAGCCCCAACAGCGTCCCCCGCTTCAATGGCGCCGTTACCCTTTCGATCGTCTTCCCGTATTCATTCATGCTTGTCTCCTTTCCCGATGATGGTTCATTGAAAGAGAACGAACAACAGACCGCGATTTACAGATCTTCGATACAACGAAGAAGACATATCGATATTACTTGGAAAAGCAAATATTTATGAGATTTTATAGACTTTCAGATAATGATGTTGACAACGCAGAGTGAGGAAGGCGTATACGTCATACGTCGACGAGCGATAACGCCGCCAACATCCCTATCTGGAAGTCTATAGGCGTCAGCACACAAAAGCCGCCTCGACACCGAACAGGCGGCAGGCGTTGTTCCATGTCGTTTCCGCGAGCGCTTCGGGGTCTTCATTCCTAACTTCGGCCAGCTTCAGCAGGGTCTGTCGCACGAAAGCCGGCTCGTTTCGCCGCGTCTTGTTCTTCTGGGGCGCCGGCGTCAGGTATGGGGCGTCGGTTTCGATCAGGAGCCGTTCCGCCGGGATGCGGGGAACCAGCGCCCGGAGGTCGGCCCCGCGCTTTTCGATGGTGAGAATGCCGGTGATGCCGATGTGATACCCCAGCTCCAGGTAGGCGTCGAGCTCCACCCGGCTGCCGCTGAAACAATGCACGACCCCCCGGCGCCTGTTTCCGCCGGCGGCCTTCAATATCTCCAGAAATCGTCCTCCGGAATCCCTTTCATGGAAAATCAGCGGCAGGTCCAGTTCATCCGCGCATTCGATCTGGCGCGTAAACCACAGTTCCTGAACGTCCCGTGGCGAAAACATCCGATTGAAATCAAGCCCGGTCTCGCCCCAGGCGCGGACCATCGGGTGGCCGGCGAGAGCCTTGAGCGCCTGCAGGGTTTCTTCGGAACAGGATTTTGCATCGTGGGGATGAACGCCGACCGCGGCATAAAAGCCGGCGTGCGCGGCGGCCAGCCGAACCGCCTTTTCCGAGTCTTTCCGATCGATGCCTACCACCATGGCAGCCGCAACCCCGGCTTCGGTCATTCTGCCGAGCACACGGTCAAAATCCTTGGCGTAGCTCTGATCATTCAGGTGGCAATGGCTGTCAAACAATTTCATTGCGAAATAATCTCTTTTCGGATTGTATGTTGGCGATACGGGGGACCGGTTCCTGTTGCAACGGTGTTCCCGGCCATGGATACCGGAACGCGGCCGACGCGATCCACGAACACCAGCGCTGGGGCTGGTAGCCTCCGGCCGGATGTCACGCCATTCTATCCGCCGGTCGCAAACCCCGGATACAATGTCATGCCCCCGTCCACGAAGAGGCTGATGCCGTTGACGTAATCGGCATGATCGGAGGCGAGCCACACGGCGGCACGCCCGATATCCGCCGGTTCTCCGATGCGGTTGTAGGGAATGAGCTTCATCAGCGCCGCATACGCTTCAGGGGTCTGCCAGGCATGGGTATTGATCGGTGTTCGGATCGCGCCGGGGGCGATGCTGTTGACCCGGATGCGATGTGCGGCCACCTCTTGGGCGATGCTTTTCATCATGAGCATCACCCCGCCCTTGCTGGCGGCATAGTTGGCGTGGCCGGCCCACGGAATAACCTCGTGCACCGAACTCATGCAGATGATTTTACCGGCCGCGCACGAGATTTCGGGAACCACGCCGCGGCGCTTGAATTCGCGCACCGCCGCGCGGGCGCATAGAAACTGCCCCGTCAGGTTGACGCCGATGACCCGGTTCCACTGATCCAACGTCATCTCGTCGAAGGGGGCATCCTGCTGCAGCCCCGCATTGTTGATGAGGATATCGATGGTGCCCAGCTCCGCTTTCATCTTTTCGAACATGGCCGTCACCTGATCTTCCGCACTGACGTCGGCCTTGTGGGCGTAGGCACGGACACCGCTTTTCTCGATCTCGGCGGCGACCGCCAGCGCCTCGTCTTCTCCGCGCACGTAGTTGACCACCACATCGGCCCCGGCGCGGCCCAGTTCGATGGCCGTCGCCTTGCCGATGCCCGAGTTTGCACCGGTCACCAGCGCTTTTTGTCCTTTCAGGACCTTCAGCGGCCGGCAGTCCGGCATGACGATCTCCGGAAATTTTTCTGATCCCATCGTGTTTCCTCCTTATGTACGGTCGCGGCAAAAAGACAAGCAGACGATACTATGGTTTTGCCCGGGTGTATAACTCATAAAAGTGGTGGGTGGGGCCGCAGCCCTTCCCGATGTCGAGAGCGTGCGCGATAGCGCCGGTGATATAGGTTTTGGCCCGGGAGACGGCGTCGAAGAAATCCCGGCCGAGTGCCAGGTTTGCGGCCACGGCCGACGAAAAGGTGCACCCGGTGCCGTGGGTGTTTTTTGTGTCGACCCGCCGGCTATCGAGCGTCCTGAATTCCCGCCCGTCGTAAATGACGTCCGTGGCATGGGCCTCGCCGAGGTGACCGCCCTTGACCACCACTTTTTTCGCTCCCAAGGATAGAATCGTTTCGGCCGCAACCTTCATCCCGGCTATGTTTTTAATGCTGAACCCCGCCAGGATCTCGGCCTCGAAGATATTGGGCGTGACCACCTCCGCCAGGGGAAAGAGGTGCCGGATCAAAGCCTCCCGGGCGTCCTGCCGCAGGAGGCGGTAGCCGCTCTTTGAAATCATCACGGGGTCCAGCACAACCGGCGGGGGTGATACGGACCCGAGAGCCTCGGCAACGGCTTGAATCAGGGGAATGCTCGAGACCATGCCGATCTTGACCGCGTGGATCGCGATATCGTCGAACAGGCAGAGAATCTGGCCGCGGACGATCTCGGGCGTCATTTCCTGCACGTCGTACACCTTTTGGGTATTCTGGACGGTGACCGCCGTTATTGCGCTCATGCCATAGACGCCGTGGGCCTGGAAGGTCTTGAGGTCCGCCTGGATGCCGGCCCCGCCGGACGCGTCGGACCCGGCGATGGTCAGGGCCGTTTTCATGATGCCGCTCCTTTGTCTGGTTTGAGGATCTATTTTCCCGTCACCATAACAAATTTCTGCAAAACGGCACAAATACAAAATCAAAAACGCCCTGTCGAATCTCTTGACTGCATGATGCAATATGCTAAGGAATGAAGAACTTTGCCTTCATTGATGACGCAACACAAAGGAAACGGCGCCATGAACCCAAGGACCTCCGTCACCCCCGACGGCCATTTCGTCTGGGGCGTCCACGAACCCGCCTTTCATGTCGGAAATTTCCGCGAATCCGATTCCGTCGGATCCCTTGGATCGTTAGAAGACAATACAGATATCGATAACGCCGTCAATTTTCCCGCAGGCGATGTGCAAGAACCGCGGGCGGACGCCATCCTCGAGGTTGCCAACCCGTTTCCGTTCAGGGGCGCTTCGTTTATCATCAAAAGCAGCGCCGACCGGCTGGCTGAAGATCCATCCGCCATATCGCTGCCCGAACGCCCGCAGGTTTCTTTGTCCGGAACCATTGAACAGTGGATGGATGGGGATGTATCCCGCGACAGGCTGGGCGCGCTCTTCAGACTGCTGCCGCAGCCCCTGCTCGCGGCGCTCGCCGTCAACGCCACGGACCCTCGGGATCTGATCCGCATCGCAGACATCTGCTGTGACTTCGAACGGGATCCCGTAAGCCTTTGTCCGACCGGCCTCCGATATGAACGCGACGGACAGGGCAACCCACGCCCCAACATCATGGATCACGCCGTATACGAGGCGGTGGCCAACAACAGGTTTCTGCCCGAGGAATACCGTCGGGCGATGGTCCTGCGCCCGGGGGTTCAGGGAACGAGCGAAATCGTCGGTGAGGTTCGGACCGACGGCGGCAGGAGCCATGTCTTCGAGTATCTCCGTCGCAACAGCTATATCCCGTGGGGGCATTATGCCGCCAACATGGCCGACGACGCGGTGCGCTACCGGATCGGCGACCTCTCGTTAACCGACATGCGGAGCATGCGGCACCTCTATTATCAGAGAACCTATGTCCGCCTCTCCGACATGCTGGGCATCACCGTTCCCCCGGGACGTAAAACAATATCGATTCACGAGCTGGAACATTTGAGAATGGAGATCGTGCGCGCCCTCTCCTCTGCCGACAACCAAGGCCGGCCGGATTTCACCGCCGCCCTGTGGGGATGGAATTTCGGCTTTGATTTCTCCCCCAGCGGCTACCGGCTTCATGCCTCCCATCAGCAGATCCACCAGCAGTATGCCCTGATCCCCTCCGCTTTTTCCCGCATCGGCACGTCAGGCGAGGAAGAAGACGGCTCATCCGGCGACCGGACCCCGGCCACGTTTGCGTTCGGAGACCTGATCGCCGATTTCACCGACCGTTTCAGGCGCCTTCACCACACGGATTTTTTTGCGTCCTATCTCCATGCGATCCGGAACAACCGCCGGATGGACGGGCGCACGGACCTGCCGGAAAGCCTCATCGTCTATGAAGACCCTGCGGTCCTGCTGTTCGTTCCCAAGGCCCAGACCTCGCAGTGGGAGCTCCAGCTGATGACCCAGGCGCCGGTGGGAAACATCCTGGAGGCCGACACCGCCACCCGGGCATCCCTCGACCGGGCCATGTGGACCGCCGTCACCATGCTCGAGCGGATGGGCGCCCGCATGATCACGACCATCGAAGGCTCCAGACGCTTCGACGCCGCCGACCATGACCAGCGGCTGCTCTATTGTTTTCTGCCGAAGCTGCCCAATTCGCCCGGCGCCTTTACCGAGGCCCAGCTCAGATGGATCAGCGGCCATTACCCCGAAGACTTCGCGGAAGCCTGCCGGCGCCGTTTTCCCTATAAAAAAAAATGCTTGACAGGATGCGGCCGCGCATAGTAAATGGTCAGACCATTAACAACCACGCACGCGTCCGCTGCACCACGTCATTCTCCGGACCTCTCATATACGGAAACAAATGGATACAAGCGAAAACCATATGGAGCCGATGTTCAGGGAAGTCAGACAGAGCCGGATATTCGAGGATGTGGTCGAACAGATCGAAGAGGCCGTCCTCACCGGCCGGCTCAAGGCCGGCGACCGACTGCCGGCGGAACGGGAGCTCAAGGAGATGCTCAAAACCAGCCGCAGCACTCTGCGGGAGGCCCTCCGGGTCCTGGAGCAGAAGGGCCTTATCGAGATCCGGCTCGGGACGGGCGGCGGCGCCGTGGTCAAGTCCATCTCCTCCGACCAGATCTCCCAGAGTCTTGGCCTTTTGATCCGCTCGCAGCAGGTCTCTTTGGCCCAGCTCGCCGAATTCAGGGAAAGGTTCGAAGGCGACGTGGTCGCCCTGGCGGCAAGCCGGGCCGAAGGCGCGGATCTTGCGCCGCTCCGTGCCTATCTGGAAGAAGCCGGAAAATGCGCCCGGGGCGGCGATGCCTATCTTGAAACCTTTCTCGAACTCGACAAGAAGATCCATCTCTTTTTCGCCCAGATGACCCGAAACCCGATCTACATCAGCATCCTGACGACCCTTCACGACAATATCAATCTCTATTTCAAACGCTACCTCATCATGGCCACCCGCGAGATGGAGGAGAATCTTGCCGATCTCTACGATGTCGTGGCGGCGATCGAACAGAGGGACGCTGAGAAGGCACGCGAACTTCTGCGGGCGCATGTGCGCCGTTTCAACACCTATATGGAACAGCGCCGTGAAGGGAGCTACGAAAAACCGGCGACGTGAACCGTGAAAACCAGAACATGACTTGCGAATACACAGGAAATTCATGGCACACCTTGAACTGAAAAACGTCACCGTCAAATTTGGCGGCCTGAAGGCGCTCTCGGATCTGAGCTTCGACATCAGGGCCGGGGAAATTGTCGGCCTCATCGGCCCCAACGGCGCCGGAAAAACCACCGTCTTCAACGTCCTGACAGGAATTTACCGTCCCGCCCGGGGCGATGTCCATTTCGAGGGCGCAAGCATTCTGGGGCAGAGGCCTCACGAAATCTTTTCGAGGGGTATTGCCAGAACCTTTCAGAACATCCGGCTCTTTTCGAAGATGACCGCGGCGGAAAACGCCATGGTGGCCCGGCACTGCAGATCCCGAAAAGGGGTCTTCGGCGCCGTTTTCAAGACCCATGCCCAGCAGCTGGAAGAGAAGGCCATCGAGGAACGGGCGAAGAAAACCCTGGCGTTCATGGGCGTGGACGCATTTGCCGACACGGTGGCCGAAAATCTGCCCTACGGCCTGCAGCGCCGCCTGGAAATCGCCCGGGCACTGGCTTCGGACCCCAAGGTGCTGCTTCTGGACGAGCCGGCGGCCGGCATGAATCCATCCGAAAGTTCGGATCTGATGCGAGACATCGGCCGCATCTCCGATCTGGGCATCGATGTGCTTCTGGTCGAACATGATATGAAGGTTGTGATGGGGGTCTGCACCCGCATCATCTGCGTTGACCGGGGCATCAAGATCGCCGAGGGGAGGCCTGAAGAGATCCAGAAGAATCCCAAGGTGATCGAGGCCTATCTCGGCCGGCCGGCCACGGCATAGCCGTTATACGATCACCATCATCAAGCACCACCACATCAACCACCAAGGAGGGTATCGAAAATGAAGAAAAAGCTATTGAAGGCAGTGGTACTGGGATGCGTTCTGATTCCGTTCATGCTGGGCGGCGCCTGGGCGAAAACCCTGAAGATCGGCTCCATGAGTCCGCTCACCGGCCCCTATGCCTCGGACGGAACGGATATCAAAAACGGCGCTCTCACGGCCATCGAGGTATTCGAGAAGGCCGGCGGCGTTCCCGGCTACGACAAGATCGAGCTCTTCGCCCAGGATACGGCCTGCGACCCGAAACAGGCGGTCGCCGCGGCCAACAAGCTCATCAACCTGGAAGTCGTCGGCGTGATCGGCGCCTACTGCTCATCCTCCACCATCCCCGCTTCGGAAACCCTGGCCGAGGAAAACATTCCCATGCTGACCCCGGCGTCGACGAACGAGATGGTGACGGACAGAGGACTGCCCTACATGTTCCGCCTCTGCGGAAGGGATGACGATCAGGCGCCCGCGTCGGCCAGATTCATGAAGGAGGCCCTCAAGGCCAAAACCATCTTCATCATCGACGACAAGACCACCTACAGCCAGGGCCTTGCCGACGGCGTGGAAAAAAGCAGCAAGAAGCAGGGCATCGAGGTGCTGGGTCACGACCATGTGAACCAGGGCGACAAGGATTTCTCGGCGGTGCTGACCAAGGCCAAGAGCCTCAATCCCGACATCCTCTACATGTCGCTTCAGGGATATTCCCCCGGCGCGCTCATGGCGATCCAGGCCAAACGCATGGGTTTGAACGCCAAGATCGTGACCCAGGACGCCATGTTCCAGCCGAAGTTCATGGAAGTGGCCAAGGACGCCGCCGAAGGCATCTATCTCACCTACGGATTCACGGACCCGACCACGCCGGAGTACAAGGCTTTTGAAAACATCTATGTTCCCAAATACGGCCCCATCGCCGCCTACGCCACCTATTCCTATGATGCTACGACGGTTCTGCTCAAGGCCATCAAGGCCGCCGGCTCCACGGATCCCGACAAGATCAAGGCCGAAATCATGAAGATGGATTTCACCGGCGCCTCCAAACACATCAAGTTCAGGGAAAACGGCGATTCGGGTTCCAATTATATCGCTTTTATCATCAAAGACGGCAAATTCGTTCCCTACTGGGATCCTGAAAAGGGTCTTCTCAAGTAAACGGAAACGGCCCATCATCGAACCCGTCCCGCCGCCCCGGGCGGCGGGACGGGGATCCGTTTCATGACCATCTGTCACTGATTCTCAAAAAGCGAACCTATGGATTATTTCATTCAACAGCTGATTAACGGTATCACCCTGGGAGGGCTGTATGCCCTGATCGCCTTGGGCTACACCATGGTCTACGGCGTCATCCAGCTGATCAACTTCGCCCATGGCGAGTTGTTTGCCGCCGGCGGCTACCTTGGCGTCATTCTGTTAAGTTATTTCGCCGGGTTGGGCTTCACCGAAACCCATCCTGTTCTTTGTCTGGCCGTCGCCTTTGCCTTGACGATGTTCTACTGCGCTTTTCTGGCCGTCGGTATCGAAAAGGTGGCCTACAAACCGCTGCGGCATCAGCCGCGGCTGGCGGTGCTCCTCTCGGCCCTCGGGGTGTCGATCTTTTTGACGAACGCGCTCATGCTGACCCAGGGGGTATACGACAAAGCCTATCCCAGCGAGCTTTTCCAGGGCGGCTTTCACTTCGGCATGATCACCATCAGCTATCTCCGCATCATGATCCTCTGCATGACGGTGGTGCTGCTGGTTGCTTTGAATCTGCTGGTCTTCAAGACCAAAATCGGCATCGCCATGCGGGCCACGGCCCAGGACAAGATCATGTCTTCCCTGGTCTCGATCAGCAGCAACCGGATCATCTCCCTGACCTTTGCCATCGGCGCCGCCCTGGCGGCCGCGGCAGGCGTCATGGTGGGCCTCTATTATGGCTCCGTTCGCTACGACATGGGGTTTCTGCCCGGCATCAAGGCCTTCGCCGCCGCGGTGTTGGGGGGCATCGGCAACATCACGGGCGCCATGCTGGGAGGACTCATCATCGGCATGGTCGAAATCTTCGGCGCGGGATACATCTCCGGTCAGTATAAAGATGTCTTTGCGTTCATCATCCTGATCGCGGTGCTCTACTACAAGCCAACCGGCATCATGGGCGAGAATATCGATGATACACGAGTTTAGGAAAATCTGGAAAAATTACGCCGTCGGTCTGCTGTGGCTTTTGGGACTTCTGTGGCCGATGCTGGGCATTCACCCGGACGGCACCCTCTCATTCGCGGATACCTTTGCCGTCTGGCTCTGGATCGCGGCGGCATCCCTCATCTGTCTGATTGTCTATGTCATGAAAAAAGGCGGGATGCTGCGGCCGGTGTCAAACGCCCTGGCCGGACCCCGGGCACAGGCGATCCGGCTCGCGACGGCGGTTCCCGACGGCGTATGGATCGTCGGCCTGCTGGTTCTGGCCGTCCTTTACCCGGTCTTTACGGGCCGGTATGCCCAGGATGTGGCCACCAACGTCATGATCTATATCTGCCTGGGACTGGGGCTCAATGTGGTCGTCGGCCTGGCCGGCATGCTCGATCTGGGGTATATCGCCTTTTATGGCGTCGGCGCCTACACCTACGCGCTGCTCAATCTCCATTACGGCCTTTCCTTCTGGGTCTGCCTTCCCTTCGCGGGCGCCCTGGCCTGCATCGCCGGCTGCATCATCGGCTATCCGACCCTCAAGATGCGGGGTGATTACCTGGCCATCGTGACCCTGGGCTTCGGCGAGATCGTCCGCATCATCTTGAACAACTGGATGACCCTGACCAACGGGCCCAACGGCCTTCTGGGCATCAAACCGCCTTCGATCTACATTCCCGTCTTTGAAAACGGCATCAGCTTCGAACTGTTCTACATCAGGAACCTCGAATACCTCTACTACATCGCCCTTGCTCTTGCCATTTTCACCACCATCGCCGTCAAGCGGCTCAATTTTTCCAGAATCGGAAGGGCCTGGGAATCGATCCGGGAAGATGAAACCGCGGCGGAGCTGATGGGCGTCAACACCTTTTTGCTCAAGCTGCTGGCCTATGCCATGGGGGCGACGTTCGCCGGTCTGGCCGGCGCCTTCTTCTGCGCCCGCATGCGCTTTGTGAGCCCGGAAAGCTTTACCTTCATCGAATCGGCCATGGTGCTGAGCATGGTCGTTCTGGGCGGCATGGGATCGATCCCCGGCATCATGCTGGGCGCCGCCGCGCTGATTGTCCTGCCCGAGGTCTTCCGGGAATTTGAAACCTACCGCATGCTGGCCTTCGGTCTGGCCATGGTCGTCATGATGCTTTTCCGGCCGGCAGGTCTCATACCGGCCAAGCGGATGGGCACCCGAACCGACGACAGGGAGAACTAAAAAAAGCGTGGAACCGATTCTTGAACTCAAAAACATCTATTCGAGCTATGGCAGGATACAGGCGTTGAAAGGAATCTCCCTCAAGGTGTTTCCGGGGGAGATCGTGGCCATGATCGGGGCCAACGGCGCCGGAAAATCGACGACGCTCATGGCGACAAGCGGGGTTCTGCCCATAGACCGTGGAGGGATCTATTACAAGGGGGTACCGATCCACGGCACTCCTCCGGAAAAGCTGCCGCCGCTGGGCCTCTGCCAGGTCCCCGAAGGCAGGAGAATTTTTCCGCGCCTCACGGTCGATGAAAATCTCGAACTGGGCGCTTTTTACCGGCGCGACCGGACGGCGATCGACAACGATTTTGAAACGGTCTACAACCTCTTTCCCATTCTGAAGGACCGGCGAAGGCAGCACGGCGGGACCCTCTCGGGCGGCGAGCAGCAGATGCTCGCCATCGGCCGGGCCCTGATGAGCCGTCCCCAGGTGCTTCTGCTCGACGAGCCGTCGCTGGGACTGGCGCCCATCATCGTTCAGAAAATCTTCGATATCATCAACGACATCAACCAAACCCAGGGCACGACGATCCTGCTGGTGGAACAGAACGCCAACCTGGCCCTGCAGACCGCCCGGCGCGGATATGTTCTGGAGACGGGCCGGATCATCATGGAAGACCGGGCCGACACCCTGTTGCACAACCCGGAAATCCGAAAAGCCTATCTGGGAGAGTGAAAAAAGGGGGCAGCATGAACGACGGAACATTCAAGGCGATGTGGGTCGAAGAGACCGGAAAAAATCAGTTTGCCCGCACCATCACCCAAAGAAGCGTGGACGATCTGCCTGAAGGGGAGGTGCTCGTGCGCGTCAGGTATTCGTCTCTCAACTACAAAGATGCGCTCTCCGCCGTCGGCAACCGCGGTGTGACCCGGCGATATCCCCATACGCCCGGTATCGACGCGGCCGGCGTCGTTGAAGAAAGCGCTGCAGAAGGCATCACACCCGGCCAGGAGGTCATCGTCACGAGCTATGACCTTGGCATGAACACCCCGGGCGGCTTCGGCCAGTATATCCGGGTGCCGGCGGCATGGGTGGTCAAACGGCCTGAGAGCCTCACGCTGCGGGAAAGCATGATTTACGGAACCGCCGGCTTCACGGCCGGCCTCTCCCTCTATTATCTCAGCCACACCATTCCGCCGGAACGGGGGGAGATCCTCGTGACGGGGGCGACCGGCGGCGTCGGAAGCCTCGCGGTGGCTCTCTTGGCCGCTTCAGGCTACCATGTGGTCGCCGCGACCGGAAAAACCGCCGAGAAGAGCTTTCTGAAGGAGATCGGCGCCCGCGAGGTGATATCGAGGGAAGCGGCGATAGACACCACGGGAAAACCGCTGCTGAAGGCAAGGTGGGCGGGTGTGGTCGATACGGTCGGCGGCGACATTCTGGCGACGGCCATCAAGTCGACCGATATGCACGGCACCGTGACCTGCTGCGGAAACGTCGCTTCGCCGGATTTGCCCATCAATGTCTTTCCCTTTATTCTGAGAGGGGTCAGGCTCATCGGCATCGATTCCCAGAACTGTCCCATGGAGACGCGGCAAAAGGTATGGGAAAAACTGGCGGGAGCGTGGCGGCCGGCCGGCCTTGACCGGTTGGCCAAAGAGATTGGGCTTGCCGCCCTCGATGAAAACATCGGTCTTATCCTCAAGGGCGGACAGAAGGGGCGGGTCGTCGTCAATCTCGACGCATGAGAGGCTGCAAGGCTCTGTAACCTGTCATCATCAAGCGGCCGACAGACGGGCATCGGCCGCTTTTCTTCAGGTTTTACCGGCAGTTGCCGGCGTTGTTGTATCGGTGCTTTGCGGGAGGGTTCAGGACGGGTTGTGTTTGTCCTCGATCTTCTCCTTTTCATCGTCTTTCTTCCCGGATTCAGCGGTGGCGGATTTAAAGTTGCGGATCGCCTTTCCCATACCGGCGCCGATTTCCGGTAATTTCCCGGCACCGAAGATGATCAGGATAATCACCAGGATAATGATAAGTTCCGGCATGCCTATTCCAAACATAGATTAACTCCTCCTATTCAAAAGGCCCCATCTGTTTAAGCTCCTCCAGAAGCCGCCTAAATTCCTTCGACTGCAGATATGTGTCAATGGTGCCGCGGTAATCGATCCACCGCTTCCATATTTCGAACCACTGCCGGTTGCGCCAGTAGCAGGACTTGTCGCCGCGCCCCTGGAGACGTTCGATATAATCGACATATTCCTCCGCACAGCTGCCGCAGAAAAGATAAGGCACCCGCGGATCGCGTTCCTGCTTCACCGCGGCGTCACCTATATCCCGATGGCACTTTTCACAGGTGAGAATCCCCTTGGCTTCCTGAAGCACGCTTCTGACCGCCTGAAGCTTGTGCATTCTTTCAGCGGCCTCTTTCTTGTCGCGCTCTTCCTGAAACTTGTTTTCCAATGAGATGATATCGGCCATCACACCCTCGCCTGTCAAATCACCCGCCGCGACACAACGCCCGGCATATCGGTCGACAAAAGCATAGCACCGCGTCCGGTCGGTGTCAATTATTCTATTCTTGTCAAAGCGCTGTGCGGATGATAGAATTTATGGATTTTATGATGAGAATACGTTAAACACACCTCTCGGGGTCACCTTTGACGGACCGCATGGAAAGGTTGAATAACATGGGAGAAACATTCCGGCCGAAAGGTCTTCCGGTGCTCATCGGCAGCCTCCCCTTGGACGATCATGAAGCGGCGGCGCGGCTGGTATTCAGGCATACGCCCGACATCCCCCTGTGGGTGCAATTGCCGGCACATCCGCAAGAAGGGATGATCGCTCAGTTCATGCCGGGGCTTCCGGGGCTTGCGACGGTGGACGGCCGGTCGTATATCGATCTCGCCGCCGAGGACTATTCAGATGCTCTGGCCGCATTTTACGAAGCGTATCTGGCGGTGGAAGAAGGCGGTGCCGATCTCGACCGATCGCGGTTCGCCCTCGCACCCGAGACGGCCCCGGGGTTTTATGTCTTCATCGACCATGTCGATGCGCTGAAGCGCCCGCCGGCCGCCGTCAAAGGCCAGGTCACCGGTCCCGTCACCTTCACCACCGCCGTCAAGGATCAGGCCGGCCGGTCCATTTTCTACGACGCGCAGGCGCGGGACGCCGCCGTCAAACTGCTGGCCTTAAACGCCCGGTGGCAGGTGAGGCAACTCTCCCGGTGGAAACGGCCGGTCATCATGTTCATCGACGAGCCCGCCCTGGCCGGGTTCGGCTCGTCGGAATTCATCAGCATTTCCAAGGCCGACGTCACCGACGCCGTCAACGAGGTGGCCGGCGCCGTCCATGCCGAGGGGGCCCTTGCCGGCATTCATATATGCGCCAACACCGAATGGGACCTGATCATCGATACCGCCGTCGACATCATCAATTTCGACGCCTACAGCTATTTCGACCGGTTCATCCTCTACGAAAAGGCGGTGAGAAGATTCATGGAAGACGGGCGGATCATCGCCTGGGGGATCGTTCCCACGAGTGACACGATCATGAATGAAACCGAAGACTCCCTGGTGCTGCGATGGGAGAAACAGGCCGCCGAGCTAGGGGCGATGGGCTTCGACCGGGAACGCATCCTGTCGCAGACGCTGATCACGCCCAGCTGCGGTACCGGTTCGCTTCGCCTTGAGCACGCCGTCCGCGTTCTCGAATTGACCGCGGCGGTTTCAAAACGACTGAGAAGAGATTGAGGTTTACCGATGAGAGACAGCGGATTACACTTCAGCGGCGCCAACCGCTATGTATTGGATGACGAACTGGCCGGGATCGTCAATATTTCCATGGCCCTCGAGATGCCCCTCTTGCTGAAGGGGGAGCCCGGAACGGGCAAGACGATGCTCGCCTACGCCATTGCCGAAAGCCTCGACATGCCGCTTGTCGTACTGAACGTCAAGTCGAGCATGAAGCTGGTGAACGCCCTCTACCAGTACGACACCCTCACCCGGCTCAACGACAGCCGCTTTGGCGATTCAAGGCGGGACGTCAGCAACATCGAGGAGTATATCACCATGGGCAAAATCGGCCAGGCGTTCACGGCCGAGCGGCGCACGGTCCTTCTGATCGACGAGATCGACAAGGCCGACACCGATTTCCAGGACGACATGCTGGATGTCCTCGACCAGATGTCCTTCGACATCATCGAGATCGACAAAACCCGCCAGGCCCGGCACCGCCCGGTCATCATCATCACCTCGAACGCGAAAAAAGACCTCTCCGACCCGTTTCTCGGCCGGTGCAATTTTCACCACATCGCCTTCCCCGACCCCAAGATGATGCGCAAAATCATCACGGTCCATTTTCCCGGCATCGAAGACGCCCTGCTCGAGAGCGCCATTGCGGCTTTTTACAATCTGCGGGAGCTGGACGGGGTGGAGAAAAAGCCCGCGACCCGCGAGCTGATCAACTGGATCCGGGCGCTTAAGGCCGATCCGGATTTCACGCCGAAAAAACTGCAGAAGGGCGAGATCCCCTATCTGGGCGTACTGTTCAAAAAGAGCGGCGACTACCAGCGGGCCGCAGGTTTCACCAGCCGCAGAAAGCTGTTTTAAATCCCCATGTTCGTCGACTTCTTCTATCTGCTCAAAAACGCCGGGATTCCCGTCAGCCCCACGGCCTTCTTGACCTTTCACAAGGCTTTGGCCGGCGGCCTGATCCTTTCCCTGAACGACTTCTATACGGCGGCCCGGGCGATCCTCGTCAAGAGCGAACGGTATTTCGACACCTTCGACCAGGTCTTCGCCCATCATTTTGAAGGGGCGGACCTGCCCGACACCGAAGGCTTCGCACTCGACGAGGTGGCCCGGCTTCTTCTCGAACAATGGCTTAGGCATCCCCGGGAACTCGCGAAGGCGATGGGCGAGGATGAACTGACGCTCGCCCGGCTTTCGCCCGATGAGCTGATCGCATACTTCAAGGAGCGGCTGAAAGAGCAGACGGAGGCCCACCACGGCGGCAACAAATGGATCGGGACCGGCGGCACCTCGCCGACGGGCCATTCGGGATATCACCCGGGCGGCATGCGCGTCGGCGGGGAATCGCGGAATCGTTCGGCCGTCAAGGTGGCCATGGACCGCCGCTACCGCGACTACTCCCTGGAAGGCCCGCTGACCCGGGCCATGATGGGCGAAGCGCTGAAGCGGCTCCGGAACCTCGTGCCCGCCGGCCCCAGGGATCAGGTCAATGTCGACGAGACGATCTACCAGACGATGAAAAACGCGGGCGAGATCGAGATCGTGTTCGCGCAGGGGTTAAAAGACCGCCTCAAGGTCATCCTCGCCATCGACAACGGCGGCTGGTCGATGGATCCGTACATTCCGGTGGTCCAGTCCCTCTTCACCTACGCCCGGGCACAGTTCAAGGAGCTGACGACCTATTTTTTCCACAATACGATCTACGACAGCGTCTGGTCCGATCCGGCCCGGTATCAAAAACCCCAGCGGGTTTCGGAATTCACGCGGTTCGACCCCGACACCCGGTTTATCGTCGTGGGGGATGCGAGCATGGCCCCCTATGAGCTGATGACGGCGGACGGCTCGATCCACCTGGAAGAGCGGAGCGGCAAACCAAGCATCGAACAGCTCCGGTTCATCACCGAAACCTTCTCCCGGTCGGCGTGGCTCAACCCGGTGCCCGAGCGCATGTGGGGCTATACCCGCACCATCACCATGATCGGACAGATCTTTCCGATGTTCGAGCTCTCCATCGACGGCCTGGAAAAAGCCGTGGCCCACCTGTCGGCCCGTTAATCAAGACGATAAGATGATATGACGAGAGAAACATCCCTCTTTCCCGCCACCTCCACCATGATCGGGGTAATAACATGATCGTTATCACCGGCGGCGCCGGATTCATCGGAAGCGCCATTGCCTGCGAATTGAACCGCCGAGGCATCGACGAGATCCTCATCGTCGACCATCTCGGTGAATCCGAGAAATGGAAAAACCTCGTTCCCCTGCGCTATCTCGATTACCTGGACCGGAATATCTTCATCGAAAAGCTTGAAAAGAACGCGTTCGGCGAGGATATCCGGGCCATTTTCCACCTCGGCGCCTGTTCGTCGACCACCTGCCGGGACGCCGATTTTCTCATGGAAAACAACTACCGCTACACGGCCCGGATCGCCTCCTGGCAGACCGCGCACCGCCGCTGCCGGTTCATTTATGCATCGAGCGCCGCCACATACGGCGGGGGCGAAAACGGCTACACCGACGACGTCGCGACCATAGAGCGGCTGCGGCCGCTGAACATGTACGGGTATTCGAAGCACCTTTTCGATCTTCTGGCCCGGCGGAAGGGATGGCTCGGGCACATGGCCGGCCTGAAATACTTCAATGTGTACGGCCCCAACGAATATCACAAGGGAGACATGAGAAGCGTCGTCAACAAGGCCTATCCGGCGGTCCGGGACGAAGGCCGGATGCGTCTTTTCAAATCCTATCGACCGGATTACGGCGACGGCGAGCAGCTGCGGGACTTTATCTATGTTGCCGATGCCGTGGCGATCACCCTCTTTTTTCTGGACCATCCCGAGATCAACGGCATCTTCAACGTGGGAACGGGGACGGCCCGGTCCTGGAACGACGTCGCCCGCGCCCTCTTCGCGGCCGCAAAAAAACCGGTCGATATCGAATACGTCCCTATGCCCGATGGTCTTAAGGAGAAATACCAGTACTACACCTGCGCCGACACATCCCGGCTTCGCCGTGCCGGCTGCACCCACGTCTGCAGATCCCTCGAAGAGGCCATCCGCGAATATGTCAGGGAATATCTTGCCACGGGCAGCCACCTCGAACCGGACGGCGCAACGGAAGCGACATGAAGCGTTTGGCGAATAACCATCGCCTAAAACGCAACCAGGTCCGCCAGCCACATGGTGATCGGGGAAAAAAACGTGATCACGAGAAGATCGACGATCAGCACCGCCAGAAACGGCAGCACCCGGCGGCTGACGGCCGACAGCGAATCCCCTGAAATGGATCCGGAGACGATGAGGCAGATGCCCATCGGCGGCGTCAGCATACCGATGGCCAGATTGGTGACCACGACGGCCCCCAGCTGGACGATGTCGATCTTCAACGCGGGCAGCATCGCCGTGATCATCGGCACAAGCAGAATGAGCGCCGCCGTGGTCTCCACAAAGGTTCCGGCGACCAGCAGCACGAGGTTGACCAGCAACAGCAGCAGCATCGGATTGTCCGTCACGGACAGCAGGCCGCCGGCCAG
>AMWB02078309.1_pt1 | contig 21748 bp, 20 predicted proteins | sample 200311 | NCBI WGS metagenome assembly AMWB02 (sample SAMN02737377, study PRJNA173069) | bioreactor metagenome | biome: anode biofilm in microbial fuel cells | place: USA: California | collected 2010-12-16 | reverse complement strand
GTCTTTTTTAATCAAATCGATTTCTGGTTTTGGGGTCTTAATGCCTTGCTTTGATTTCTTCTGAAATGCGTGAAGTACAAACACAAAATTCGAAATCTTTATTGTGTAAACCACACGAAATGTTCCAGAATCATCGCTTTCAATAATTTCTAGTACGCCAGCGCCACCAAAACCTTTTAGTATTTTACTGTGCACTGATCGCTCACCTGCTTGGGCAAGATAAAGGCCAAACCCCATACTGTGTTTAACTTCTTCAGGAAATTCAAGAAGGTCACTTTTGCTTGAACCTACCCATACTAATTGTTTCAATTTCATATTCTCCTTTCATATACGACTATGCTAAATCTAGCATAATTATCTACTTTTGTGTAATGGTTTGTTGAATTGCTATAAAAGTAGCTCTAAATAGGCATTATCTACTCAGCATCACTTGGATCAATGGGAGCGTAAAAGTAGTTTTCTCCAGTTCCTGAATACGTCATCTAGGGGTATCCTTGTTGATTATTTGTAGTATTTAGGAACATATTTAAACGGCTTTGCGCGTTCTACTCGGCGTTTCCGCATTTTATTCTCAAGTTCGATAGTACTTGCCTGATTACGCAATCATCGGTTGTTTGGTTACATATCGATTGGTAAAATCTGTCACCTTCATCCCTAGTAATTCTCCCCTGATATAATCTATGTCTTAAAATTTACCTGAGCTCTTTTTTTATTGATAAAATAAGAGCCTTAATTATGCTAATAAAAAACGTTTAGCCTTGGTCAAATTTGTTCGTCTTTTTGGGATTGATTCCATTGCGTAAGTTACACTACCATTACAATGCCATTACATTACTTTTGAATTACAATGGCTTCCATTTAGGCTTTGCAGCTCCATTACTATCCAATTACAATTATAATACCATTACACTACCATTACATTGCTTTTGTAATGCAATCATTCTTTTAATTTTCAAAAACATTGATCTTGATTGATTCAATTTGCAACACTACTTCGGTAATACATTTGTAATGTAGTTGTAGTTCAGTGTTATTGCAAATGCATTGTACATGTCATACCAATGTAATGCTTTTGTATTACATTCATGGCGCAAAGAGTGCTTGATATCCATGTTATTGAAATATTGAGCGGGTAGATATTTTATCGGAGAAGGGAGAGCTGTAATGAAAATAATAAGTTGCGTTGGTGCAAAGGGTGGCAGTGGAAAATCGAGCATCTCGATGCTGCTTGCCTGGGAGCTTACCAAGAACCATAAATTTAAGGTGGCGCTACTTGATGCTGACATCCAGGGGACATGTGTAAGTGCGAAAAAACTTAACCCACTTTTACCGTTTGAGGTGATTCCTATAAGTAACAAATCTGAACTTTGGGAGACAGGGAAGCGGTTGGAAAAAGAAAAATTTGATTACTTAATCATTGATGGAAATCCGAGATCAATTCATGAGGATCCATCCTTGATTGAAGTGATAGCAAAATTGAGTGATTTAAATTTAATTGTTTCACGACCATCCCCAAGAGATCTTAAGGCTCAAATTAAATATTTAGAAGCAGCAAGAAAGGCTACCTCGGGAGAGATAAGGTTACTCTGGAATTTTTTTCAGAAAAATACCGCAGCACATCGAGCTGGAATTCCTGAAGGCGAAAAATTACTTGGTGTTAAAAGTATTAAAACTAAAGTTGGGCTTCGCGTTGCTTACCAAGATATTGGTTATGCAGAATGTTACATTGGAGACTTAGGCAACAAAGAGGCTGCTGTTGAAAGTAAAGCGTTGTGCAATGAAATAAAGGAGCTTCTCAATGTCAGTAAGTAAATTTACGCGAGACATGGATATGGTTGGCAGGTCTCAGCAAGTAACCGAACAAATTACGACAGATAAGTTTGCAGACGCACAAAAATTAATTCAGCAACCCAAACCGCAGGTTGTATTTATTGGAAGAGTGAGCCCCCAAATTTGTTGCACTATAACACCAGAAGATAAAGAGCTTCTTGATGTTTTGATGAAACATGCAACAGATAAAAAAGGCCGCACCGTTAAAATGTCTGTGCTTGTCAGAAGTCTTATTCGTCTTGGGTCTAAATACAAAGACAAACTTGAATTCTAAAGCATTTTTAAACTGTAATGGTAATGCAATGGTATTACATTGGTAGTGCCATTGCATTGTAATGGTAGTGTAATTCAATATTTTTTTGGGGAATTGAAATGATGGAGTTAGTAGTATAAGTCCTTTTGATAGCTTACTGCTCAGTTAAGGCTTCAACCGGACGAAGTCGTGCAGCCCTTTCGGCCGGATAAAAACCAAACACAAGGCCAATCAAGACTGTAATAAAAAATGCAACAAGAACCGGGGGCCATTCAACAATTGCCGGAATGCTGAATATGCGATCGAGAATGACCGATGCCGAGATCCCAAACGTAACACCGATTATTCCTCCAACCATGCAGATAGCAATTGCTTCAAGTAAAAATTGCATTCTGATTACATTCATCGTTGCGCCTAGTGCTGTTTTGATACCAATTTCTTTGGTTCGTTCTTGGACCGCTACAAGCATAATATTCATAACACCAATGCCGCCAACTAAAAGTGCAATTAACGCTGCGATTATAGCAAAAATTCCCACCGACTTTGCCGCCTCTTCAGCCGCAGCGGCAAAGGTTTGCAAGTCCTCAATCATAAAATCATTCGGTTCCTCATCCTCAAGGCGGTGCGCAGCGCGAAACATTTTTTCAAGCTGTCGAGTTACTTCAGGCACTTGCTCATTGGTATAGGTACTCATATAAATCTGATAAAGATAGTTCCCAAAATATTTTTGATGCGTTGAAAATGGAATAAATATGTTTGGTTGACGGAATCCATCCCACCTACCGGGTATTTTGGGTGGTGCAATAACCCCTATTACGGTAAACGGGTGCTTGTTAATGCGTATGACCTTACCAGAAGGATTTTGCGATTTAAATAAAGATTCCACTATTTCCGGGCAAAGCACAACAACATTTTCTTTATGTTCAACATCATACTGGGACAAATAGACCCCAGATCGCATTGTTCTTTCTGAAATATTAATGCCATTTTCATTTGTTCCTACAATATCGGCAGACGATTGGTTGCCTTCATATTCCACCTGAATACGAGAATTAACTGCGAATGGCGATATGTATTGTACCGATGGACATTGCGCACAAATACCCTTCATGTCATCCAGCATCAAAGGCTTTGGTTGTTTTTTAGATTTAGAGGGCGTTATCCAGTTCCCTGCATATATGCTTATGCTTTTTGATCCATAGACAAGAAACTGGTCGCGTGCTTTTTTTTGCGCGCCTTTACCTATTGCAACAATGGCTATAATGCCAGCAATACCAATAACAATACCAAGCAATGTTAAAAGTGATCGTACCGCGTGATGGAATATTGCACGAAATGCCATGCGCACCATCATATTTATCATCATGAAATAACTCCACAAATTAGCTACCGGCAATCTGTTTGGCTATCTTTTTCATCTCATCAGACGCAGTCATATCATCTGCAATAATATCTTCAGCTTCGGTAACTCCAGAAAGTATCTGGAAAAAAGCATTATCTGTAACACCGATTATAATCGATTTTTCAATAAAGGCTTTACCTTCAACAACCCATAGAAATTTGGCCGGATGCGGGCCTTGTTGTTTGATAAGCTCTTTTTTCTTTGCTGGATCAATTGGCCTGAAGTCATAATGCATTTTTTTTGCCACCTCTTCTAAAATTTTGGGATTAAGTTGAAAGACAAAACCGGGGACTGCGAGAGCTTGTTTAGCCTTTCCAATGGTAATTTTTGCATGGACAGTCATATCCGGAAGCAGTAAGTTTTCGGCATTATCGATAAGAACTTCGGCGTCATACATAACCGATTGTGATTGGCTCTGTTGTGACTGAGATGCTGTCTTCTGTATTGCTTTACCTGTCCCAAGTGAAGTGATATTTCCCTTCCAAGGCTTTTTATTAGGGTATGCGTCAACAGAAATTTTTGCTTGCATACCGATTCTAACATCACCCATTTGGTTTTCATCAATAGAAAGCGTTGCTTTCATTGTACTCAAATCTTTTGCAATGTTAAAAAGAACACATGAGGTTGCATTGCTTGGCGAGAAAGCTTCTCCTTCTTTGACTGGTATAGACACGATGATACCGTCAATTGGCGCACGAACTTGTGCCTGCTCAAACAGAAAAGATTCTTTATCATATGCAGCCTGCGTACGCTCAACTTCTGACTGAGCCGCAACATAGTCAGATGTAGTGCGTTCAAAAGATTCTTTGGCAATTTGTCCGGATTTAAATAGGGCTGATTCTCGCTTGTAATATGCAGTCTTGAACTCAAGATCCGCTTTCGCTTTTTTCAGCTGTGCTTTTGCGAACCTAACGTCTGCATCTCCACCTGCATTATTTTCGAGCTCAGCAATCAGCTGATCTTTTACAACTTTATCACCTGCTTTGACGTGTATTTTTTTTACTTTCGCGCTAATAAGTGAGCCGATTTTTAGTGTACCCTGAGCTTCCAGTGATCCTTCGGCGTTCACTATTTTGTAGATATCACGTTTTTCAAGTTTTTGAGTTTTAAAAAATACCTGTGATGGTGGGATAAAAAATTTCTTATAAGTAAACCATCCGCCTACACCAAGTATTGTAATGGTACAAATTATTGCGATAGCACCTCGGATTCCCATACTCAACTCCTTTGAAATCGGCTTTGACCAAACCGTCCCATGCGGAACGTCTTCCAATTTTATTTTTCAATGATACCATTATCATTAGTGATCTTAAAAATCACTCGAATAAATCCATCATAGCAGAGAATATTTTTTAGGCCAGCCATTGGAAGATGATTAATTATATGGCACTTCTTGAAGCAAAAAGTTTGGTTAAGGTTTATCAGATGGGACAAACCGAGGTTAGAGCCCTTAAGGGAATCGACTTGAAAATTGATTCTGGCGAGTTTGTCTCAATCACAGGATTCTCCGGATCTGGCAAATCTACTTTGATGCATGTTTTGGGATGTCTTGATAATCCAACCTCGGGAAGCTATTTCCTGGATGGCATTGATGTCTCTAAAGCCGGTCGTGATGACTTGGCTCGAATTCGAAATCAAAAAATAGGGTTTGTTTTCCAAAAATTTTATTTATTGCCAGATTTAACTGCATTGGACAACGTTGCGATACCACGTTTATTCGCCGGTATATCTGAACGTGAGGCTCGCAAAGATGCTGAAAAGTTATTGGGGCTTGTCAATCTTGCAGAACGCATGGATCATTATCCATACCAACTTTCAGGAGGGCAACAACAACGGGTTGCTATTGCACGCGCATTAGTCAATAGCCCACGTATTGTTTTTGGTGATGAGCCAACAGGTAACCTTGATATGGCAACTGGCAAAATCATCATGGATATTTTTAAAACATTAAATGAACAACAAGGGGTTACAGTCATCATGGTTACTCATGAGCCATCGATTGCTGCAAAAACGAAGCGTATTATTGAACTTGTTGATGGCAAAATAATAAGTGATAAAGCCACTAATTAGGAATTGTATAATGGTTACCATTTTTCTGTTCGCTCTTTTGTGGCCACTGGCGTTGATGCCAACCTCAAAAGACATTCAACCATCGATAGTTAAAAAATTAACAATGGACGATGCTGTACAACGTGCGCTTACGCATAGGCCTGATCTAGAAGCCCTACGTTATGCAACTCAAGCTTGGGAATCTGCCGCTAAATCCGAAAGAGCTGGATATTTTCCAACCATTGATTTGGCAAGCAATATATCTCAGAGCAACGGTGAGAGCGAAATCGATAGCGATACAGATATAACCGTAAAACAGCAAATTTATTCGTTCGCCGGTCCGTTGCAGAAATATCAACGGGCGAAAAAGATTGCTCAGGTCTCTGAGCTGGACAAGGTGATTGAGACAAATAAAACGAGGCTTGAAACGGAAAAAACTTTTCTGAATGCATGGCTTATACAGGAAAAAAAGAAGAGCATCACTGCGCTTGATAAATCATCCCAGTCAACATTTGAACGACAGAAGCATAGAAATGAACTCGAAAAGTTGGATAAAGACGAGTGGATTAAAAATGTTGCTGATTATGCCTCATCAGTGGCGCAAGTTGATCAATACAAAGACGATGTAATTATAGCGTACAAAAAACTGGAATTTCTTATGGGTGAGTCACTTTCGCTACTTTCAACCCCTAATGAAGATTCCGAGGTTGAGCAATCCTTGTCTAAAACACGACTTATTTGGAATTATAAAAAAAAGTACAAACCCAAGTCACTTGATACATGCTATCACTATGCTATTACATCCAGGCCAGAAGTTCCTCAGGGATTGAAAAAAATGGAAATAGAAAAATGGAACATCAGGCTTGCTCAAGGCACTAGGCTTCCTGAGATAAATGCAAGTGCAAATGTCGGGTGCTTAACAAATCCGAATGATGCATTTGTTCTTGTCCCAACAACATCTCCAGAAGTAGAAATGAACACCCGTCAACGAGCAATTCGACCATACTGGGAGCTAAGTGTGTCTCTTAACTGGTCAATCTTTGATGGTCTTGTAACTCAATACAGAGAGCAACAAGCAGAAGCAGATAAGGTAAAGGAAATGCTCAGACATGAGCAAGTGATTTTAGATGTCAAACAACAAGTCCACGAGAGGTATTATTCCCTGGTAAAGATGCTTAAACAACTGAGAGCTCAAAAGTTAAAATATATACACGGTAAAAATCACTTTAAACTCATGAAGCAACAACTTGATCTTGGTAAAATTGCTCAGGTTGACTTTGATACTGCCACCTCTGACTGGAAAACAGTTCAATTTAATTGGCTTACATATAATGTTGATTTAGCGCTGGCCGAACACGAGCTTATGTGGGCATGTGGTTATTCAGAGATAAATAAAGACTAATCACAAGGCAAGCACCATTCAAGCCGCTTGCATACTCAAAACATTTTCTGCATCGTCAATAAATTTATCTGCAAAGCCTTCTTCCCTAAGAATTTTTAATGTTACAACTTGATCAGAAACCCCGGGCTCAAATTTATATGGATAGATAATTTTACCGTTTTGATCATAGTTTACGTAAACCTTGTAATTCGTAAATCTATCATTGTTTTTTGCCAATCCAGCCATCATTGGAAAGTGTGTTGTTGTAATAATGATATTACCCAAATATTGTCCCAACTGGTTGATAAAGCTGTATGCCGCAGCTTGCCCCTCTCTGAAGGTTGTACCATTGAAGATCTCATCAACAAGTGCAATAGCATGTTGTCCGTCTTTGACTTTGGCAAACTCATTGATTACATCCCTGGCTCGCATGACTCCGGCTTTAAAATGTGAATTTCCAGCAGCTATGTCGTCAGTAATGTTCATATAAGTAATGATTTTTGAGAAAGGCTTAACCCTCATTTTCGTTGCAGCTGAAATACCAAGAGATTGTGCCATTATGATGTTAATTACAAGTGCTTTCATGATTGTTGATTTGCCACCAGCATTTGGACCTGTTATCACAACATTTTTGCCATGAATATTAATTGAATTTGCAACTACTTTGTCAATACTGAGGCATGGATGCCAGAAATCTTCTACCTCTAAAGAAGGCAATCCATCGGCATCATCAGCAATATATTCTGGGAAACAGCATTCAACACGCTTGCCCTTCATCTCCTTATAAAAACGGGCAATCGACATTTGCGCATCAAGCTCACCAATTGCCATCATAATCTCATCAAATTTTTCTTTTTCCTGCTCCATTAATCTGTAGGCAACACTCATTCGACTCCAGAAAGAAAAATAGGAGTACTCACCTTTAAAGGTGCTTGTTTTAAGTAAATCTAGCAGGTGATCAAAATCTTCATGCAATATTCGCAACGCTTCTATCTTTTCATCAAGTACAGCAATTTGCGGCATTAATTTACAAATCCTTTCTTGCTTTTTAATCAATTGGATCATGTTATCCAGTGAGTCAACGTATGTGGCCAGATGCGCCAATTTTTTCTGGATCATAGCACCATAATGCTGCCCTTCGTAAAACCACCTTGCCATTCTCCATGCCCCATAAACAGCAAAACAAAATGCCAACGAACTTACCGCTTGCTTGAAATGTTCATTGTCTCCACAAAAAAAGCCTATCCCTCGAGCCATCATACCTGTAAAGGAATAAATAGACAGTTCTTTCGGCGGTGCACATTTTTCATTAAACTTTTTGACTTTATCATTAAATGGAAGTGGATGGCCAACCTTATCAGCAACCCAATCTGCTGGAATCGTTATGGCTGTACATGCGAGCATTGATAGTGAAAGCAAAAAAAACGTCTCTTCGGATACGCTTATTGTCATTAACAGATGCTCATTTTTATTAACCCATGTCGTTATTTCTTTTAATAGCTCAATTTTGTTTTCTAATGGCAGAGAAAACTTTGACTGTTTCATCAAGCTACTTAAAATATCCTCACCCCAGAATGAGAGGAAAACGCTTTCGGGAACGGCCAATTTTCTTAAATTAATATCCAGATCACTAAATAAATTTTTGTCTTCAACAAGCGTTTTTACTATTTTTTGCTGTCTGACCAATTCATCAAGATTATCCGTTGGCTGAATAATTTTTCGAAAAAGCATTGCTCGTCCAACCTCAGTAACCGTTCTGTCAATTTTTGATGCCAGATAAAGATCTGGTTTAGTTTTAGGGCCGCAAAGAATTTCAAGATCCTTCCACGTTCCGTCTTCAAGCACATCCAAAATCGGCAACGGATGGGATTCTTCGTACTTATTCAACAATGCAAAGACTGCATGACGTTTAGTATGCGGATCAAGATTAAATTGTGCATCCACCTTTTCGCTTACCACGTCAATAAAATCTTTTTCATCATTTATGAGCGCATTGAGTGTACCAGTGTCACTCGAGACATCTTCTTTATCCAATGTTTTTAGGTTCTCTTTTGAAATTTTTTTATAAATCGGAGTTGGGACACTCGAAGCAGGTTCTGGTATAACTGTTTCAGTTTGATCGATACCCGTTTGAATACTGATTTCAGCAGCCACAGGTAAAAAAATAGACATTAAAAAAGAAATTGTGAGAATATTTTGAATCGTTTTCATAAAATCCCTAATTAAATCCCGCCTCCTCTTTTTAAATCCAAATTATGCGCCTGTTTTGCCTATTTAATATATGTGGCTCGTTAAGGTGCACGTGAACAAAGATGATAGCGTTTTTAGGGCTACATTGCAAAGTATTTTTAAAGCTGTTGATTAAATTAAAGTTTTTTTTGAAGCAGCAGCATTTATAATCGTGCATCAATTAATGTTTTTTACAACTAAGGTATAATTTTGTTATATAACAATAACGCTGCTAAGTATCATATCGAGAAAGGCGTTATCACATTTGTCAGCAAAAAAGCGAGTCGCGTAAGCAGGGGAGGATCACTAAAATGAGTCCAAGTAAGAAAAAAGAAATCAAAGATTTTTTTAACAAACTTAAAGTTGAATGTTCAAAGGATGATGTCTACTCAATCATTGAAACTGCTGAGAAAATGGGCATTAGCTATGATCAGGTTCGAGCATGGGCAAGATCATACAAATATGCATCTCAGATTTTAAAAGAATGTCGCAGTATTTGTGCAAATCACTGCCTTGATGAAACAGGGGAAGGTTTTCTAACGGAGAAGCTTTCCACAGGAGCCGCTTTAAAATATTTGAAAGAAAATGACGATGAGTTTAGAGAGCAGCAAGAGAAACAAGAAGACGAGAGTCAAATGTGGAGCTTGCAACGTGAAGCTGAAAGAAAAGGTAAAGAATTTCCACCAGACAAAATAGACAGGGTAACAATGTCAGGAGTTAAAGACGAAAAGACTAAACAAATTACACGCATCAGTAAAAATGAACTTGTCTCTGAAAAAGCAGCCTTGCCACAGCAAACCACAGAAAATATTGAGTCTGAAAGAATTAATGAATGGGCGGAACGACAAAAAAGAACTACCCCTAGTTTTTATTTAAAACAAACTACAACTGAGGATGAAACAGGCAAAAAAGAGTTAAACATAACTTGGGCACCAGCAGAAAAAGACCCACTAACGTCCAAACGTTTTGCATCATCTATTTATGCTGCCACTGGATCTGCAAACGAACAGTATGCACTCAAATTAATGACTCAAATCGCTATGGGATGCTTTAATACTTCAGGCAAGGACATCAATGTTCACACGGCCGATACGGTAAATGAATCTGCTGGTGTTCTATTATCTCTTGCTCCAAAAGATGAAATTGAAGGCATGCTCTGTGCGAGACTTTTAGTTCTTCACGATCAAGCTATGCAGTACATGGCAAGATCCGTTGCACCTGAACAAACTCATGTAGGAATTGATTTAAACATCAACAGAGCAACAAAGCTTATGCGGCTTTATAACGAGACCCTTGATGCATTAAACAAGCACAGGCGTAAAGGTGAGCAGAGGGTAACCGTTCAGCATGTTAGCGTCAATAATGGTGGTCAGGCAATTGTTAATGGCCAACTTAACCAGGGGGGAGGGGCTGATGATAAAAAGTGAAAGACAACTTCTTGCAAGGTTTTTTCTGCAAGCCAAGAAATGTGGCGCCAAGTCCAAACGCAACAATCATCTTCCATGTAAAAATGCAGCAATGAAAAACGGTCGATGTAGAATGCACGGTGGTAAATCTACAGGCCCAAAAACTGAAGAAGGTAAAAAGAAAGCAGCAGCAGCAAACTTAAAACATGGGAGATATACAAACGCAGCTAATGCAGAACGAAAATATATGCGCGAAATGATGGAGTGGGGAAATGACCTTGAGGATATTTTGTAACCAGAAAAATTGTTAAAAATAAATGGCGACATATCCCACAAAGGGAAGTCCTAGTCATGATCTTCGTCAACACTCACACCCTGAGTCAACCCACGTTGTGGGTCCCCGACTCATATTTTTTCAGGGAAAAGTCTACTTTTGACCAACCCCCACGTTAAACTTGATCAGATCGTTGCTATCTCAATATAGGGTTGGTCGCCTTGGTCTCTTTTATAGCTAACGCGGAAAAATGGCAGAAGATAAAAAATACTCAATGTGACATATTTACGTAAGTGTTATAGGAATAGACCAATGTGACCAATGCGTATAAAATCAATTTTATCGTAAGCCCAGATTGAGGCGCTATATTGGATACACTAGCAGGGGGGTTGGTCAAAACACATAGACCAACCCACTACATTGCAATTTTATTCAGGAATTTTTGAAGTTTTTACTACCTTCCACCAAACAGAAGCTTGATTCTTACGAGCAATTGTCAATACATAGCCAAGTTCCCGCCTGTCTTTGTAAGACTTTAATTTATTTCCAAGTGTTCGCGCATTGATTTCCGCAGATTTTGAATTGCCAGCAATTAAGCGTAATGCCTGAAAAATGCTTTCTCTGTCCTCTTCTTTTTGGTCAATACTACTTTGTGGATTGATCAAATCACTTACTTTCATTTCCATTTCACCAAAAACATTGTACCATGAAACTAGAAGGCTTCTTATCTCCTCACGCTCTGGGTCTGCATCATCAATTTCATCTCTGCTTATATAAGGGTCACCGTAACCAAGCCAAGAGATAGGAGAACGAACCACATTGTCCCATTCCTCAAACCTACTATATCGAGACTTTAGATCTGCTTTTTCGCCCGAATTTAAATATGCACGAACAGCGGTAAGAATTGCTTCAACTACAAGATTCCGATTTTCGGAAACATATTTTCTTAAATCCACATTGAATTTGCGTTCTTCTGGATGTTCCTGCTTTGCATCTATCCTGCAAAGAATGGCCCTTGTTGTAGTATCACCCTTGATTCGAAGGTTGTTTCCATTTGCAAAGACCGAAGCTTTGATGTTGCTAATATTTATATCTTCATTTTTGCCAAGCCGTCTACCCTTGTAGGTTGCTTCGGTTATCACCGTATCCAATGCATCAAATCCAAATGGATGTGCAATGTTGTCATAGCAAATAACAGGGTCACCGCCTTCCAAAACCGTAAGCAACAGCTTTTTATCTTCATCGGGATTTCCTGTGTAGGTTAGCTTGGACACATTTTTCCCAGTAGCAATAGCCGCGGCAAGATCACACAATAAAGACTTACCGCTCGACATTGTTGGAGCTGTGAAGGCAATAATGGGAGCTATTCTCATTGATGGACGAAGTACCACTGTAAACAATGCAGCTATAGCAACGGACTTATCAATCTCGCTAACAAATGGAAAGTCCTTTATTAATTCTTCAATGATTTTCATCGCTTGGAGTGCATCATCTTTAGATGGATTATCTGGGATTTTATTAAAAACAGTACCATTGGGATTAAAGAATAAGCCTGTGCGTTTATCATATCCAGGAGTTTCAAGAATTGTCCCATTTTGGAAAACCATGGGAGTGTTGATAATCCCTGTTAAAACGTCTATTTGCTTCCATTCTCCGCGTGACAACAAGTGCTCCGCATATCTTCTAGGACAACTTACTTGTCGAAGTTTACGAGCCCGTACATCACGTTTTTGAAATGAAGCACAATTGGTTAGTTGTTCAACCAAATAATTTTGATCAACTGATTTGATAATTATACTTCCAGTATCACGTTCTATCTTTTTCGTTTCTTTACCAGTCATTGACTGTACTGGTTTATCTGGAACTTTGATTATTCGGACCAACATGCCATACCGTTGAAATACACCACTCTCTTGATTTTGTGCCAATGCGGCTTCAGCTTCATCTATTATCTCGGTGAGCTTTGACTCATCATCAATGTTAATCACAGGCTTCAGATGGAGAAAGACTTTGAGTTGTTTTTTTACTTCGTCAATTCCGCAAACACTGTGAAGGTCGTTGAAATCCGTATAAAACTTTTTATTTGGATCTGAAGGATCATGGCTTTTATCTTCGGGAAACTTAGGCAGTACAATTTTACAACCAAACTTTTGTGCCGCTTCGGTTGCTGCGTTTTTACCAGTATTTTCTTTCTTTCCAATATCGTTGTCGGCAGCTATTGTTATGTCGCTATCTGGACATGCCTTCTTTAAGTTTTCAACTACAGCAGAAATGTTACTTGCAAAAAGCGCTGCAACAACAGCCTCTTTTTCTTCTTTCGCTTCAAAAATTGAACACTGAGTAGCATATCCCTCGCAAACCGTTATCGGTTCGCCATTAACAAGTTTTCCAAGTAGACTAAAATTACCTTCTAGTTTACCCCAGGAAAGAAAATGTTTTTTACTGGATCCATCTGTCGCAATCCAAATATGTTGCACTGAATGTATTTTACAATCGATATCGATTATGTCTTTAACCAGGGAACCTCGCTTATCAACAGGATTATGATTATACTTCGCGCCATAGGCGTTTATTCCTTTTTTTTGTTCATAAAGCCCAAACTCTTCACATGAAGGAAGCTTGTACGATTCTTTTGTTGGTAGCGGATCAAAACTTTTTTCCCATATATCCTTGGCTGTTTTGGCGGCTATATCATGCTGTTCCTGTATCCGTTTCTCGGTTAACTTCTTGTGTTTTGCCGAAGCTTTTTTCAATTCTTTGCGCTCTTGGTCAGAGTAATCATTTGATTTGTCATCAGCTGAATTATAAGTGTACTTGGTACCACTACTAAATGAACCATATGTGCAAATAAAAGAGACCTCCCCCTCATCAAGTTCATTGATGGATGCAACATACCATTCATCAAGTTTGCTTTGGTTGTTGTCTGATGAGTATCGGTGAAATAAGCCGTCTGTAATTATTGATTCATGTTCGGGTAAGGCCAATCTGTTTTCTGCCATGTGTTGCCTACAGGCATTCAGAACCGTTTCTTCAAATTCTTTCATGCGTTTGGCAGGAATATTTTTAAAGCTTAATTGATCGGATTTTGGTATACTATCGTTAATCATAAATATTAACTCGCTTTCTGCTTAAAGAGCCATAAGAGTCCTTTTAAAATCTATGGCTTTTTCTTTTTTTTAAATCTTATTACCATTAACTCACCTAAAGACTCCGCTTTTAATCAGTGTGTCACATTGTCCTCTTGTTAAATGATCAACTCCAGCGCGGAATCCCTTGGATTGGATAAATTTCTTTTGTTGATCGGTTATCGCAAGTTTTCTCCACGATGCATTTTTATCGTAAAGTACAAATAGTTTTCGATTTTTATTTGCAAAATCATCTGCGACTGAAAATGCATATTCAAAGGTCAATCCATTGGCGATTTTTCGTGCACCTTGATTGCCCCCAAAAAATAAAACTTCATAAAGGGTATCATCTTGTGGATTGATTTCGAGTCTAAAATTATCATCCCCACGTAAGACAAATGATCTACCAACCTTTTGCCATAGAAAAGATTCACTCAATGGATCATAATTAATCAGTACAGCTTTCAATCGTTGGTTCAAATCTACAGGCAATGACGCATATAACTTTCGCGCTCTATCAGTATCTGCAATATTATTTTTATTGTCAGAATCAAGCAGAAGAGAGGCAACGTTACAAATTCCGTGTGTGTGATCGCCAAAATCCAAAATTAAGCAATTTTCCTTATTTGGCCACAATCTCAAACCACGCCCAACCATTTGCTGATAAAGTCTTCTTGATTTTGTAGGCCTGGCAACAACAATGCATGATGTTTCAGGATCATCAAACCCTTCGGTTAATAAATTACAATTGCATAAAACTTTCAGCTCGCCTGATCTATATTTATTAACAATTTCAGAACGTTCATCCTCCTCCTGGGCCCCATAAACAACACCAACTGAAAAACCACTTACTTGAAAAAGCTGGCTTAAATCAATGGCGTGTTGGACGTTAACGCAAAAACAAATCGTTTTTCGCCCATTACCACTTTGCATATAAGCATCCACAATAATCTTATTCATTTCAGGGGTATTCATAACATCAGCAAGAGACTTTGCTTGAAAATCACCATCAGATGTTTTAACTTTGGATAGATTTATATTTGTTGCGACTTTAAAAGCCGTTGGCTTACAAAGCCACCCATTTTCGATCATATATCTAATGTCTTTCTCATATGAAACAACATCAAATACCTCCCCCAACCCTTTATTGTCATTTCTAAATGGCGTAGCTGTGAATCCAACTAATAATTTTGGTGTTCCTTTACCAAGTTTAAGAGCCGAAAGTATGCTTCTGGACTTGTCTGTCGCAAAATGGTGACACTCGTCAACTATTGCAAGATCAAAGTCTTGTAAAATTAATTTATCTAAATTATTTTGGTTGTTCGCAGATTGAACAGAACAGACAACTATACGTGATTTAAACTCTTTATATTGCTGATTAACCAATCCAACGCCAAGCGCTGGACAAATCATTAAAAGTTTAGATTTTGTTTGATCAAGCAGTTCCCAACTATTAACCAAAATTAATGTTCGTAAGTCCATCTCTTTTATTAAGTTGGCAAAAATAACAGTTTTACCTGCTCCGGTTGGAAGAGAAATCAGTTGCCTATTATCTCGCTGTGCATGGCGTGATAGCACAGTGTCAATGCATTCACGCTGGTATGGTCTTAGTTGTAACATGATTATTTACCCTCGATTTTGTTGTATCATTGAGCAAACCTAAACCCTCTCCGCTTTTTAGATGTCGTTGAATAAATTCAATAACACTTGCCTTGGGGTAAAGAATCTTTTTGCCAAACTTTATAAAATCAGGACTTAAGCCCCGTAATCGAGCCAAATAAACGGCGTCATCACTTGGCCATAGTCCCAATTTCACCAAATCGTGCGAGTTCAAAAACTCGGGTAATGAATCAAATCTTGAAATAAAATTATCAGACATAAAACCTCTTTCAAGTTAGAGGTTCCTATAAGAAGTTAAAAATATCGCATTTGTATAAAACATTCACCAGATGCGGCTTACCAACGTTGTCACTTTTTCCCATCAAAATTTTTTGTGTACATAAAATATACACTGCGATAAAATGGAGATGGAGAATGCAGAAATGAATATATCCATCTCCATTTTTGGAGATCGGGAAAGGTACTAACTCTCTCGATCTCATTTTTTTCGCTTCAATTTAGAAACCGGACGGTTAATTTATTTCTATTATCTGTAGCATAATTCTAGCATTATTGATCGACTAACGCAAAATATTAATCACCTCAAATTAAAATTAATTTCTTGGTGTGATTTTCCTCGGAACTCGTTTTATCATAAGCGTAAATCATCTTGCTTGATGTATGCCCTGTTACTTTCATAATTTCTGTATCTTGCACACCTTGGCCTTTTACCAATGTAACCCATGTTGCACGAAGCATATGCGGTGTAACTTTTTTTATTTTTGCATTTGTACTCGCCATTGCAAAAGAATAGTTAAATCTCGAGCGGGTTATTGGGTTTCCGGTTCTGGTGATAAAAACATATTGAGAATCTTTTCGTTGCTCATCCGTCGAATTTATGTAATTTCTGATCTCATCCATGAAGTAAGTTGGGTACGTTATTGGGATATCTTTAATCATTCCACCTGTTTTTTTCTGTCTGAAGCGTATGATGTTTTTTCCAAAATCAATTTGATCAATTTTAAGCGTCAGCGCCTCGGATATTCGCTTGGCTCCCTGAAGCATACAACGTGCAATCAATGAATCTCTGTGATTGATATCTTGTAGCGCATTTATAAATAAACTCCATTCACCCAAGTTAAGCGCTTGCGTTGCGCATTTATCTCTTATCTGATAAAACGTCGGATTTGCGGATAGCGTTGATGGATGCGCCCGCCGAAACCAGCCTCGACTTATATGCGAAAGGTACGCGGTAAGCGAAATATAGCAGGCAGCTCTTACTTGTTTTGTTCCCTCGCCCCAGTCTGCCACCTTTTTTATATGATCAATTACAAGTTCATGCGGAACCTGATTAAAATGCCCAACGGTAAAAACATTTCCGTGTAAGTCAGAATCATGTACAATCTTTCTTCGAATCATGTCGGTCATGTAGTAGGCATAATTACGTCTGGTTGAAATACTCAGGTTGGATAACCATTCTTGAATTGCAGCTTTTAATGAAGAGCCTTCAAGCCTATTTATAAATTCCTGGTAGTTGAGCTTATTCTCAAACTTATCTGGACTGAGACCTGAACCATTTACCGTTAAGTTTGCAATTTGATTACTCATAACTTTTACCTCATAAAATTTAATCGACACAAACTGACCATAGCGTACAGAATACTATAATATTTCTTATGTGCAATAGTGAAGTATTGTATATAAAAAATATTTCTTATAAATTTCACGTAAACGATTCGGATAGACAAAGTACCAAGATCGTGATACGATTAAAATAATTAAGAATATCGAGTTGCGAAATTTGGAGTTTTAATGAAAGAAAATCTTATAGCCTATCGCGGCAAGAAGTTCTCGCTGGAGTGGTATTTTAATTCTCAAGACAAAAGTGAAGCGCTTGAGTATTTTGCAGAACTCACATGCGACAGGCAGAAGAAAGTGGTTCATTTGTTTTGCCTTCTTGGTGATATGGGTAAAATATTTAATGAAGAAAAATTTCGAAATGAAGACGATCAAATCTATGCATTCAAGACATCGGATGACAGATTTTTATGCTTCTTTTTCGATGGCGCAAAAGTAATCATTACAAATGCCTATGAAAAGAAATCCGCGAAAATGCCGCCGAAGGAAAAAATCCGAGCTTTAAAAGCCAAAGCAGATTATATAAAAAGATGTAACGATGGGGATTATTATGAATAAGAAAACAAAATCAACAGTTGATAAGTTTGTGGAATCATTAAGTCCAAAAGAAAAAAAATCCTTTGATGCAGAATACAAAGAACTTTTACTTTCAGAGATGATTCTTGCGGCAATGGAAGAAGATCATGTATCGGTAAGACGTTTAGCAAAATTAGCAGGAGTATCGCCAACGATTATCCAAAGCATGCGGTCTGGGGTAAAAAAAAGATTTTAACATGGGAAGCTTCTTTAAGGTTCTAAAGGGCCTTGGATTCAAAGTTTTAATTGAACGCAATGGGCAACAATTCCCCTTGGACTTTGCAAATATTCACAAAAATTAGAACAACCAAAGCCAATGCAGCCCTAATTTTTAGATGTTAACTGCAAAAAATTATGCTACTTTAAAAACAGATCATTAACACAAAGAGAGGATTTTCATGCTCGGAAAAGAAGTAATAACAGAGGTTAAAAATCGTCTAGTAAAGGCGTATAACCCATTGGAAATTTATCTGTTTGGATCTTATGCCTGGGGACATCCAACAGAGGATAGCGACTTAGATTTATTAATTGTCGTTGAAAAATCGGATGAGAAAACTTATACCCGACCACTACCTGGCTATGATGCATTATTTGGAATGGGAATCTCCAAAGACCTTATTGTTTACACAAAAGATGAGTTTGAAAAATACTCCAGCAATAAAACATCTCTTTGCTATAAAATAAAAAAGGATGGAGAACTTATCTATGCTAGATCATGATGCATGGCTGAGAATAGCCAAAGAAGATTTGATGGTGGCAAAGGTGTTGTTGCGTGAAGAATTTTTTTCTACAGTAACATACCATTGTCAGCAAGCAGCCGAAAAGTCATTGAAAGCATATCTCGTTTTTAAAGATCAGCCCGTATTGAAAACGCATGATCTTACCAAGCTCATTGAGCTGTGTATGGAGAAGGACAGAGAGTTTGAAAAAATCTACACCTACGCAAGATATCTCAATCCATTTTCAACTAAATTTAGGTATCCGTCAGAGTATGACATTCCAGACTACGCCCACGCAGAAAGCACAATTAAGCAAACACAAAAACTTGTGGCGTTTGTCATTGATAAAATACTAACACCAGAAACAGGACAAACTGATATATTCAAGATTTCTGAGTAGTATCTTGAACTGGCCACTTCTTTGCCTTAATCAAGTAGGCATATATTTGGAAATTTTGATCCGGTAAAAATTTAAGAAATGGCTGTCTACTAATATCTTCTAAAATTTCATTCTGTTCATCACCTGGAAGCGTTTTAAAATAAGCCACGCACTCATTTATCTGTTTTGTTGTATTAACCTTGGTAGATTTTTTATCGGATGTGTTTTCATTAACCGCTGCAATAAATGTACTCTTCGGCTTGGCCAGTTTTTTGAATATACAAACACCGGATTCTTTATTGTACTGGAAGTCTACAAACAACTCTGTTTTCTTGTTTATTTCACCAATTCCAGGTTTGATGTGACGAAGAATATCTGAAGGGTAGTAATCGCTTGCCCCTTCTCGCTTTTCAAACGTTATTTTTTCAGCCAAGGCTTGAATATTAATAACCCATTCATTCCGTTCTTTAAAATTCTTGGATAAAATTTCATAAAGTCGCGCCGATGATGTCTTATGAAGTTTTTTGTACTGCTCAAAATCAACAAGCTTATAGAATTTTGTATCTTTTAGCTGCTTTACGTATGACTCACTAAAACGGATTGATAATTCACCTGATTCTTTTCTAAGAATAACCTCATCTATAACAGAAAAATACCTTACCGTATGACCGTCACCCTCATAAAAAACTCCATCAAATGTTAGTGTTATAGCTTTCCATTTTTTTAAAGATGTCATGATTCGCTTGTAAACGTTTGTACTAAAACGACTGCCGCCGAAAATATTTTTAGCAATTTCGTATCGGGTCGAAGTTAAGGAGTAACTGTTAAGATCCTTTTCTTTGTATAGCTTGTAAAGCAAGTAATATAAAATCGTTTTATCAAGATGTTGCGGCAAGCCCATAGGACTTAGAATTTCATATCGCCCATGTGGCTTTTCAATAGCCCAAGAAGTTAATTTGCTTTGCTTACAAATAACCCAATTTGGATATTCTAAAAAATTTATGTCATCCTTCACTATTTTTTTGTCACTTTCCATTAAAAATCTCCTTAACTTTTACTCGTAAAAAAACGCGTAAGCAAATCTTATCAAGTACAACTTGTTTATTCAACAATTTTAATAAATAAAAACCTCTCGCAAAATTCACGCCAATCCTTCTGCAAAAAACTAGCGTACTTTTAACGTAGCTATGGCGTACTTTTAACGTAATTTTAGCGTACTTTTGACGTAGCACTAGCGTACTTTTGACGTAATCGCTCCTCGCTAGACCCTTGCCAGTCAAGTCTAGGTGCACGCCTAGAAAGATTAATTAGAAAGATTTTGAAAGATTTTGATTACGCGCGTGCGCGCGAGGAATTTTTTCAACAAAAAACATGGGGGGATTTTAATGGGGTATTTTTAGTCTAAAAAATCTCTTAATTCTATGCATGTCCATTTTAGCTTTTTTGGAACTATCGGTTTTAAAAATTTTTGCATGAGCAAGTTTTTCCATTTTTTGGATAAAAAAGTACGTTGCAATAAACCAATTAAGAATTTATTTTAAGACTTCAAAAAAAGGCTTCAATTTTGCGTGCAGAGGCCGATGGGTTTGCTTGGTAGATGGAATGTTATGCCACAGACAAAATCGCTTAACCTTGGTCAAATTTATTCGTCCTTTGTTGAAATAAAATTGAAAGTGTTTGCGGTTTCTCTGTAATTTCATTAAAGTACTTGCGGTGAGTAATAATTTTTTTTAAATAATTTTTAAAATATATTTTCATAAGGGGGAATATTCAATGGCAACAATGAGAAATATTTTGGACAACACACGCATAACACTCAATCTAACCGGTGAGGATTTAGGGGATGGGCTTGGTTATGATTTAAGAGTATTAACAAGGCACGAAAAATTATCGGCTGAGTTTTTGAATGAAATGAGCAGTAATCCCAATAGAACACCCTACATGAGGTATGAAGAAATTAAGAATTTTTGCAATGTTCTAAGTTCATTGATAAACAAAGAAATAACTGGATTTGCCTTTGAACCAATGCATTTCGCACATGAGATGTATGAAAAATGTTTTCGTTTAGAATTAGAGGCAATAAGATCAGCAATGGGGGATCATTTTGGGGTGCGCTTATTTATGGAACAGGGTAGAAAATATTCGAGGTCTGGAATGCATATGTATGTTACCAGGGAAGATTTGGTCAAATTTAAAGATGAATTTGAGCATGAGCACTTTCGTGTTATGAGAAAAATCGATATAGAAAACGCTGAAGCCGAAGCTAAAATTGCAAATCAATGCCTCGAGAATCAGATGCAAAGACTCCAAGAAAATTTCGAAACTCAGGCCCCATTGATTTGTTCACAAGTAACTGGCCAGGAAGAAAATTCACTTAATTTTAGACAAGATTAAACGTATCTTTGGCTGTTTTAATCTAACAATTTCTGCATTTGAAGCGTTCAGATTTTATTTTGGTCTGGACGCTTTTTTTGTGCTGATTTTGTTAGTAAAGCCTTGTTTTATCCACGCACGTAGTTTGAAATGGCATCATATGTGCCAATGCTAAGAGAGCCCTTTTTATGAGTACGTGTTTTTGGCTTTATATTGATAGTTACATCCTGACCAAGTTCATTTAAAAAACGAAAGAGTCGCTCCAGTGAAAAACCTGAAAGCTTTCCTCCGACAAGAGCTGAAACCTTCGGTTGATCTATCCCAAGAGTAAGAGCTGCTTTTTCTTGAGTAAGCTTTTTTTTCTTAATTATTAAATAAATTTGTCTTGCAAGTTCGGCTTTAGCCAAAACTTCTTCATGATTTGGAATATTTAAATCTGCGAATACGTTGCCGCAGCTTTGTTCAAATTTTTTCTTCATGAGTTAAATCCTTATATATTTCTTGGGCATCTTTGA
>AMWB02034611.1_pt2 | contig 21779 bp, 15 predicted proteins | sample 200311 | NCBI WGS metagenome assembly AMWB02 (sample SAMN02737377, study PRJNA173069) | bioreactor metagenome | biome: anode biofilm in microbial fuel cells | place: USA: California | collected 2010-12-16 | reverse complement strand
CGCGCTACGAACGGGAATCACCTTGTCATCCGAATTTCAGTCATCCGAATTTCAGTAGCGCGGAACCCGGAGTGGTTCCGCGAGTGGGTGGTGGATGTTCGTTTCCTCGCGGGACCAGAAGCGGTCCCGCGCTACGATTACTCCCCGAACTCGCGGCCTGCGATCTTCTGTATCTGCATCCAATCTCTCCTTCTCTCAACACCCTGTGCATCCCGACGTAAAGATGAATGCAACCATTGAAACGGGTCCGATGCCAGCCCATGTTTTACGGGATTGTAGTGAATGTAATCCGCATGCCTGGCCAGATCGACTTCATCGCGGACAATGTGATCCCAGAAACGTGGTTGCCATACCTGCCCTCTCCGCAGCTCATTCCTCCTTCGATACCGCTCCGAAAATGAGACCTTCACTCGCTGCATCAGCACGGAGAAGTCTCCCCGCGGCGAACCCATGAGGAGATGCACGTGATCGGGAAGCAGCACCCACGCGTACAGATCAAAAGGTAGAGCTGACTGCACGCGCTCTATCACACTCCAGAACAAATCAGCATTGTCGACGAGTATCGGTCTGCGGTCGTGTGTTACGGAGGTGATGAAGCAGATCTGATTTGGCCGAAAGTGGCGACGAAGTACCGACATGACATCATCCTAAGCGGCCAATGTGACCGTGTCAATCGCATATTCCAGCGGGCGCCTCGCTACAAGCCAGTTTCCTCGCGGGACCGGAAGCGGTCGCGCGCTACGAACGGGAATCACCTTGTCATCCGAATTTCAGTCATCCGAATTTCAGTAGCGCGGAACCCGGAGTGGTTCCGCGAGTGGGTGGTGGATGTTCGTTTCCTCGCGGGACCAGAAGCGGTCCCGCGCTACGAACGGGAGCGGTCCCGCGCTACGAACTAGAAACCAAAGTCCACAAACTCAGCTCATGAACATGATCCCCACCCCGACCCGCGTTAGCGAACGCTTGTAGTCCACCAAGCTCTCGCCGTGGCCCTGCATCAGGCGGAACGTGAGGTAACTCCGTTGGCTTCCGGTAACCGGCAAGCTGTAGCTCAATGCCATGCCGCCGCGTCCCGTGCTGATATTCCCACGCGCCATCAGGTGGATCAGGTGACCCCTCCAGAACTTGTAATAGACGTTCAGGTCGTTGTAGCCGAGATAATCGGTGATATCGGGGTTGTCGTCCCCTACCATCGCTTCCGGATACGGCTTCTCATCCTCCGGTATGCGGTACCGGAACTTGAGATGAATAAGGATGTTGTCGCGAAAGAAATAGGGGGATACATAGAGCAGGTTCCAGCTTCGTGAGACCGGCGGCTTCTGCCCGTTTGATTCGTGCTCGGCTCCGAAATCCGCCCCGAAATATCCCGAGGACAGCGGCCGACACTTCATACGATAGAACAGCTCGGGGTTGTAATTGGTCTCGCGGAACGGGGCCGAGTTATTGTGATCGTACGCTTGCCAGAACGATATCTGCTTGTAGGCGAAGTAGAGCCGCGTGTTGAAAAGCCGGTGCTTGGCGCTGATCTGGAACACGGCCTCGATCTGTTCGCCGTCATACGCCTCGCTGTAGGTCATGGGGAGCATGAACATCTCTTTGTGCAGCGACAGGCCGGGGGCGACGCTGATGATCTGCCAATTGGGCTCGATTTCCCCGGCCACGGCGAACGTCGGCACGAACGGCGCCACCAGGGCCAGGATCCACCCGCACACTATGATGCCGATAACAGGTTTCATGGCATGGTTAGAACTTATAGCCGATCATGAACGTGAAATCCGTGTTCTTGACGGTCGGATCTCCGTCCAGATAATACGAATCCCCCGGCTCGGCTCCGGTCGCTTCATTGAAATCGTCGGCGGCGTCGATCAAGCCGGCCAGCCCCATCGTATATCTCATGTCGAAAGTGAAATGCTTGTACTCCAGTCCACCGCCGATCACGAGACCGACATCGATCCCCTTGGTGTAGTCTTTGACATCATACTCCTCTCCGATGACGTGCAACTTGGAAGACAACAACAGGTCCAGGGCGGGTCCGGCCATCAGGAGCGGATGCAGTTTACCCTCCGGCGCCAGGTCCAGCCGCAGCAGCACCGGGACCTCGATGTAGTCGAGATTCCAGTGGGCGCTGATGAAGAACAGGTCTTTCTCCGCCCCCTTGGTGACAATGAGCAGTTCCGGCTGAATCGCCAACTGGCGGTTGATGGCGTAGGTCAGGAAGGCGCCGCCGCTGAAGCCGACCCGGCTGTCCAGGAACTCGTCCAGCTCGTCGTAGTCGGTGCTGATGTTGGCGATGCCGAAACCGAGCTTGAGCCCTTTCCCCGTCACGCCGCGGACCGTATCCTGCGCGCTTACGGCAACGCAGAATAGCGCGATGATTCCCAGTGTCAGAATCAACTTCTTCATGCAGCCTCCTTGGGTGAAATGTTATTGGCGACCTGCTGGTCTGCAATCAGCATAGCCCATCCCAGGGTAAGACGCAAGACCAAAAACTCCATAATGGGCCGGCCACGCGGTGTTTTGAAGACTCCCCGCATTGTCCTTTCGGCTTCGTTGGATCGCGTGATGCTCGCCGGTCGGGGGAAGCGGCGGGGGACCAGAGGGCTGACCGGGGGAGTTGTGGCGGGACGCCGCGCACCACAGCTGCGAAGCCGTCTCGGTTTGCTGCCTTCAATCGGCCCATTATCCAGATATGAACGCAGAAGGTCTGAGACTGCCAACACACCCGGCTCAGGCGTGATGCGCCAGACGCGCCCGCATTTCCGCCAGCTTGACTTGTTGACTGCATTGTCTATCTTGAAGTGAGAGTTGGCGTGTTGCAACGAGCCCCCGGTTCCCGTGGATCGGCGAGCCGATTGAGAGGGACCAGACCAAACGTGAACCCGCAGCTTCAGATCGTATCAGCGCGGTGGCTGGCCTCCGCTAGCCTATGTCTCTCACTGTCGCTCTGCGCGTGTTCGAATTTATGCGCCGCACCCGATAAGTCGGATGGATCCACCCGTCAGCTCTCGATCTACTTCGAGCAGGTTGCCGCAGGTCAGACACCCTGCCCCGACCTGTATCCTACTTTCTCCCGAGCGCTCGAAAGAAGACTCGGCGATGCGTATCCGAGAGTGGATATTCGCGTCACGCGGGCCATGCCATCGGAGGACCTCGCCGATGAATCGTCGCGGCTGAGCTGGGCACGCCGCGACGGCGCTTTAATCCTGATTTCGTGCCGGGCGGACAGCGCTGGTCTCTCGGTCTGCATCGAGCCTGGATATCAAATCGAACGACAGCCTGTCGCGCTGGCGATTGAGGATGTTGATCCCTGGTGCGGCCTGACGGTCAGCAACACTGAGTCCCCTCGGCTCTGGCGCACTACTTATCGACAGGCCCCCATTGCTCCCCTCGACTTCCGTCTCTCTGGCAGCTGTTCCGGTTCTGCTGAGTGCCTCGCCGCGGTTGCTTCGGGCATGCTCTTTATGTCCGGGGCGATTGGTGGTACCACTGACCGTGCACGCCTTGACCATGCTGTGAGCGCAATGCGATCGGTGCTGTCGCTGCCCGGCGACACGGCCGACGGCACGGCGCTTCTGGTTGCACGCTATGCCCTGGGACTGGCCCAGACGACCAGCGCAATCCTGGAGTGGGAGGTACCGGAAAGCGAATCCAGTCCCGCCCCGGCCCGTCTAGGTGAAGCTCACGAGCTGTTAGCTTCGGTCTTGAGAGCACGTTCCGATTTTCCCGAGGCGCGACTTGCTCTCGGCATCGTTAGTGCGCTGCAGCACCGGGCATCGGAGGCCACAGCCATATTCGACAGCGTCATTGCGCGGACTCTCGCCGACACCACCGTCCGATTTCAGTCCATCTCCGCCACGGCCATGTTTGATAAGGCACTGGCCCTGGCCAGCCTGGAGAGACAGGGGGACACCCTGTCCGGAGAGGTCGCGAGCCTTGAAGTGACGGTTTATGAGGAGCTTGTGCGGCGCTTCGGCGGTTCCACAGACTCGGCAATTCAGCTCGTCGTCGCTCAGTCACTGCTGAACTGGGGAATGGACCGACTCATCTCCTGCCTGAGCGATAGCATGGTTGCCGCCTACGATGAACTTCTCAGGCGCTTTGGCGATGCGGCGGATGTTGAGTTCCGGCTCGCTGTGGCTCGAGCGCAACTCTACCAGGCCAACGAGCTGCAACGCTTCGCCCGACCCGAGCAGGCCCTGCTCATTCTTGATGACCTGATCGAACGCCTCGACAGCGTAAGCGCTCCCGAGCTGCAGGCCTGTGTCGCCTACGCCACCATCTGCAGGGGAGAATCACTGGACCGTCTGGCGCGATTTCAGGAGGAACTGGACACCTATGGCGGCCTGATTCGTCGTTTCGACCGCACCGAAAACCCGATCATCAAATCGTGCGTGGCTCTGGCGATCTACAACAGCGGGGTGGCCCTTGGCGCCTTGAAGCGAACCGATGAAGCTATAGCCCAATACGACCGGGTGATCCGGGAGTTCGGTGACAATCCGTCGCACGGCATCAGGCAGTGGGTGGTCCCGGCCCTGCTCAACAAAGGGACGGCGCTGGCCGAACTGGGCCGCCCGAGTGAAGCTATTCCCATATTCGAGGAACTAGCGACCCGATTCGGGTCGAACAGCGACGTCAACTATGAGAGTGATGTCGCCAAGGCCCTCTTCAACATGGGGATTGCACTCATGAAGTCCGGCTCTCCGAACGAGGCGATCGCCGCCTTTGGTACTTTGGCGGACCGTTTCAGGGCTACCGATGACACCTATGTGGTGTCCCTCGCCGCGCGCTCTCGCATCAACATCTCGGCGATCCAGTTCGGTCGAGGGCAGGCTGACCTGGCACTGGCGACGCTGGACACCGTCATCGACAACTATGGTGACACTTTCGACGCCAAGCTCCGCGCTCTCGCAGCTACCGCCCTTGTCAACAAGGCCATGATCTATGATTCCCTCGGCCGCCGTGACGATGGGATGGCGATGTATGCCGAGGTGCTGCACCGCTACCTAGGCGAGCAGCACGAGGGCTTCGCTCAACCGATGTCCCGCGCCTTGCTCGAGATGGGCGTGCGCCTCAATGCCCTGCAACAACCACTCGACGCACTCGGATTATACGATGAAGTCATTTGTCGGTATGATCGGGTGGAGGACACGCTTGTACGTGCTCAAGTCGTGAATGCCTACTGCAACCGGGGCACAGCCCTGTTGAGCATCGGGAATTCAAGCGCTGCCCTGGCTGCGATGCAAGAGTGCGTGCAGCGGTTCCGGGATGATATGTCTGCCGATGCACAGGGAGCAGTCTCTATGGCCATGCGCAACCGCGCCGGTACGCTCTGCAATCTGGAACGCTACGAGGAAGGATATGCTGCCGCGGCTGAATTGGCCAATCGCTTTGCCGAAGCCAACAACCCGGAGCTGCGCGGGCAGGTTATATGGGCTATCGGACTTATGGCCTCGGCCAAAGCACACCTGGGACAGAATGATGAGTCCGTTCGCCTGTATCAGGAGATTCACACTCGATTCGGCGGGGACTGCACTCCGCAGCTATGGCGAGAGACGGCTCCCATGCTACTGCTATACGGGTTGAAGCTCGACATGCTGGGACGTGTGGATGACGAGGTAAGCGTACTGACCGATATGACAGCGAACTGCCCGATGGTCCACGATTCGGTGACGATGGTCTGGCGGGCGCGGGCTTTCTACTTCAAAAGCAAAGCGCTCCAAAAACTTGGTCGGCTGCCGGATGCAAGGTTGGCCGCCTGTGAGGCATCGCGCCTCCGCTGGTATCTCGACAGTCGCTGGTGCTCCTCCTTGCAGAGTCTTTTGGACACGCTTGGAGTCTCAGACCAGCAGTGCCACTGATCTGCGCTTGAAGCCTCTTGTTTCGTTTGGCTACCCACCACGGGCCACAGCTACGCGAAAAGGCCGTCAGCCAGGGACGGCTGAGGGCACTCAACTGAGATTGCCACGCCCGAGCGAAGCGCTCGGGCTCGCAATGACGAATAGCGGGCTACCCGTCAAGACTCCAAGGGAGTCTTGACCTACAAATCATAAGCTTGGCATCGGTGAGTACCGCGTCCTACACCGTGTACAGCTCCGTGATCTCGTTGTTGTCGGAGGCGTTGTAGACCTTGAACAACTCCTGCGACAGGGTCGTGTCGCGGATCAGGCTGATCTTGAACTTGTTCGCCTTCATCACCCGTTCGACATGGTTGGTGCCGTTCTCGGTCAGAAAGGCGCCCAGATTGGGATTCACCACCAGGTGGAACCGGTCGAACTTCCGGGCGGCGCGGGCGCGGATGAACCAGCGCTCGATCTTGGTCGCCACGTTTTCCTTGGACATGATCCGTCCGGCCCCGGCGCAGTGCGGGCACGGCTCCGAGAGCGTGTGCATGTGCGAGGGGCGCACCCGTTCGCGGGTCATTTCGACCAGGCCGAAATCGGTGACCGGGTTGATCGCCCGCTTGGCGCGGTCGTTGCGGAAGGCGTTGCGGAATTCATCGTAGAGCCGGCGACGGTTTTCGCGGCTGTACATGTCGATGAAGTCGCAGACGATCAGGCCGCCGATATCGCGCAGTCGAATCTGCCGGGCGATCTCGCGGGCGGCCACGATATTGGTCTCGAAAATGGTGTGTTCCTGATCGCGGTTCCCCACGAACCGGCCGGTGTTGACATCGATGGTCACCATCGCCTCGGTCTGGTCGATGATGATGTAGGCCCCTTTTTTGATCCAGACTTTGCGCGAGAGCATCTTTTCGATCTCGGGCTCCACCTGGTGCTGGTCGAACAGCGGCAGCGACCCCTTATACAACTGAATGCGGTCCTTGATGTGCGGGGTCACCTGGCGGGCGAAGGCAATGATCTTCTTGTACGCCTCGCGGCCATCGATCAGCACGCGCTGGACGTCATCGGTGAAGACGTCGCGGATCATCGAGGTGATCATCTCGGCCTCTTTGTGGATGAGGGCCGGGGCGGGCATGGTGTCCGCTTTCCGTTTGAGCTTGGTCCAGAGTTTGAGGAGGCGCTTGATATCGGCGGCGAAATCCTCCTCCTGCTTTCCCTCGGCTTCGGTGCGGATAATGAGTCCGAACCCCTCGGGGCGAAGCGGCGAGACGATCTTCTTGAGGCGTTTCTTCTCGCCCCAGTCGTTGATCCGCTTGGAGACGTGGACGTGATCGTCATCGGGCACGATCACCAAATACCGTCCGGGGATGGAGATCTCCGAGGCGACGCGGGGTCCCTTGGTGGAGATCGGCTCCTTGATCACCTGGACGAGGATTTCCTGGTTCCGTTTGAGGACGGTTTCGATTCCCTGGCGGCGGGTCTTGCGGACGATTTCGGCGGGCGCCTCTTCTTCATCGTCATCGGAATCGAAGCGGCTGCCGGTGTCCTTGCCGATATCGGAGGAATGCAGATAGGCGGCTTTTTCCATGCCGATGTCGACGAAGGCGGCCTGCATGCCGGGCAGGACGGTTTTGATTTTGGCTTTGTAGATGTCCCCCACCATGCGTTCGGTGTCGGGACGTTCCACCTGGAGTTCGACCAGCTTGTCATCCTCGAGGATGGCGAGGCGGGTCTCGTAGTCGGTGGAATTGATCAGAATCTCTTTTTTCACAAATGCTCCCGAACCTGGGTCACAGGTTCTCCCAGCACCTCCCCCGGTTGAAGTCTGGCTCCGTTGATGAATGACACGCCGTCCATTTCCCCCTTCCCTTCCGGCACCACTCGCGTGAGTTCGAGCGCGGAGGCGCGGCACTGCACGATGAGTCGTTTGCGGTCGGCCAGAATGGTTCCGGGACGCGTGTCTGAATTTGTTGGGGTGTCGGCCGGTTGACAGGCCAGCACCTTGAGTCTCTTGCCTCGGGCGCTCGTGTAGGCGCCGGGGCGCGTGGCGAGGCCACGCACGAAATTGCGGACATTGGCCGCCGGGAATCCGAAGTCGATCATCGCATTCTCCGGCGTGATCTTGGGGGCTGCGCACGCCCGGCGATCATCCTGCGGCATCGCAGGGCGGTCGCCCCGCTCGATGGCATCGAGCGTGGACACCAGAAACGGACCGGCGAGGTTCGACAGGCGGGCATAGAGCGTGTCGAAGGTCTCGTCGTCACCGATGGCGGTTCTTTCCTGAAGGATGATGTCACCGGTGTCGACATCGGTCTTGAGGAAGAAGCTGGTGAGTCCGGTTTCGGTGTCGCCGTTGATCAGCGCCCAGTTGATGGGGGCGGCGCCGCGGTAGCGGGGCAGCAGCGAGGCATGAACGTTGATCGAGCCCAGCCGCGGCAGGGTGAAGAGCTTTTCCGGGAGAACCCGGAAGGCGACCACCGCGAACAGGTCGGGCTTGAGCTCCGCGAGCCGGGCATGGAGGTCATCCGACTTGAGTGATGCCGGGGTCAGGACAGGCAGACCGAGCCGCTGGGCGTGCTGCTTTACCGGGGTGGCTAGCAATTGACGTCCTCGGCCGGCCGGTTTGTCCGGTCCGGTCACCACGGCCAGGATGCGATGCCGGCTGTGGGCCAAATGGTCGAGCGGTCCCCGGGCAAACTCCGGGGTGCCCATATACACCACGTTCATATGGGGAGAAGCGTTGATGTGCGACCTCAGATCACTGAGGTGACGCGAAACGTTGCCGTGCGGACGGTCAGACAGCGGCGGCCAGTCTCTTGAGCCGCCCTTTCAACAGGGTTCGGGCGATGGGCGAGATGTAATCAATGAACAGCTTCCCTTCGAGATGGTCGAACTCGTGCAGAATGGCGCGAGCCACCATGCCCCGGGCCGTCAGTTCGAACGGCCGCCCCTCGAGGTCGAGCGCCCGGATGGTTACCTGGGCCGGACGGACGACTTTCTGGTAGATTCCCGGAAACGACAGGCACCCTTCTTCCAGTTCCACCCCCCCGGTGGCGCTGATGATTTCCGGATTGATAAACACTCTGAGGGATTCGCTGATGTCGATCGCCGAGGCATCGACAATAAACACACGCTTGGGCACGCCGACTTGTACGGCGGCCAGACCCAAACCCTGCGCTTTCTTGAGGGTGTCCACCATACCGGACACCAAATCTTTGACTCCCTGGTCGACGGTTTCGACCGGTTGGGAGACTTCCCGCAACACCGGGTCGCCGTAAATGACGATCGGTCGCTCAGCCACGCTTACTCCTACTACTACCTTTCGGGCGTTACTTGTCGACCTTGGCGGCGATGGAGCTGCGTAAGAACTCCAGTTTGGTATCATCGTTGATCTTCAACACGACCCGATTGTGCTCGTCGTCGATCGCGAAGATCGTCCCAAACATTCCGCCGGAGGTGACCACTTTGTCGCCCTTTTTGAGCTCCGTAAGGAGCTTTTCATGTTCCTTCTGTCGTTTGCGCTGGGGTCGGATCATCAAGACATACATGATCACGAACATCAGCCCGATCCAGACGAGCATCAGCAGACCACTGCCGCCGCCGCCATCGGGACTTCCCGCCATCGACAGAAACCATTGATGGTTCAAGACAACTCCTGTACACATAGGTTATATCGGCACGCTGTTCAGATCCTGAACAGATCCATTGCAGGTCAATATAACCCTATAAACCGCAACGACCAACATAATAATCGCTGGCTTCTGAAACGGTCCGGCGGGCCGGATTGTTCCCGGGCGAACGGGAATGCACGGGGCGGGGCGGATCGGCGAGCCGCTTGACAAACGTGGCCACCGGCAGCTATTTTGGCAAAGGGACACAAAGGAGGATTCCCATGGTAAGACAGGGTTTAGGCGACGGCGAGCAGCGGAATTTCCATTTCGGGCGCGGGTGGCTTCTGGCCCTGGTGCTCGCTTGTGTAGTGCTGGTTTCCACCGGGCAGGCGTTTGACGGCCAGCGGAAGGGGTTTGTGGCGGGGTTGGGGATCGGGGTGTCGCCGGTGGCGCACTGGACGATCGACAACAGCCCGGTGACGGTGGACGAGGTTGGTCTTGGTATCAACGGCATGCTGGGGTACGCCTGGGATGACCGCAACATGCTGGTGGGAGAGAACAACATCAGTCTGTACCGCACCGACAAGATCGGCGGGACGCGAGTTGTCCAGGGCTGGAGCGGGGTCGCCTGGTATCATTACTGGGGACAGGGGAAACGGAAGCCGTTCACGATGGTGGGGCTGGGGTATATGATGTTCAGCACGGAATACGACAACATTCAGGGGGATGGATACGGCTACGTGGTGGGGGGTGGGCTGGAGTTGTTCAAGCAGGTACAGATCGGCGCGTACTATTCCGGCGGCCGGACGAGCGACACGTACTGGGGCGAGAAGCTGAAAGCGAGCCACGGCCTCTTGAACCTGCTGGTGACGATGGTGGCGTATTGAGGGGGGACTTGGTGGCACAGATAGAAACAGACAGCCATTATGAGGGCGGTAGGAGAAGACCGAAGATCCCCTCCCCTCTGCTGTTTCTCGGCCAGGCTATCGGCATCTTCCTTCTTTATCCAGCCGTAAACCTACCTCTGGCATGGGACTGGTCGGCGATCAAATACGCGTGTTCCGCGATAGCAGGCGACTCGCGTCTCTTGGCGGGATTCATCATCCTCGCCCTGTGCGGGCCGGTTGTGTCGGTACTACGGCTGTTCAAGAAAGTGGAGATTACCTGACGGGGCTTGACGGGTACTGAGTACGAACAGCCGCACCCGTTGGGTGGGCTACGGGCTAAGGAGGAGGAACAATGTACATAGCATATGTCGATGAGGCAGGTGATGATGGTTTTCCCAAGTTTTCTTCACCTTTCTTCGTGCTGACGTCACTGTACCTGCATCATCAAGCCTGGAGGGATTCATTTGAGGACATCCATGCGTTCAGGAGGCAGTTACGATCCGATTACGGCTTCCCTGTAAAAGAAGAACTGCATGCGAGGAGGTTTGTCCTAAACAAGAACCCCTACCGCTCTCTTGGTCTATCCGACGAGGACCGCGTGGCTGTCATCGATCTCTTTACCAAGTTGATCGCGGGCTTGGAAGTCAAATTGGTCAACGTAGCAATTATCAAGGATAAGATTTCGAATCCCGAATATGCGGTCTTAGATAAGGCGCTTACCTATTTGATTCAAAGGATTGAGAATGACTTGTTTCGAATCGACCCTTCCAAGCGATTCCTTATGCTTTGTGACCCAGGGCGGATTGCGAAGATGCGGACCACGGCGAGGAGAATACAGAGAATCAATTACATTCCCAGCAAGTTCCACCCAGGATCATACCGAAAGGAAATCAAGTCGCTGATAGAAGACCCTCTTCAGAAGGACTCGAAGGAATCGTATTTCATTCAGATCGCGGACCTGGTTTCGTTTCTGGTCTATGAGTATTCGAGCGCGCTGAGTGGATTGCCGCCACATGGTCGAATGCCGGACCTCATCACTGAGCAGAAGGTAAGAGAGTGGCTGACTACGTTGGTTCCCGTGCTCAATCTGGATGCAACACAATCTGATCAATTCGGCGTAGTAATGTACCCCAAATAGAAACACCACCTACGACCCATTCGGGCTTTCAGTGGTTCAGTATTAGTATACGCACTCCACAAACCCCAACGCAACGACTTTTTGAAGAATCTTCCAGGTTGAGAAAGAACTCGTAACCCGCGCTGCCCCCTTCAGTTAGGCGAACGGGTAGTCTCACGTTGACAGACTGGTCGATTTTTTGTACGTTATTCTCAAGTATTGACTGAATTCATTTCGCAGCGGCATCGGTAAACAAATACGGCGTACGCGCCCAACGTATCGGCACGACCGTAAGAAACGGAGGTAGCCAGACTCTCATATATCACTCCATTTCCACTACATACGACACCAAAGGCGGGCTATTTTGGTTTATCACGTTGTGCTGACAGTACAGTGACGTGCCGGTGTGCCGTATGGGGCGCGCAAACAGGACGATGGACAAGCGCGCCAGGTAACTCCGAACGTGCAGGGAATCCAAATCGCTCAACCGCAGCAACCACGTTCGGCCACAGAAAACTTCTGATTTGCCAGGGCCACCAGTGAAAACTCTCCTGATTCTTCTCTTCTGCGTGGTCGTGCTCGGCGCCGGCGCGGCGTTCGGCACGATTCGCAATGTGCCGGCCGACTTTGCCACCATCTCCGCCGCTATCGCGGCCTCGTCGACGGACGACACGATTCTGGTGGCGGCCGGGACCTATACCGACAACCTCATTATCGACAAACCACTCACGCTGACCGGGGCGGGAGCCGGCGTGACGTTGGTCATTCCGGCGCTATCCTCGCCGAACCCAGGCGGCTCCGGATCATTGCCGCCGGGGTCCAGCAATCTGGTCATTGTGCAGGCGGATGACGTGGTGATCAGCGGGTTCACCTTCGACGGCGACAATCCGTCGCTGACCAGCGGGATCGTGGCGGGCGGCGCCGATCTTGACGCACGGAACGGCATTATCACCAACCACCCGCTGGGCATATACAACAACCTCGAAGTGTTCAACGTGACGATCAAGAACATCTATCTTCGCGCGCTGTATGCCTCGAGCGGCGGGACGTTCGATTTCCACGACAATATCGTGCAGAATGTGCAGGCCACGACCAGTTCGATCGGCATCTTCAATTACGGCGGCTCCGGTACGATCGCCTACAATATGGTGGCGGACTGCAACGACGCTATTGCGGCGAATCACTCGAAGGGGACGCTGTTCCGCAGCAACGTGGTCGTCAATTCGGGGAGTGGTGTCCATACCGACAACGCCGGCGATGCCGGGGGGACGGCCGACTTGATCGAGGACAACCAGGTTTCCAACAGCATGGTCAACGGGTACGGTATTTTCGTGTTCGCGCCGTACCTCTCCCCGCTCGTCCACAGGAACTCGGTCATAAATGTGGATGTGGGGCTGACGTGTGCGGGGGCGTATGTGCCGGTGACAGTGCAGTTCACCAACAATACGGTGGACGGGACAAACAGGGCGAATAGTACGGGTGCGTATATCACGACCCAGATCTGGGGATACACCTCCGGAAACGTGTCGGTGGTGTTCGCGAATAACTTCATCGACAACAACGTGGATGGCGTATATCTCGAGTCGGAGGCGGGGTTCACCGCCAACGTGACGTTTACCGGGAACAGCATTGCCGGCAACACCGGTTCGCTGGTGACCAAGGCGAGCGGGGCGCTGGGAGCAGGGACCTGGGTGACCGATTTCGGATCCAACTGGTGGGGCAGTTCGCTGCCGGGCCAGGTGAACGCGGGGATCGCGGCCGGGATCGATCACACGCCGTGGCTGGATTCGGGAATCGATACCGACATCCCGGCCCCCGGATTTCAGGGATCGATGGCCTCGCTGTGGGTGGATGACGACAGCCCGCAGAACGGGACCGTGGCCCGGGTTCAGGAGGGAGTGAATCTGGCAAGTGCGACCGTGCATGTGGCGGCCGGGACCTATGAAGAACAGGTGGAGATCACCAAGCCGCTGACGCTGGTGGGTGAAGGAGCGGCGAACACGACGATCAATTCGCTGTTCAGTTTGCCACTGTCGTTCCTGATCGGTGCGAATCCGAACAAGCCGGTCATCTACGTGCACGATGCCAATGACGTGACGGTGTCGGACCTGACGGTGGATGGCCAGCAGTATGGCGGCAGCAACTACCGCTTTGTCGGCGTGGCCTATTTCAATGCGGGCGGGACGATCAGCAACGTGGATGTGAAACGGTTTCGCAATGAGCCGATCGACGGTTCACAGCACGGTGTCGGCATTTATGCGTACGCCGAGGCCGCCCCCACGCGGACCGTGACCATCACCGGCTGCACGGTGACCGAATTTCAGAAGAACGGTATGGCGCTCAATGGCGCGAATCTGATCGCCAACGTCTCGGGCTGCACGGTGACGGGGGACGGACCGCTGACCGTAATTGCGCAGAACGGAATCCAGATCGGGTTCGGCGCTACCGGAACGATATCGGACAACCAGGTTTCGAGAGTGTCGTATACGCCGGCGACGGATGGCTCGAGCGGGCTCCTGGCGTACAGTTCGGGGCAATCCATCATCGCCAAACGAAATGTGGTGACAGACTGCCAGCTCAGCATCAACTACATCAATGTGGGGGGCATTATCGACAGCAATACGGTCACGATGACGCCGGCCGGAACCGGGCTGTCGTACTATTGGGGGATTGTGGCCGATCCGAACGAGGGTACGAGCCGACAGCCGAAGGCATCACCGGTTGACGCCGAGCTATTCGCCAATCCCGCAGCGGCAGGGGCAAAGAAGCCGCAGGTGATTATCACGTCGATAACGGGCAACACGCTCGATGGCGGCGGGATCGGCACCGGGCTGGAAGCGGACGCCTACGGCAGCCAGGCGCTGACCGTGACCGTGACGGCCAACCAATCCTCACACTTCACCGGCGGGCTGGTGCTGTACAAGGATCCGGGGGCCTCGCTCGACGCCACAGTCACCGGCAATTCCCTGTTCTTCAATGAGATTGGCCTGCAGAATTATCAGGGTGTACACGCGGTCGTGCAGCAGAACATCTTCAACAATACGGCGAATGCCGACGATCCGATGGCGGGGAACACGTACGACGCCAACTGCTGGAGTGATTACAGCGGGGTTGGCGCGTATCCCGTGCCGGGAGGAGGAGGCAATCAGGATCTTCATCCGACATTGTACGGGATCAATCTGGTCGGTGACCTTGACGCTGACGGGCTGCGCGATATCAGCGATCTGACGTTTATGGTGAATTATCTGTTCTTCGATCTCACCGCTCCGGCGCCGCTGGGGCGGGGGGATGTGGACTGCTCGGGAGCAGTCGACATTTCCGACATCACCTATGTGGTGGAGTGGCTGTTCTTTAGTGGGGATGCCCCGTGTGACAAGACCTGCGTCTAGCGGGTCAGGTTTGTGTGTGGGTAATGCGCGCCGGTGTCGGTAACGATGCCGGCGCGTTTCTTGGTTCGGGAACGAATACTCACCACGGCGGCTGGGTGTGGTCGGAGAGATATTCGAGCCAGGCGGGCAGACCGATGCGCTGCACCTGGGCGGTCACTTTGCGGAACCCCTCGCCATAGATCTCATCGGGGGAACTGGTCATTTCGGCGATGCGGCGGCCGGCATCCTCGGTGCCGAGCTGCATCAGCACCAGATACGAGGCGTAGTTGCAGGTCCCCTCGACCATGGCGTGGTCCTGATACATGGGGGCGTTCAGCCCGAGCCAGACGTGCATCAGTTCGTGGGCGATAACGGCGGTGAATTCGAGGCGCGGGAGGCCGTAGAGGACATAAATGTCGAATTTGCGTTGGGTCACGAGCCCCATCAGCCAGGACTCCTTTTCGAAGTACGTATACGCCTCGAGCACGAGGTCGCCGCGCGGTTCGATGGCGACCTGCGCGAGGCGGTCACGGCCGACCAGATGGAGCGGCAGTTTGTCGCGGTCGATTTCTATCCCAAGCGAGGCAAGCTGCGCCTGGACCTGACGCAGGATCTCGTTGGCCGGTTTCGGCTGGCGGATGACGTCCGTGTTGCAGAGTCCGCAGATGGTACGGCCATCGGCATACGTCTCGCCGCCGTTGGAGGCGGGTGAGATGAGGCGGCCGCAGGAGAAGCAACGGGGCTCGTTTTTGTGGCGATCGTGATAGGCATTCCCCCAGATATCGGTCAGGTAGGGCCCCTCGATAATCTCGCCGCACATCGAGCAGCGGAGGGCGACGTGGTTTTCGTAGCATTCGCGGTGGTACGGCTGGCCCTCGTAGGTGACCCAGGCGGCGCCGACCGGTTGACCGCAGTGGGCGCACCTGGGGAGAACCCGATTCACGTAACAGGCGGAATCGTAGTAGGCGCCCTCGTGAGCGTAAAAGGCCGCGGCGCCGATCGGTTTCCCGCAGGCGGCGCAGGTGAAGTGCGCGGCGTGGTAGAACTTTCCGTCGACTTTCACCCACTCCCCCTCGGTGATCGATTTTCCGCAAGCGGTGCAGCGGTGGGGGGTGTCGGTGGCCAAGAGGGGCACAACCGCCGAGAGGATCAGCAGCCCAAGCAGCAGGAGAGTGAATGGTCTCATCATGAAGAGTATCGGAATACCCGACGCGGGACTCAAGGATTGAGTGAAGCGTTCCGCCAGCCTGCGTTATTGCTGCCGGCGCAGAGGGGGTCCAGACTACTCGACGTGCCAGACACCTCGCTTCGATAGGGACCGGAGACACCACGGACATTGGCTCGTGGCGAGAACCTGTCCTGGGTCAGAAGTCTTCCGGCGGCCTGAGTGAGTCCATGAGGAACGGATAGAGAAACGGAAATGACAGGGCATGGATCGACTCGTTGTCCCTCAGAACCCTGTGGCCGATGATCCGGATCGTTACGGTCTGGCCGTTCGTGGAGAGTATGCCATCTACGGCAACGCATTGCCAGTTGCACGAGTCCAGACCGACTGACCCATCGGCCACCGGAATGACCACCTCGCCGGTCATACGGGTCGCCGGAACACGCAGGAAGCCACTCCCGCCGCCATAGTCCAGGAATCCCCGGGTCGTAATCGTATCGCGCCTCTGCGGGTCGAGTTCGGCCAGGTGGAGACCAAACAGCCGGGCGTCGAGCCAATAACCCGTGTCGACAATGCGGTGATCGGGTCCGCACCGCAGCAGGTCCAGATGTGAGCGGAACGGTGGCGGCTGCCGGTTGTCGAGTACAGCCTCGTCAGTAACTGCTCCATTCTTCAGGAACAGGAGTCGATCCCGCTCGACTTGCGCGCCGAAGACAGTGGGCGTGTTTTCAAGCGGTTCCCCCTCAGGGATTATGAGTCCCCCGGTGTACCACGCGGCGAAAACCGGGCCGGAATGTCCTGGAAAGAACAGATCGATGGGAATCTCGCGCTGCTCCGTGCAGCCGATCATCTTGTTCACCCCAAGGAGCCACAGCGAGTCGGAGCGAATCTCCCAGTAGGCGATGTAGCCCCGCCAGCAGGCGGTGCAGGAAACGCTGTCGGTCAGAAAGGCAAACCGTTCGGGATTTTGCTTGAGAATCGGTTGCAGCGGGAACGTCCGCAGGTCAAGGGTATCTCCCTCGATGATGACACAGTCAGGGAACTGGACGGTTCCCCGGACAGCCCCAGGGGCAAGCATCAGAAGTGCCACCAGAACAGCGTTGGCGACGCCGTTCATCTTGAGACTTAGGATCGACATCGTTTTCCACCTCCGCTAGTCGCTTATGCCTCTCAAGGAAGGACGTACATTCTGACCGGATGTGCAACCACAGGCGGCATGGCTCGCGTTACCCCACCTTCCCCAGAACACCCCGCAGGTGGGACAGGCGATCCTGCGCGGCGATCGCCATCAGGTTGATCGTAATCCGGCTCTGGCCGGTGAGCGAGAACTCCATGGGGCAATCGGTGCCCCGGCGCAACGCTTCCACCTCGGCGCGGGTGAGACGGCGATCCTGGCGAAACAGCATGGTGGCGACACCGGAGCGGAGCCGGACCTTCTCGATCTCCAACAGCGCGGCGGAAATCTTGACGGCCGCGGCATCGAACAGGTAGATCGTCGATTGCGGCGGGCGGCCGAACCGGTCGGTGACCTCATCCCGAATCTTCTCCACCTCGTCGAGGTTACGGGCGTCGGCGAGCCGGCGGTAGATATCGACTTTCTGCTGCCGGTCATTGACATAGGCATCGGGCAGCAGCAGTTCCAGATCGAGTTCGAGTTTGGTATCGGGGAGCCGGACGATCTCCTCCCCTTTCAGTTCGGCGACCGCTTCTTCGAGGAGACGGTTATACAGTTCGAAACCGACCTCTTCGATGAAGCCGGACTGGCGGGCGCCGAGGATAGTACCGGCGCCGCGGATTTCCAGGTCCCGCATGGCGAGGGCGAAACCGCTGCCGAGATCGGAGTGAGCCTCCAGCGCCCGCAGTCGCTTGATGGCGTCCTGACTCAGCAGCTTGACCGGCGGCGTGATGAGATAGGCGTAGGCGCGCTGGGCGGACCGGCCGACTCGTCCGCGAATCTGATAGAGCTGGGCCAGGCCGAACCGATCGGCGCGATTGATGATGATGGTGTTGGCGGAGGGGATATCCAGCCCCGACTCGATAATCGAGGTGCACAACAGCACGTCATAGCGCTTGGTGAGAAAAGCGAGCATGATGCCCTCGAGCGAGCGCTCGTGCATCTGGCCGTGGGCGACGGCGATCTCGATCTTGGGCAAAAGGCGGCTCAGGTACTGGTGCATCGCTTCGATCGTCTGCACCCGGTTGTGCACGAAGAAGACCTGCCCGCCGCGGTTGATCTCGCGCAGAATAGCGGTGGAAATTATGGCGGGATCGAAGTCGACGATCTCGGTAATAATGGGGAGCCGGTCCTTGGGGGAGGTGTTGATCAGGCTCATGTCGCGCGCTCCCATGAGCGACATCTGCAGTGTCCGCGGGATCGGGGTGGCAGTCATGGCCAGCGTGTCGACACCGGCCTTGATCTGGCGGAGCTTCTCCTTGTGCTTGACGCCGAACCGGTGCTCCTCATCGATCACCAGCAGACCGAGTTCCCGGAATTTGACGTCGGCAGAGAGCAGCCGGTGGGTGCCGATGACCAGATCGATCTGTCCGGCGGCCAGATCATTGATCGACTGCATCAATTCCGCTTTGGTGCGAAAACGGGAGAGCAGGGCGATCTTGAACGGATACTCGCGCAGCCGCTCGACAAAGGTGTTGTAGTGCTGCTGGGCGAGAATGGTGGTCGGCACGAGGACGGCGACCTGTTTGCCGGCATCCATTACTTTGAAGGCGGCGCGGATGGCAACCTCGGTCTTGCCATAGCCGACATCGCCGCACACCAGCCGGTCCATGGAGCGCTCCTCGGCCAGATCCCGCTTGACGTCATCGATGGCTTTCTGCTGATCGGGGGTTTCATCGTACGGAAACGAGGCCTCGAGTTGCTTGAGCCAGACGGAGTCCTCGCCGAAGGAGAAGCCCTCGGCGGTTTTCCGCCTGGCATACAACTTGATGAGATCGGCGGCCATGTCGGTGATCGCCTTCTTGGTCTTCTCCTTGAGTTTTTCCCAGCCGGGTCCGCCCAGTTTGGTAAGGGCCGGCGCCGAGTCCTTGCCGGAGTATTTGCCGACCCGGTTGAACTCCTCGATAGGAACGTAGAGCCGGTCGGTGCCATCGTATTGCAGCAGCAGGCAGTCGCGGTGGCGCCCATCGACCTGCAGCGTCTTGAGCCCCAGGTAGCGAGCGATGCCGAAATCGGTGTGCACGACATAGTCGCCGAGGTTCAGACTGGAGTAATCGGTAATCGCCACGCCCTCTTTGAACCGTTTCTTGCGGACGCGGCGGTGGTGGCGGCTGAACAGCTCGTGATCGGTAAGAACGGCGACACCCGCCTCGCGACACTCAAAGCCGCCGTTGAGGGTGGCGACCTCGATAACCGGCCGGTGCTCGCCGGGGATCTTCTCGGTGGTCAGTTCGGCCAGACGAGACGCCTGTCCCTCGTTATCGGTGGCCAGGAAATACGTGAGGCCGAGCTGGTTGTACTCCATACAGGCCTTGGTGAGCAGATCGAAGCGAGCGTTGAGCGAGGGGTGCGGCAGGCAGTGGAACGCGATGACATCGTGCCTGCCGCCCCGGAACGGGGCCTGGTCGATCTGCAGGTGGCGGTCGAGTTGGGCGAAGAGCTTCTCCGGAACTGTATAGTATTCCTCGGGAGCCGGCAGCCGGGTGAGGCGTCCCTTGAGGCGTTCCCGGAGACCACTCGCCTCGGCCATGATGGAGTCGGTCTCGGCCAGGAGGGTCTCGCGACCGAGCGTGTAGATCAGCGTGTCCTCGGAGAGATAGCCAAACAGCGAGCTCTGGGGCTGGCCGAACAACAACGAGAGCCACTCGAGGCCGGGCAGTTCGGGATCATTCAGATAGCGGGCGCGGACGTAATCGGCATCTTCCTCGGGGAGCAGAGCCAGCTGTTCTTCAATGGTCTCCTGCGTGATGGCGACCTCGCGCTTCGGGAGAATCTGCACGCGCGGCAACTGGGTGATGGTGCGCTGGGAAGCGACCTCGAATTCGCGGATCGTCTCCACGTCATCGCCGAAGAACTCGATGCGGATCGGCGCCGAAGAGCCCGGAGTGAACAGGTCGATCAAGCCACCGCGCCGGGCGAAGTCGCCGACTTCTTCGACCACCGGGACACGGCGGAAGCCGAGACGGACCAGCCGCTCGGTGAGATCATCGATATCGACTTCTCGGCCGACGGCCAGGTCGACGCGACCATCGGCAAGCAGCGCCTGTGGCATGGTCGGCTCCATGAGCGCGCGGATGGGGGCAACGACGATGCCGACCGACCGGTCGGCAAGAGCGGCCAGCGTGGCGATGCGGCGTCCCATGATCTCGCCGATCGGGGCGCGGAAATCGTACGGGAGAATCTGGCGGGCGGGGTACAGTGCTGTGCGGTCATCGCCGCCGAGAAACTGCAGGTCCTCGTAGAAGTCGTGAGCGGCTTCGCTGCTTCGGGTGATCACGAGAATGGGGCGAGTCACCTCCAGCGAGAGGGCGTGCAGCAGGACGGCATCGGCCGAGCCGGCGAGCCCGGCCACCGTGACCCGTTGCGTCGCGCTTCCATTCACCGCGTTGACCAGTTCGACAAACGGAGCATAACGCCGCCAGCGTTCGATAACGCGGTCGATCCGTCGGGTCGGTGCGATTGTCTGCTGGGTCATCGGGCCATCCTCACAGGCGGTTACCACCAAACGCGAAAGCCCCGGTCAGCCGATGACCGGGGTGTCCGCGCAATTACTCGGGGGGAATATAGGGTGGCTCCCCGGATTTGCCAAGCCGGATGATTAGTCTCGATGTTGGCGGTCCAGCCGTTCCAGCGCCATCCGAAACCTGGGGTGACGGTTGCAGGCCAGCACGAATTGGCGTTCGTGAGGTCCCCCTTTGGCGCGGATGAGCTCCACCAGCATCTGCTTCTCAGCGCGGGACCAGTGCCGAAAATCGGGGATGGCGGAGAGAAGCGGCGCGAGGCGAATCAGGGCGATCATTTCATCGCGGCTCCAGCGGTCCAGTTGGCGGATCCCCAGCGACGCCATGATGGCGGTGGTGGTTTCGCTGTCGGCCTCAAACCGGTTATTCTGATATCGGTCACGCATGAGTCTCGTAACGACTTTCCCCAGCCGGGCGAGCGAAAGCTCGCGAAACCCGCTCATGCGGGAAGGATCGAAGTGGAGGAAAATATCGCTGTGGGAGAGGCGACGAAGCATGGTCGGAGTCGAGCGGCTGCCGGGATGCCGGGCGAGCCTCGCTTTCTCCCGTTCGGCCAAGGCGCGAATCTGTGATTGCACCGGGCGGAACCCGAGTTTGTGGTAGAACCAGAAGGCGCCGGAGCGGATCGGCTCTTCATCCCCTTCCCCGACCTGTCGGCTTCGAACCAACAGCACGTTCGAGCCGAAGTGGTGGTGGAAACAGCGGAAGAACTCCTGTATGATAAAGGCGGATTCACCGGCTCGAAAGGCGGGAAAGATGTTGATGGCGATCTCGACCCGGTCGAACAGGACGGCGCCGACTCCGTAGCCGATCGGCAGACCGTTGCGGACCAGCATGGCGCCGAAGTTGGCCTCGAGGGGAAGCCGGATTTCCGGATTCGTACCGAAGAGAAAAATCTGCACGCCTCTGCCCGGCTCGTAGCGGTACACCTCATTTGGATTGGCGTTGCTGATCGAGAACAGCTCACGGACGCGCACCGCCAGGATTTCGTTGATGGCGCGGACGTAGTATTCTCCCTCTCGGGGTGTGAGCAACGCGAGGGGTGCGGCCGGGCGCGCGAGTTCGGCTCGTGGATCGGCGCTGCGACCGGCCAGCG
>AMWB02115661.1_pt1 | contig 21821 bp, 29 predicted proteins | sample 200311 | NCBI WGS metagenome assembly AMWB02 (sample SAMN02737377, study PRJNA173069) | bioreactor metagenome | biome: anode biofilm in microbial fuel cells | place: USA: California | collected 2010-12-16 | reverse complement strand
TGCTTGTAGCCTAGTAAAATGATGTCAATGAAGTCACGGTCTTTTTCATCTACGCCATTTTTCAGGCAAATGAGCTCGCCGGTTTCTTGAATCGCCATAATCCGTACTGTACCAAGGTAGCGTAACTCAGCTCTTGCTTTTGCTACCTCTAGGTTATGGTCGTCAAGCTCATCGAGAGGCGGCAAGTCTATAACAAAGCCGCAATCGCATTCGTACTCATCGTAGTCCATGTCTTTGGCTGTAAGGTAGTTAGTCTTACCGCAGTAGCACTTGATTTTGCCTATAATTTTGTCACTCATGGTTAGTCTCCTTTGTTTAGCGGTTATTGAATTCTTGCAGCGCTTGTTCCATATTCTCGCAATACTGCCCGTTTGAAAACCCACCTGTTATGATGTTAAAAGTATGGACAACAAATGGCGAATACAACATGTTAGCGGTATGTATTACTGTGAACAGGTAGTTGTCTGCTGGATGATCGCTGTACGGTTTTATTGCAAGTACGATGTGAGTTTTGTCTTTGTTGTCGGTCACAGTGATCACGTTGTTTTTAACATAGGTCATGATATCCTCTTTATCTGCGTGATTCGTATGCGCAGCCCACAATGATTTAGCTGATTTTGTTAAGTATAGCTGCGAGTTCTTCTTCAGTGTCACACTCCGCAACGTTACCAAGCCAGTTACCAACCGTGTTATCTGGGGTTACTACAACGCTATGTAATGCAAATCTATAGTCAGACTCGCATTCCCGGTTGGCTTCTTCATCTGCCTCAATAAACAGCTCTAACTTAAGCTTAGTGTTAAGAAAACGCGGACAGGCATCGTTATGCCAGGAGATATCCTCCCAGTCTGGTGATTCAGCTATGAAAGCTGGGATAGTATACTTAGCTGGATCAAATTCCATTTTCCACAAGGCGTAATTTTCAACATAGTCTTTATACTCGTTAGCATAAATAGCCTCAGCTAATTTAATTAGCTCGCTACTATAGCCAAGCTTAGTGTCAGTTTCACCTGAGTCCGCTAAGTTATGTATCAGTCTGTCTATTCTAGCTTGGAGAATATACAGTTTAGCAATGCGTTTCTCAATCTCATTGCCATCTTTCATATCGAAAGTGCCGCCGGGTTTAGTGTGAATGGTGTTTTTAGCAATCTTGATTTCTACCATGATAGTCTCCTTTGTAGTTGGTGTTAGTGTTGTTTGATGTGAGTAAGCAAGATTTCTTGCGGTGATCTTTGCTGCGCAATTTCCCTTACTCGTTTCAGTGGCAGGTTGCTGAGCTCGCTATCAGGATGATTCTGAATTGCTATGATACTGATCAGCGTATCGATAGACTCCGTGTAAAGTTCTTTAATGCAGACTACACAGAGCTTAACAACACAGGTCATTTCCCGCGGTTCATCATCGTAGACAGTAAACATCATACGATAACTAGTTTCAGTACCGCAAGTTATACAGCGTTGAAGAACCGTAATTGGCACTGTAATTTTCTCTCGTTTAGGCTTAAACAGCGCAGGATTACAACTCTTTTTCTTCTTACCTTTTGTCTGAGCACGGAGTGCAGTATCAGCAATAGACCTAGCCATGCTTTCAGCTATAGCTGGCGCAATACCGTCCTTGATAAGGTTGTTTTTAATGGCTTCAAACATGTTATCCTCCATCTGCTGTTATTCCCCAGTGTGGATATTACCTATTGGGCATCAGAGTATTCACGTAGAATAGCTGATTCCGCCTCCTAGCTGGGTACGAGTTAGCTGTTCAGTTCTTTAAAGCCGAGTATGGTTATTTCTACTTCAGTTTGACGTTTAGCTTCTTTTGCATACAACGCAAACAGTGACGTGCAGTATTGCTCTAGTAGCGCAAGCTCTTCAACACTGTCTAAAGCTATAAACAGTCTGTTATTTTCACCCAAGGCGGACATACCGCGGGCAAATTTTATTTTAACTCTCAAACTGCACAGCGTTACGTCTAAGTTCACCTTACAGAAGGTTGAAAATGCTGCAATACTACGATAAGTTGGAGTGGCTGATAAAGGAGCTACCGGTAAAGGTGCTGTATACTGTTTGTCATACGTAGTAAAAAAGTCTTTAACTATAGGTTCGTTGGGAAATTGCTTTAGCAATGCAGCACGCATCCTACGGGTTACTTTTGGTAGGGCTCGGTGCTTTCTTGTGAGGCTGCCACAAGTTGTAGGATTGTAGCCCAGCTTTTTATACAGCGCTGAAAGTGAAGTCTGTTCTTTTTCGGCCAGCTCAATAAGCAGATCTTTTAAGCTCATAAGTCATCTCAATACGTCGTTATTCCCTAGTGCGGATATTATCTATTGGGCATCAGAGTATTCACGTAGAATAGCTGATTCCGCCTCCTGACTAGGTACAGTTTAACCTTTAATCAGCTTAGCTAATTCAGCATTTCTTTCTGCAGTAGTTTTACGGCGGGCCACATTCCAGCCTTTTTCTGTAGGATTTTTACTAGCGTAAGAGGCTAAGCTCTTATTAGATGTTTTTGCCGTGGGGAAAGCGTTGCAGATCGCTTCAGCTATTTGGCTATAGTCAAGCCAAGCGCAGTCTGGGTCTTCCAAGATAGCTTTTGCAACGTCTTCAATTTTAACATCTTTAGTTTTTATATGCTTAAGCAACATGTCCACAAGCTCTTCTTTTGTAAGCTCTAGCAAGTCTTTTTTGTAGTCTTCCATAGTTTTTTGGCTGCCAGAAAAAGTAGCAATGTGCTGGGCCAGTTTACGGTGTGCGAGTACGAGTGCATTCATTAGTAGTCTCCTTGAGGTTAAAGTAGCTAGTTTAGATATTATCTATTGGGCACCAGAGCATTCACATAGAATAGCTGATTCCGCCTCTAAACTTGCTAAGTTACACTTTCTGGTTAACGCCAGCCGGTAAATCTGTATTTACCGTAGAGGTATTTACGTAGTAATAACTCAGTGTCAGGGCTAATTGGCTGTCTTAGCAGTTTTAGCCAATCGTTGAAAGCGATTTCTGTAACATAGCTTCCACCTTGGGACATTAGGATAGCGAAGCCAGTTTCTATTATCAGGTTAAATTTTGCAGAGTAGTCAGTTTGACTCAGTGCTGTAGCGGTGTCTTCACAGACTTCTTTATCAAGCTCTTGTAGAGAAGTTACAGTGTTACTATGATTGTTAGTAAAATTAAAATTTGCCATGACGTGACCTCCTTATAAGTTAGGTTATTTGCTGTACAGCTCTTCACAGCTATTGCGGTGTTTTTCAAACTCTTCTTTCCAGCTCAGTACATTTTTAGCCTTAGCATCTGACCAGATTGTACACATATTAACCCGATTTTCTTGAGCAATTTTATGCTGAAAGTCCTTATCTAAAAAGGACAGCCAGGCTAATGGTGTGCAGTACACGTGGCTAATGCTGGGTTCATTAGACTGCGTAAAGAAAACATATTTTAAAATGTTTTCAAACGTAGCGCAGCAGTCCTTCAGTTGTGCTGCACTAGTTAATCTAGTTTTGAATCGATTTTCGCCAACGAAGTTTGTCAATTCGGGCACTACGTAGAACTCGTGCTTGGTTGTGTCTAGGCCAATGGTTAGGCCGGTGCACACCACAGAAGTATTAAGCCGCTTTTGTTGCCATATAAAAGGCAAGTGTTTATTCATAACTACAGGTCCTAAAGTAATTTTGTATTCAGCAGTGGTGTAGTCGTACATGTCTAGCGTTAATTCTATTTGGCAATTTAGCACACTAGATAAGCAGGACTTAGCTAGGTCAGCAAGTTCTTGCAGGGCCATGCCAGGCATAGCTTTGTTTAGGAATTTTTCTGCCCAATTAAAGTCATCGCTTAATGGGCTAGTGCTGACTAGTTTTTCATAAGTAGCAATATACTTTTCTGTATTAGGGACTAGGTCATGTTTATTACGTAGCTGTTGCTCTAAGATTTCATGAACTATGTCCATACTATCATATTGCAATTTCAGCCCTAAGCTCGAGTAGCTGTCTTCATTAAAAAGCAACTCTTTACCTTTATAAGGCAAAGATAAAGCTTTTCTAGCTCTAGCAAGTTGATCAAAGTACACTATTGCTTTGGCAGTGTTTTCTGCGGTTTTAAGGCTAGGCTTAGCAATGGTCTGGTTAGCTCTGTAAGTCTTTTTCATGATAAATCTCCTTTGTTAGTTAAGGCTGTTAGTGTTCAAAAGCTTTTCTTTAAACTGGCATTTGTTACAAATGTAACTGTAGCCCATTAGCTGTGCAATTTCCTTAGTTTTAGCATAGCTAGAGGGGTTTACTTTGCCTATAGTGCAGCGTTTTAAACCTTTAGAATACAGGTTACATTCTGAGCATTTCATAATTAACTCCCTTATTAAAGATTTCCTACTTCTTTAGCCAGCAGAAGGGCATAATCTTTTGCCCGCTTTCGAGGTACAACTTGTTTGTCTTTTTCAATTCCTTTAGAGCTATACCACTGCAGAGCTTTAGTTGAGGTGTTGGCATTAGGCACATGAGTTTGGATCAGTTGCGCTATTACTTCCCAGGTCAGCCACGCGCAGTCCGGGTCGCATAGAATAGCGTAGACAATACTCTCTATCGTGTAACTAGCTTTCTTAGGCTTGGTATGTTCAAGTAATGCGTCAATAAGTTGCTCTTTGGTCATTTTTGAGTACTGCTTTCTGAGCTCTGCAACCGCATCTTTCGAAGTCAGGATTTCAATGTGCTGGATTGCTTTGTCAATAGCTTGTTTTAGTTCGTTTGCCATAGCACTTCTCCTTTGGTAGATGTACCAGCTAAGATATTACCTATTGGGCATTAGAGCATTCACTTAGAATGGCTAATTCCGCCTCTCAGCTAGCAGGTTTATTTAGCGGATTGCTGCTTCAAAAATCTCTTGTACTTCAAAAGTTGGTCGACAGTTTTTATAACCTCGTATCTGTTTCCATTCTAACTTTTTAGTCCCAGCTAGCTCTCCAATATACGAGTTGTTGTTAATGGTTAGTACCCAAAGCTGTATTTTTCCTAAGTAAACTTTATCTATATAGTAGTCGCTTGCGCAGCATATTTCTAACTTTTTAGCAAAGGCTTCTATGCTGGCGACATTCTCTAGTCGCTTTAATTGGCCGCGTATTTTTGACCCTTGCTGCGGTATTACTTGTTTCTTATTTTGTTCTCGGTTAAATTTTCTCAAGGCGGTTTCTTCCCTAATTTTGGCTAGTAATTTTCTTGGCTCTAGCTTTAGTATAGCTTCTGGGGTGTCTTCAGTTATATAGCCGATTAGCTCGTCTAATGCGCCTAGTACGTAGTCGTTTAAACTCGTTTTATGTCTTATAAGATAAGTCAATATTGGTTTAGTCTTTGGTTTCTTTGATTTACACATTCTAGGCATAATGCTTCTGATATAGTAGTCCGGGCTGTTAAAGTATCCAATACAGCGGAGCCCATTTACAGTAATGTATGAGGTGAATTCTGATAACTTGGCAAAAGCAACGGCTATGTCAAAACCGCCAAGCCCTGGTATGAACAAGTCCCTGCCTTTAGTGACCTTAGCCCATTCGCTGTCAATGAGTTTGAAAAATTTGGCCATGTTAGGGTCATTAATATCTAGGCTAAGAATTTTATTCATGCTGGCTATAGCTTCTGCATTAAGGGTATGTTTTAACAACTTTATTTGTGCGGTATAGCCAGCTGTAGTGCCAGCTTCTCTAAAAAGTGCTATAAAATTAGGCTGTTTTTTACTAGCCTTAATTAAGCTGGTATATCCTCCTACTGGTAAGTACTCGCCTAAAATTCTTGATGGTAGTAGTTTCCAAGCTGCGTTAGCGCTTGTTGGTGTTAATTTTAGTTCTGTAAGTAAATCTTCAACGTAGTTTATGTGGCTGTAGTGCTTGTTAATAACAGTTTTTAAGATCGCAGTTAATGCTGACATAATTGGCTCCTTAGTTGGTGGTTGAAAAAGGTTTACACCATATGCGGTTTTTGCTGTCTATATAACAGCAACGTTTACCTACTCTGAAATAAGTGTATCTAGGTAGCTGGTCTAGTAAAGCCTTGGTTAGGGTATGTCTTCTGCCAGTATAAAACCGTCTTTTGCCACGAGTTTTAACTTAGCCATTTTGACCCTCGTTATAAGTATGACTAGCTAATTTACAAGCACTGCTTAAAGCTTCAATTCTTGTTAGAGCGGAACCACTATACTCCTTTCCACTTAGGATTAATTTCCAAGTCCAGTAATTAAGTTGTTTGATAATAGTGATTTTCATGTTGTCCTCCTTAAGAATGTTTTTTAATTAGTTGTTTAACTTCTTTTAGCTTCTTCTTTGTAAGATACTTGTCAAACAGCAGCTCTACTTCGTACCCGCTCATTACTAAGCAAGCAAATACTTTCATAGCCGACGGTGATACTTCTTTTTTGTTAAGGGCCAGCATCACAGAGGAGTAGTTAAGATTGCAAGCTACAGCCCAATTAGCGATAGTTTTAAAGTCCTCCTTTATTTTGTACTTAGTTTGGTTATATATCCGTTGTGTATGTTTTACTTCTGGTTTAGCCGTTAGCTTAGTGTAGCAGTAGTCACATACCTTTCTGTCGTTTAGGATAAATCTTTCTAATACCATGCTGTTGCACTCTTCACATACTAACATGACTACCTCCTTTTAGTTAGAGTCTGTCTACAGCGTTACAAGCTTCGGCAATAAAGTTATCTAAGTCCGCAGGACCGTGCTGCTCGTTAACAAGCAGATACACTAAGTTAGGTTTCTTGGTAAGATACCATAAGTAGCTTCTGCTAGACATTTCACGTTTTACTTTACCATTGGCGGTTTGTACTAAGATTGTTAGCATAGCAGTCTCCTTTAGTTGTGTGACGTAGGAATAAAGTAAGTTTTAGTCCAGCCAAGTCCAGTCGTTGTTTTAATATGGTTGCATACTTTGCCCCTTTCTTTTAGTTTAGTGTTGTAGGCTACTTGCTGATAACATTGGTATTTTAATCTCAGCATCTTATCCGGTCTGGTATACTTTGGCAGTTCCCAATACCAGTCATATTTCCAGTTTGTAGGTGTATGAAGTGGACTACTAGGGCCTTCTGTATTACAAGCATCTGGCCACAGCAATACATTATTATTATATAGCAGTAACGCTATTTTACCTGCGTCATAAGCTTGCAGTTCCAGTATGTTGTTTTTATAACCTACTGTTTCTTGCTGTTCCTTATATATTATAAGGTATCTAGAGCCGAGGTTAAATGCTTGGATCATATGCGCAAATTCATGAGCCCAAGTTTGTATTTCATTTTTAATACCGGGCCGTACTCTAATACGAAATTCTTTACCATAAAAATCACCTCTAGTTGCCTCATTATCGAACTCATCGCTGTAGTAAAGTTGCATGTGAGTCTCTACTGTTATGTCGCTAGGTAAGGTATATTCATTTAGTGTTGCCCAACAGGCTAAAGCCGGTTTTAAGAATAACCACATTACTTTAGTACAGTTAAGTTTAACTTCCATACACTACCTCCTGCTGTTATGTAGTTAACTGATGGATTTGGTGGGTGGCTTAAATTGGTTAATTTTTATTCACTCTCCTTGTGTAATAATTAGCAGTTTATAGTTAAGTAATTGTTGCGGCTAAGTATTAAGTTTATCTATCTCGTCTTTTATTTCGTAGATGAGCGTGTTTAATTCAATAGTAGCATCTAAAGCTTCAAAGTCTTCGCTTGTTTCAAGGTAGTCTAGAATAAAATGGGCCATAATACGAGCTTCTAGCTCATATTTATTTTTATCGTACCCTATTTGTTCATTAATTTCATGATAATGTTTAGTAAAGTTTTTTATGTTGTAAGCCTGTATTACGTGAGCAAATTCGTGAATTATTGTATCCAGCACGTTTTGATATTGGTCAATAAAATTAATTTTAATACGATGAGTGGTAGTACCTGGGATGAAATCAGTAGTGCCAGCTGTTAATGAATTACCATTTATATTACATACAATAATTGGTATTTTTTCTAATTCTTGTCGAGGGGGTACAGCGTATGCGTATAGTTTACACATATTATGCACTTCGTGGCGAATACAGTCATAGATAAGAGCTAAGTTCAGAGTAAGTCTCCTTTGTAAAAGTTAAAAATTAGACCCTGCACCGTGCTCCGTAAGTGCAGTTTAAGTGTTAATGGCATCACAGTCTAGGATATAAATAGTTAACTCCTCCATAGATAAGCTAATCTTAAGATTAGCTTATCTAGCAAGAGTTAATGTTAGTTGGCCTGAGTGAAAGTAAACAGACCAGTTTGTTTTACTTTGGTAACCCTAAGGATACCATGATAAACAAACACAGTAGACTGAATGGTAAGACCAATCAGTCCGTGCTGAATACCTACATAGATAAACAGCAGGTCTGCCACAATCCACATCCACGCCATAACGGACCAGCGTTGCTTAGACATCGCATACGCTCCATAGATAGCAAGCGAAGCTCCGACAGCAGACACCGCGTCAAGGGTGAAGTGGAAGCCGCCACTAACACCGATAGCTACCAGCAGAGTGGCAGCGATACCGATAAGAACGCCAGTAAATCTGGGGCTCTTATACATAGGAAGAGTGTAGTAAGCAAGCGCTGCTTGGCAGAGCCCGAATGCTACATCACCTACTCCAAGAGCCACCATGATGTTAATGGTGTTCCCCAGAAGAAACGTCTTAGCACCGTCCTCGAAACGGCCGTGGACGAACAGAGCCGAACCGGTCATTGCGAAAACCATTGCCAGAACGTTCAGAATCTGGATAGTAGACATAGACAATACCTCCTTTCCAATTCTAAGTTTCAATTACATAGTCGAATGACGCTATGTAATTGTCCAAACGAGCTAGGTTACCAAGCTAGTCTCGAATGCGCTGTAGTATACTAGTTACCAACTAAATAACAAGGCTACCAGCAAAGCCAATACAATAAGTACCTTAGCACACTCTATGCCAAGCGACTTAATCACCAGTTTAGTCTTTCCTTTGTACATGGCCATTACATCACCTCCTTGTGGATAAACTGAAGTATAACCCTGACACTATCAGAACCGTGAAGTGTTCTAAGCGCCTTGAGTCTCTGAATAGTAACATTCTCTACAACAATCTGTTTTGTCAAACCTCTTTCTTTCATGGTAACTTGTACAGTCATGGCTAAGCTCCATAGTTAGTAGTTAACTAGTAGTTTAATATACCGCTAAAAGTCAAACTCGTCCAAGTTGGATACGGCATAGTCAATAGCATTGACAGGTACAACCCTGGCAGGCTGTACAACACGCTGTCCCGCAAACCGTACCTCACCAGTAGGCTTCCACACAAACTGCGAGTTGGCGTTAGATTTAGGGTAGTCAGTAGTCCAGCGAGTCTCAATCACATACTCGTAGTACCAGTTGTAGAGAGCATACTCGTACTCAAATACGTTCTCAGTAACTGCGGGGATGCACTTAATACGGCTGCACCAGATAGTCTCATTAGTAAAGCTAATGTCTTCGGCCAAGTTGAAGTCACACATAGTTTGTCTCCTTTGTTAGTTAACCGCTAGTTGTTGAATACGTAGTGAGTGCCAGAGTCGAGAACGATAGCCTCGCTAACACCTTCGTTGTACATAGTATTACGGCAGTTGTCACAGCAAACAGTGTGACCAACAACATAGATCACAGCATTAACAACGCTGTAACCTGCATTGATTGCTGCATCAATAGCAGCAGGTTCAGCATGAAACTCTTGGTTACAAGTGTCTTTGCAGTGCTCATAACCTTCACCAGTCTTACATTTAAGAGCAACACGTGGGCAAACAGTAACCTCCTTGTTAGTCATCCAGTTAGCACCAAAGAACTCCTTTCCTTCTTCAGTAACAAGCATAGCATAAACGCTCTGCTTAACACAAGGAACGAGACCGCCAGAAACTGCTACACAGTTAGCAATAATGTACTGGCTCAGATTACACATAATAACCTCCTTAGCAAAATGGTTATATTACTATCCTAGTTTATATTCTTTATACAGACATGGGTATGGGCATTAAGTATTATATATTATATATATAACTTATACCGGGCCCCCCGTAAAAATTTTCTAAATTTTTCTAAACAGTAATATCAATAGTTATGTAAGTTATTAAGCTGTTAAAACACCAGGCAAAAAACAGTTATTAACTCACCGTCCCACCAAGCTAGTTAGCCGCCACAAGTTATCTAATTGTACTACACCTGCCACAAGTTATCTAATTGTACTACACCCACCACCCACCACAAGTAGTGCTATACCCACCACAAGTTATCTAATTGTACTACACCCACCACCCACCACAAGTAGTGCTATACCCGCCACAAGTCGCACCACCCGCACCACCCGCTATAAAGATAAATATAGGAAGTAGTCGCTATCCAAAATAATTAAAAGTTTAAACCACTGGTATACAAGGGCTTCCCAAATCCATATAATATTAAGTATAGATTGGAGGACAGAATGTCTGAACTTACTCTCGCGCAGGCACGGACCATAGCGCAAACAATAAACGCCTATAGAGGCCGGCCCGACTTCAACTCTATCGCAAGCCATGTTACAAAAGTAACAGGCGCAGACAAAGAGAGTGTTGCCGAAGTAATAAGATTTATTCAAGAGGTTATACCTAAAGAAAATGGCTTGGCTATAAGCACTGAAGATAAATTAAATTTACAAACCAGAATACAAGACCTAATTGATAAACCTTTAAATATCGCAAAAGAATTACAATATAACTATAGCGTCGCCAAAGCACTTCTGGAACAAATATTATCTTCAGAAAAGCCCGTACTAGACGGCGAAGAGATACGTAAGACTCTAAGAGAGATTTCCCGCTTCTCTGAATCTATGTTGAAAATGCAAGAACGGGTATACAACATACAGCAAATGCAGCAATTTCAAGAAGCTGTACTAGCTCTGCTAGAAAGTCAGGAACCCTCGCTACGCGACCAGCTAGTTGAAAACATTCTGGAGATAGAGCTTTGAGTACTATTTATGGCGATACCTTAAAAGAAAATGTTAAATTAAGGTTTGCGTCACTAAGTCAAAAAGCCAAACCTTCTGAGTGGATTGTTGAACACACAACTTTAAAAGGTAGACCTTTTTCTTTTAAAGATCACGAATACCAAATACAATTTGTTGATGATAAACACAAAGTTGTAGTAGCAAAGAAGTGCGCTCAAATAGGCTTTACAGAAGTGCTACTACGCTGGCTGCTGTGTTTCTTAGTACAGCATCAAGGCAGCCAAACAATATTTACTCAGCCTACAGATGGAGATGTGAGTAAATTTTCAAAATCACGTCTAGACATAGTTTTCGAAGACTGTCCCATTGTTAAGCGGCTGGGTACTGGTGGTATAGATAGTGTATATCTCAAAAGGATCGGGCAGAGCTTCTTTAACCTACGTGGAACATTTGGAACTAAAGCAGCTATTTCGGTTCCTTCTGATGCAAACGTCTATGACGAAGTTGACTTTTCAAATCCACGAGTCTTAAGTCAATTTAAGTCGCGTTTACAGCACTCTAAATACAAATTTGAAAGACCAATTAGTACGCCTACAATTCCTAATTTTGGTGTAAGCGCACTATATGAAAAATCAGACCAAAAAAGAGTTATAATTAAGTGTCAGCATTGTGGGCACTTTCAATTCTTAACTTGGGAAGAAAACATACGGTTTGAGCCGCGTCGAGGCCCGCTAGCTACTCGTCCAAAAGATGCAGATATGATAGATTTGTATCTTATGAAAGAATGGGAGTGGCGTCCTTATATTGCATGCTCGAAATGTGAAAAAGAATTAAATCGCGACTGGTATGAAGGAAAGCGTGAGTGGGTAGCTGCCTTTCCAGAAAGAGCTACCGATCTTGATTCTGGAATATCTGGCTACCATATTGGACAGTTGGACGCTCCGTTTGTTGCACCTTCTGACATAGTAAAAGCATCAGATAAAAGATTCCCAGAAGGGTTTAAAAAAGAACAAGATTTTAGAAACTTCGTTCTTGGTTTAGATCACTCTGGTGGCGATGCTATGAAAATTGATGATAGCGTCGCTGAAATAGCCACCATAAACATGACGCTACCTTTAGTAGTTAACGGCACTTACATAGGAATAGATTTAGGAAATACTTGCCACTTAGTTGTTATAAAAGATTTCTGGTTGCAGCATACCATTAATAGAACGCCGGTAGTTATCGCAGCTATAAAGTTTCCAAAAGAAGAACTGGAAAATGTTCTAGAGTTGCAAAAACGATTCGGCGCACTATATACGGTTAGTGATGCAATGCCTTACACAACAGATGTTTCTAGGACAGCTAAGCATCCTCAAAATAAGAATAAAATGAAAATCTGTTTCTTTGGTGGGAAAAAGCAATATTCAACTACTAAAGATGGGATTGAAGTTACTGCGAACCGTACTCAAATGCTTGATGTTTTGACAGATGGGTTTCCCAAAAAAGAGATCCTTGTTGGATCAAACATTGAGAACTACGATGAATTCTGGACTCATGCTAAGAATTTAGCGCGAGTTAAATCTGAAGATGAAGATGGCGTAGAAACTTTTGAGTACGTCAAATACGGCGAAGACCATTTCGCATTTGCCACAGCTTATGCGATGCTAGCTAGAACACTCCACTATGAGATTGGACAAGACTCTGGCGGCGGTTTAGCCCCTATTGAAATTTCAGGAGCCAAGACTAATCTATGAAAAATTGGCTTAATAAACCATTAAATTCACTATTTGCTCCTGCCACGTCTAGTACAGCAAATCGTACTCAGACTATGGTTCCTGTAGGCACGCTAAGTGCAAGCCGGGTTACGCCAGGTGAAAAAATTGATGCTGTAAACCCTATTGCTCGTGCTGATAGAAATACTCATCGTTTGAGTATAACAGATTACCGCTATGCTCAAGATGCGGATGAGCTGTTAAAAACGCTGAGTAAAATTGACCCCGACGTGTCTGCCGGCATTTGGAATTTTTTGCGGCTTGCTAATAGCGGGTTAAAGTGCACGGCTATTACTGACAAACATCAACCTGATGATAAATTACAGAGAACTCTAGATTTAATCTTGTTTAGATTTTCTGGTTTAGATAACTTTAAAGACTGGGCTGTTCATAAGCCAATAAACCAGGTCGCCTCTACAATAATAAAATATATCCTGCTGCGTGGCGGCGCCGGTTTGGAGCTAGTTTTGAACCAGGCTAGGACTGCACAAACTTTTGTTATAGTGGACCCTATCAAAGTTAGGTTTAAGCACCCTAAATTAGGCCAGTTTAAACCCTACCAAGTCGACAATAACGGAAAAGAAATCAATCTTGATATACCGACTTTTTTCTGGGGTTTATTAGACCCGGATGCAGATAGCCCGTATGAAACGCCCCCGTTCTTGCCTGTTATTCAAGCAGTGCTGTTTAATATCTCAGTTATGCAAGACCTGGAACGGGTTGTCAAGCGAGTAGCCTATCCTAGGATCTCTGTAAAGATAATTGAGCAGACTTTACGTAAGTTCGCGCCACTGGCCGCCCAAGCCGACGATGAGGCCATGACAAAATGGCTTCGGGCTCAAAAAACTGAGATTTCTGCCTCGCTATCCAATATTGCCCCTGAAGATGCAGCTGTATTCTTTGACTCTATAGAAGTAGACGTTCTAGAAACCAAAGGTAATACTACTGTTGACTTCAGACCGCTAAAAGAAGTAATTGACCAACGGATTATTGCTGGTTTAAAATCGTTGCCAACAATATTGGGCCGGCAGTTTGGTAGTTCGCAGACACTCTCTGGTGTTGAGGCTTTGCTTTATTCAAAATCAATTATTTCTCTGCAAGAAATTGCTGCTCACATGCTAAGCCGTGCCTTAACCTTGGCTTTAAGACTCGAAGGTAGCAATGGCTTTGTAAGAGTATCTTTTAACCCTGTAAACTTAAAGCCTGAAAATGAACTCGAGGCCTACAAAGCCTTACAACAATCCAGGATTCTTGAGCTACTTTCGTTGGGTCTTATTACAGACGAAGAAGCCACTGAAACCTTAACTGGTTCACCAACCTTACCAAACGGCTATAAACGGCTAAGTGGTACTGGCTTTTACAAACAAGATAAAGCTACTGTAGATGCACAAGCTGTGATTGCAACGCGTAATCCAACTGCTTCAGAGCAAGCTGGAGGGAGTAGAGCTAAAAATGCTTAACAGGGGACTGCAGCCACTCCTATTAAATGTCGGCCATCTTGCATTAGGCTGTTGTGGTGTGGTTGTAGATGGCACTCTGGCTGGTTCATTTAATAATATCGGTTTAAGCATTAACTCAACAAAGTACGATGTTAAAACAGGCTATCCTAGCTGTGTTGTTGATACAACCCTGTTGTCGTTATCAGCAGTTGCTGAAGTAGAGCTTGAAGAACTAGGCGGCTTAGTTAGGCAGCTTATTTCTGATATTGTTAATTCTTTAGGTACACTGTCGGTGCCTATTAAAGCTATAGATTTAGAGATATTCCGGCCTAGAGGTTCTAATATACTGGTTAGCTTATCAGGACATTTGCATCAGTCTTTTAGGTTAAATTTCTTAGATGAGTTTAGTAGTATACCGTTTACTTTTGAGGCTATAGGGCAAGCTGAGTCTATAGTGACTTTTCAAGAGCTTAATCAAGTCACTTACTCAGCTAAGCCCTGGACTAAGGATATTGGAAATATCTCAATAGGTAAACCAAAAATAAGTATTAATGGCCAATCTATAGGCGCAATCCAAGGCGCCGAGCTAACCTTAACAACAGAGTATAAAAGAATAGAAACTGGCTACCCGGCAACGCTTAAACAACTTATACCAGTAGCTCATTATGTTGATTGTGTAGTTGCTTCAGAAGAATTTCAAGACTCTAGCTTAGCCGAGCTATTATTCATAAGTGATAATTTAGAGCTTACTTACGAAGTACCGCTTATAGGGAATGCGAGTTTTGGTTTAAAGATACCGTCTTGTAAACAAATACCTGGTAACTTAAGTCTTAAACAAAATGACTTTTCAGCAATAGAAAAAAGATTTTACGCTGTTAGTGACAACGTGCAGCCTTTACTAACCTTAATTTAGGAGCTTATTATGAGGCCTACAGACTCTCAGCTGGCTATTATTAATAGTCGTTTGCCTGGGACAAAGCTGAAAGCTACAGATGTTGAAGTACTCCCTTTTAGAGTATTTAACAACAAAATTACGGACCGCTACACTATCATGACTATTGAGATGGCTCGTAAACTCGAGCGGGATCTCAATAATGGAAAAGCTGCATTTAATAGCTTACATCAAAGCCGGTCTACATTGCCAGTAGGTCGCAGTATATCTGGCCGTATTAAAGAGAATACAGCCGAGAGTGAGTGGGAGCTGCAAGCAATGCTATATGCGGCTCTCAAGCGGCCGGATGGCAGCGAGTTTACAGAAGGTAAAGACCTCGCAGATCGCTATAACATAGGCGCTGCCTTTGCCTGTTCTGCTGGCGTCAGAGTCGGCTTTTATAAGTGTAACATTTGTGGTAATGATATTCGTGACTACAACAAATGTACGCATATTTTAGGCAGAGTGTACAGTGTAGATGAACAGCCTAAGGTATGCGTAGCTTATATGACAGGTAGAAATATAAAAGATGGTGTAGCAGAAGATTGTGAAATTTATGAAGTTTCAGCTGTTACAGCAGGCGGAGTGGCCGACGCCGGTAGCATGACTGAAGCATTTGGCATGTATGAAGAAGGCGCTGACCCGATAGAGTTTAAAAAAGCCTTCAGCGAAAAGCCCGTTATTGAACGACTGGGCTTGTTAACAGTTCACATGGAATCAGAAACAGACCCAGTATCAGAACACATTTCACAGGAGGTATCAATGGATGAAGCAAAAGTAAAAGCCATGCTAAAGGAGCATTACGAGCCTTTAGAGACGGCTAAAGCTGAGCTCGAAAAAGAGCTGGGCAAAGTCAAAGCAGAGTTTGAAGCTCTTAAAACAGAACTTGAAACCGCGAAAGAGTTTCAAAAGAGAGCCGAAACTGCCGAAGCAGAGCTTACAACAGCTAAGGCGCGTATTGAAGAGCTCAGCGGCTATGCGGCCGAGTATGTCTCGCTTGTTAAAGCCAACGGCGTTAAAGCGGGTGAGACTGTTGATGAGACTTTTAACTCGCTGCCGTTAGCTGATCTGGTGGCTAAAAATGAGGCCTTCTCTGCCGCCATCGCTAAGCTGCCGGTTGGCCAGCAGTCCACTGATGAGCCGCCTGCAGAAAAATTTGCGGCTCTTACAGACGAATTTTACAAAGCGTAATAACCCAAACATAAGGAGTTAACAGATGAAAATTTCTCGTCGCGAAATCTTGACCGGTGGTGGTGTTCCTTGTAGCCTAGCCGCTGCCATTAAAGTAGGCGTTGGCCAGCAGGCCTCTTTCGCCCACTACGGCAAACTTGCTGCTCGTACTGCCAACGCCGGTGAATGTGACCTCTGCGGTGCAGCTGCGGTACCCCTAGGCGTCTTTACTGACGTCTCGCCTAAAGGTGATTCTGGTACTGTAGAAACCACTGGTTTTGTCGATGTAAAAATTGCAGATTCGTCCACGGTTGCTGTTGGCGGGTTTGTTACTCCGGCTGCCGGTGGTCTCGTTGCCAAGATTGCCGGCGCCGCGCCTACGCTGGCTGAACTTACGGCCGGTGTATGGCAGGTAGACTCGATTGTCGACGCCACTACCATCCAAATTCAAATTGACGCCCGGCTATAAGCCGACTCACTTCTTCAAAAGGAGCCTATAATTATGCCTAAGTTTAAGAACCTCAAAGTCTATGAAAACGCCGAAGAAGTGCCGTTGAGCGTCGATCTTTACAAGCAAGCTGCCGATCATGGCATGACGTTTTGGCAGTTCCTTGAACTGATCAACCCGTCCAAAGCCGGCGACACACTGACTGCATTCGAGCGTCAGCTCAAAACCTGCGGCATCATCGCCAAGAGCTGCCCTGAAAAAGGCATCTACGCCTCTACTGGTGAGTACTTCTTCCAAAGCGACCGCCCCGGCTCGGCTATCCTGTTCCCTACCCTGCTGCAGAAGACCGCTCTGTGGGCCAAGCTGAATCGCGTCACTGACATCAACAAGCTAGTGGCTACCACTCGCACTATCGCCGGTACGTCTGCCTATCAGGGCCTGATGATCGATGACAGCGCTATCAAAGGTACTGGTCGTCGTTTCCGCGTTGACCAAGCGGGCAACTTCCCTCGCGTTAAGATCGGCTGGTCCGACAAAACTAATGCGGTTACCAAACACGGTGTTCAGCTCGACTGGACTTACGAGTTCGTCCGCCGGGCCTCCATCGAACTGCTCCAGACCGTCGTGGCCCGCATCATGCTGCAGGACCAGCAGGAAGTCCTCAACGACGCCATCAACATCGCCATCAATGGCGACGGCGGGCCCAACCCGGCTGCTACTGTTAAAACCTTCTGCGCCTCGACTGTTGTTGCTGGGGCCAACGAAATTAAGCTGGAAGCCTCTACTACAGCTGGCGCCGGCGAACTTCCGTATGAAGGCTGGTTGAAGTTCATTGGCGGTATGCGTCCGTATACCCCCAATGTTGTTTGCGGCAACCTGGCTACCCTGGTGAAAATGGTCACTATGGAACGGCCCACCATGGATCCGGCTGAAATTATTACGCGCCTGCAAGAAACCAAAACTCAGGGCACGGCTACTACCAAAGACGTGCTGTTCCCGAATGTGGAATTGGTTCTGGCTGACAGCATGCCTGACAGCGTCCTGCTGGCCCTGGATACCGCCTTCGCTCTGGAGCGCGTTATCGAGCTCGGTTCCGACCTGCAGGAAGTTGACAAGTTCATTAAAAATCAGACCGAGGCTATGGTGCTTTCCGTGTCTGACAACGTTTCCAAACTGTTCCCTGACGCCATCCAGGTCCTCGACTTCTCCGCGGCTCCCCGCGCCTAATTGCCGGCCTTAGGGCCGTAGCCGTGCTTCTAGACACTCTCCCTAGGAGCACGGCTCTTTTCCTAAAGTTATAACTCTGCGTTGTAATTTTAGGAAAGGATAACCTTACTAGGAGGTAGTAATGACCATTTCAGCGGGTATAGAATTTACACAAGGTGAGTATGTCGATATAACCTTATTCCTTACCGATAATGCTGGTGAGATTTTAGACATAACTGGTTGTACTTTTGAGGCTGAAATACGCGACGTCAATGATCTTGACACGCTGTTAGCAGCCTTTACTTGTACCCCTGATATAGCTACGGGCTCTGTGCTTTTAGAGCTTCAAAGTTCTGTGTCTAAAACTTTACCTGCCACTGTTCAGTTTACTCAAAAAGGTACAGAATCTCCTACACCTGCTTACGTACTGTTCTATGACTGCTTTAAAGTTATTAGCTCATCGCGTAAGGCTATTGCTTCCGGGCCAGTGAAAATAAGACCCGCTATGACTAGGATATAACATGGCTGATAGCGATGACAATATAACTGTTATTGTACAGCAAAATATTGCTGTAGTGACTGCGGTAGTTCAGCCTAGCTCGGCTGTAGTAACTATTACTACTTCTACAGCAGGGCCTCCGGGACCTGCGGGACCTGCGGGACCTGCGGGACCTCCAGGCGAGTCTATTAGTGGTACTGTAACAGAGTCTGTAGTGATCGCGGATGTAGCCGAGTATTATGAAGCTGACTTATCAGAAGGTAGCATATTTAACCTGACTATACTCGGGAATACACAGTTGGCTATTGCCAGTACGAGTATTGAAGATGTTGGCTTAACAGCTACATTCGTTATAAAACAAGGCGTAACACCATTTGCAATAACTTGGCCAGAAAATACCTACTGGCCTAACAGCGTAGAACCAACAGTTGTAACGCCTGAAGCTACAACAGTAGTTAAGCTTGTAAGTATCAACGCTGGCTTTAGCTGGTTAGGCTACCTGGTGGCTCAAGATTTAACTTCTGTACAGTCTAATACACGCACACTGTCAGTAGTAATACAGCCTGAGCAAGCAAACTGGCTACTAGGTTTGCACTTAAGCGCGACTAGTTCTACGCCTGTAGAATCTGTATTGCCGTGGGTAGCTGATAGTCTTCTATTCGAGGATAAAGCCACACTGAAAAGTGGCGCAATATCTGATGAGGAGTCTAGTTTATTAGACTTCAGTTTAGAGGTAATTGAAACAGCAATAGTAACATTTAATTATTTATGCAGTACTGAAGAAGACTGCGATTACTTTAACGTATACATAAACGGGATAGAAAGTTTGTCTATTTCAGGCATTACAAGCTGGGAAAGCTTTTCAGCTAATCTAGAGCCTGGTTTAAACACGGTCCGCTTTGAGTTTATAAAAGACGGTAGTGGCTTTGATGGTGAAGACGCTGTATGGATAACCACACCACAGTTTATGTCGGTAAGCGGGCCGTATCAGAGCCAAGCTATGCAGTTTGATACTGGTACAGTAGTTAGCGTTATACCAAACGAACTAGAGGGATACGCTCTAGAGTTTGCGCAAGCAGTAGACATGACAATTAACAGACGGCTGTATTTTATATACGAGCTAATACACGATGTATTACTAAAATACAATTTTAATATACTTGCTGGTGCTTGGCGGCCAGTAGAGTTAGTACCTGTAGACGGTAACTTAGCCGTAACTACGCCAATATCGTACTATAACGAATCTGCTGCAGTTAGTTGGGTTTACGAACCGGTCCCTCATATAACGCCTAATAGCTGGGTTACTCCAGTACTTACAGCTGACGATAGTGTCGCAGGTATGCAAATTATTCTACCTTTGGGTTGTAACCGCATAGAATTTTCTGCCAGCTGTTCTTTTTCTAATGCAGGTATTTTCATTCTAGGTCATAACCAGCTGTATTCTTTAGAAAAGAGTACAGATTGGACAGAATACACACTCTATTTTAACCCACATGCTGAGCATATACTCGATTTTCGTCTATATAACTATACTGGTGAATCTTATGCTAGGATAAATAACCTTAGATACCAGGTTGATACAGAATGGATTAATCACGATACGTATTATCCTTTACAACAAGGCTATAAACAAATAGAGTTTAAGCATATAACTAGTTATATGCTTAAGCCTATAGAACACTTCTACCACAAGAGCCAAGCTACACGAGAGATTTTATACGACGACACATTTCAGACGTACGAGGAGCTAGATCTAGCGGTTGTCACTCAGCTTATTCCAGACATAGATAATGACGGAGTAGAGCTAGTCGTAGCGGGTCGCAACTTATACTACGGCTCCGCAATGTCTACATCGTTCGTCACTAAATATAACCCTAGTTTAATGCGCAGCTTTAGGGCTGTTGTCTCTAACGGCACTGATACACTAGTTGTAACCAACGCCTCTGGACTGGCACCTAGTCACCCCAGTATTATGTGTTGTAAAGCTTTAGGCGTCTGGGTAAAGGCTACAGGCACAGGGATACGCTACGAGAGACTCCATTACGCAAATAATAAATTTTTTGCTTCGAGTTTAGAGCATAGCGAGTATAGTGGTTCACTGGATGGTTTAGACTGGCATGAACTTACTTTTGATATACCGTTAAGCGTTGCCATACATAATATACTTTACTGTAATAACAAGTACGTAATTTTAGCCGGCACTGACGTTTATCACTCCGCAGACGGTGTAGCTTTTACTAGGGTTTCGACATCTATACCAGTAAGTGTATTAGGCGGCTATTCGGATCGAAGAGCAGCCACTAATGGCGCTATTATTATCGTGCCGTCTACCACTGCGCAGCAGTATTACTCGCTAGATTGTGGTTTAACATGGGCTGTTTGCACTAGTCCTAACTGGATAGCAAATTGTGCATATTACCTAAACGGTAAATTTTTTGCTATCGGTTATGGCATAGCCTCTAGTTTAGACGGAATAACCTTTACTGAAATAACTACTTTAGAAACTGGCAAAAGGTCTTTAAGTCATTTAGTGTTTACGTCTGGTTTGTATGTGGCGTTTGGTGAACATCAATACAAGTGGCTTTCAGCAGACGGTATAAACTGGTCAAGCCAATTGTACGGCTATGCAGATGGCGACTATATAGACACAGACGGCTGCAGCGCTGTATGCGTAGTAAATTTTTAGTGCAAACTTTATTGCAACAACTTAGCCGGGCTTACTTTGTAGTAATAGAGGGCAATGTTAAACCCTAAATTTATTCGGCAGTATAATAAATTGGTTTACGGGCTGGGCCCAAAATTCTATAATAATAATTATTATAGAATTTTGGGGAGTCGCCATGCGAAACGTAAACGAGCTAGGGTATGGTTTTTGTCCAGCGTGTAAGCAGTGGAAACTTTTAACTAGGTACCACCCTAAAGACGCGTCTAAAAAAAGAAAAGAAAAAGATAAGTATTGTTTATCTTGCATAGAAAAAGTAAATAATAATAAAGAACCATTCAGGCGGATTAAAAAGTCTGTCGCTAACCACAAAACAATGCGAGGTGAAAGTAATTATACAAAAACAGATTTAATGAGGCTGCTAGTTAAACAAGGTGGAAATTGTGCTTATTGTGGTACTACAATTCCATACGGGTTTTCATTAGACCATATTATTCCAACAAAGTTCGGCGGTAAAAACGAAGAAGAAAACATCCTTCTAGTTTGTCAGACTTGCAACTCAGCAAAACAAGATTTTGAGTTATTTTACTGGCTAAGACGTAAGGGTTTTAAACTAAACGAGAGAATTTTTGAGAAAGTGAGGACTGCGTATGAGCGGCATGAATACGAATTCTACGGTGGCTGTAAAGACTGCCACGGTCACACCAGGGCAACAAAACACTACTGTAAAACCTGCACCGCAAGCACCGCAAGCACCGCAAGCACCGCA
>AMWB02164705.1_pt1 | contig 21825 bp, 17 predicted proteins | sample 200311 | NCBI WGS metagenome assembly AMWB02 (sample SAMN02737377, study PRJNA173069) | bioreactor metagenome | biome: anode biofilm in microbial fuel cells | place: USA: California | collected 2010-12-16 | reverse complement strand
GCGGTGATCGTCATTAACCGCAGAGACGCCAGGAGGCAGAAGAGAACAGCCAGCGACTCTGCGCCTCAGCGGTGATCGTCATTAACCTCAGAGACGCCAGGACGCAGAAAGGGAACAGCCAGCGACTCTGCGCCTCAGCGGTGATCGTCATTAACCGCAGAGACGCCAGGACGCAGAAGGGAATTAAAATGACTATTCGTGGTAGTAAACTCGCTTCACTCTTCGTGACAAGCCGGCAAGCACTTCGTACGGGATTGTACCCATTTCCCTGGCCAAATCCTGCAAAGGCCTTTCCGGGCCGAAAATGATCACTTCATCGCCCTCTTCAGCCTCTATACCGGTTATATCGAGCATGCACATATCCATACACACCTTACCGATGATCGGGACCAGCTGATCGCCTGCCATCAAGTGTCCTTTGCCTTTGCTGAGTGAAAGGCTAAGCCCGTCAGCATAGCCGATAGGGACGATGGCCATCCTGATTGGCTGATCGGCTTTATAGGTCCTGTTATAGCCTACACTTTCACCGGCCGCAATATTCTTGATCTGTGAAATGGTTGATTTCAGGCGGGCTACCGGCTCCAGCCTCGTTTGCTCGCCTTCCAGGGTTGCAATTCCATAAAGGCTTATCCCAAGTCGAACCATGCTGTACTGTGCTTCTGGAAAGCGGATGATTCCGGCTGAATTCAGGATATGCATCAGGACAGGATGATCAACTTCTGTCGTGATCTGCAAGCTCATTTTTTCAAACAAACTGATTTGATTGCGGGTAAAATCATCCTCTGATAAATCTTCACTGGCAGCAAGATGAGAGAAAACCGATTGCAAATAGATCATCCGGTTTGTCTTCAATTTTTCAATCAACAAAGGCAGGTCATCTTCCATAAAACCTAACCGGTGCATGCCGGTGTCCAGCTTGATATGGATTTTTACCGGCTTATTTTTAGGAAGGATATTTTTCTTTATCGCTTTTTCGAGTTTTTCCAGGATGCGATGACTGTAAATCTCCGGTTCAAGATTATGCTGAATGATGGCGTCAAAACTCTCCTCATCGGGATTCATGACCATAATGGGCACTGTTATCCCCGCTTTTCTCAATTCCACCCCTTCATCGGCATAAGCTACGGCCAGGTAATCGATCCGGTGATACTGCAATGCGTTGGCCACTTCAAAACTACCGATTCCGTATGAAAAAGCTTTAACCATCGCCATGATCTTGGTTTCAGGCTTGAGTAAAGTCCGGTAGTAGTTCAGGTTATGTTCAAGGCCGTTAAGATTGATCTCCAGCACCGTCTCATGTGTCTTTTGCTGCAAAGCCTGGCTGACCAGCTCAAATTCAAAAATACGCGCGCCTTTCAGCAGGATAACTTCATTGTTAAAGGCTGCGAACGAAAAGCGATGCAGAAAATCTTCCGTATTTTGGTAAAACGATTTATCCAGGCTGAATTTATCGGCCTGTCGTGAAATGGCCGGACCAATCCCGATCAGACGATCTATTTTCCCGTTTTGAATGATAGAACCGATTTCACTGTAAAGCTCATCTTCATCTTTTCCGCTTTGTAAAATATCCGAAATAATGACAGTTTTCTTTTTGTGGTTGGCCTGCTGACGAAGAAAATCGATGGCAATGCCCAGGGAATTGATGTCGGAATTATAGCTGTCGTTGATGATCGCACAATGATTGATGCCATCCTTCAATTCAAGACGCATTGCAATGGATTGAAGGGTTTTAAACCGGCTATCAAGCTGATCCTGCCCATAGCCAAGCAATAGCATCAATGCCCAGCAATGGATGGCATTTTCAATCGAAGCTGAATCAGCAAACGGAATACTTATCGAAATCTCACTCCCCTTATATTTTCCCTTTATCACGGTAAACCGGGGATTCTCCTTGTTGATTTCTTTTATAAACAGGTCTGCTTCCTGTTTCGAACTCCAGGTGAAAGTTTTTATATTTTTCCGGATGCCGGACCGGATGATAACTTCCCTGACTTCAGGGTGGTCGAGGCAATAAATCAGCGTCTCGACATGAGTAAACAGATATAGCTTTTCGCCGACTTTTTGCTGAAGGCTCATGAAGTTTTCCCCATGTGCCTCGCCAATATTTGTAAATATGCCAATGGTAGGCCTGATGATCGCTTCCAGCCTGCTCATTTCATCCGGTTCTGAAATTCCAGCCTCAAAAATGGCAATTTCATAAGGATTATCGATCTGCCATACCGATAATGGAACGCCAATCTGGGAGTTGTAACTTTTCGGGCTCCGGATCGTGCGCCGGTCTTTACTGAGCAACTGGTAAAGCCATTCTTTCACGACCGTTTTTCCATTGCTGCCCGTTATCCCGATCACAGGAATATCGAATTTTTCCCGGTGAGCCCTGGCAAGTGCCTGTAACGCAGTCAATGTGTTTTTGACCAGGATAAAATTTGCCTCTGGTAAAGATTCTTCTTCAACCGGCAATTTGGTCACAATGAAATCACGCACTCCGCGGTTGTAAAGCTCTGGTATGTATTTATGACCGTCATTCCGTTTACTGGTCAAGGCAAAAAAGAGGCATTGATCCGGGGAAATGAGTTTTCGGCTATCGATCAGGATATCGCGGATCGTTCTTTCGAATAAAGGTTCACGGGCCATTTTCCCGTGAACAATTTTTATAATCTCAGAAATAGAATATTCCATAAAAGAAATGATGATTTAGCAGGATTATCTGCCTGCCATCAGGTTGCCGGGGTTATCTTCTTCCGGTACATGCGGTATTTCTTTCTCAATCACAGCATCATTGCTATATTCAATATCCTTCAGGTAATTTGCCAGCGGATTACTGTTCAGCTCATTAAACGCTTTCCGGTTATTGAAGATATCTATGGCAAGATATACTGCTTCGCGGAACGAGTTGTGTGATGCCTGATTTTTACCGGCTATGTCATAAGCCGTACCATGCGCAGGAGAAGTCCTGATGAATGGAAGCCCTGCAGTGAAGTTTATTCCCCGGTCGAACGACAATGTTTTGAATGGAATTAGTCCCTGATCATGGTACATGGCAAGTATCCCGTCGAACTTCAAATAATTGTTGGATCCGAAAAATCCATCAGCCGAGTAAGGTCCGTAAACAATGATATTTTTATTCCAGGCCTGTTCAACAGCCGGAACAATAACTTGCTGATCTTCCTGGCCGATGACACCCAGATCACCGGCATGCGGATTAAGACCCAGTACGGCAATCTTTGGCTTCCTGATCCCAAAGTCGCTGACCAGGCTTCGGTTCATCAACTCGATCTTGCTCAGGATCAATTCCGGCGTAATCGTGCCGGGAACATCTTTCAGCGGGATATGACCGGTGATCACGCCAACCCGGAGTTTATCGCAAACCATCAGCATAAGATGTTCTTTCCCACCTGCTTTTTCGGATAGGTATTCACTATGGCCGGGAAATTTGAAATTAGCCGATTGCATATTTTTTTTATTGATCGGCGCCGTAACCAGCACATCAATCTGGTGTTGCAACAGATCCTGAACCGCCAGCTCCAGTGCTTTGAAAGCAAGCTGTCCGGCGATTTCAGTCGATTTGCCCAAGTCAATCTTCACCTCATCATGGATCACATTGACAATATTCATCCTTTTGGGGATGGCCGCACCGGCATTTTTAACCAAATTGAAGTTTATCTCACTGATGTTCAATGATTTTCTATGATATGATGCCACTTTGGAAGATCCATACACAACCGGGGTGATCGATTCCAGCATCCGTTGATCATGAAAAGTCTTCATGATGATCTCGTAGCCGATACCGTTAAGATCGCCATGTGTGATTCCAACTTTCACGCGCTCAATCTCTGGCCGGTGTTTTTCTTCGAAATGTTCCATCACTTTTTGGTTTTGGGCAAAGATAATTTAATTTTCTGCTCTATAAATTCAACCAGTAATCTCACCCCATATCCGGTCCCTCCCGCAGTCCGGTAATTATCCTTTTTATCGAGGTATGCCGGCCCGGCTATGTCTAAATGGATAAAAGGATAATCGGTAAAATGGGCCAGGAATTTACCGGCCGTGATCATTCCGGCGTCCACTCCGCCAATATTTTTAATATCGGCTACATCCGACTTGATCAGCTCACCGTATTCTTCCCAGAAAGGAAATTCTGCGATTCTTTCATAAACATTGTCACCACAGGATCTAAGATGCTTCATTTCTTTTGAAGCATCTTTTTCCATTGCAACGATCCCGTATTTACCAATTGCCCGGCTGGCTGCTCCGGTCAGTGTTGCTGCGGTGAAAACGAGTTCAGGCTTAAACTTTTTAGCATAGCTTAAAGCATCACCGAGAATGAGCCTCCCTTCCGCATCGGTATTGAGCACTTCAACGGTTGTTCCATCATGCATATGAATAACATCACCCGGAGCTATGGCATGGGCATCGAGCCGGTTATCGGTAGCCGGCATAAGTCCGATGACATACACAGGCAGATTAAGCCTTGCAATGGCGAAAATCGTTGTGGCCATTGTCGCAGCACCCGCCATATCGCATTTCATTCCATCCATGAAATTACCGGTTTTCAGGTTAAGCCCGCCGGTATCAAATACAACGCCTTTACCCACCAGGACAATGGGTTGCTTGTTAACAGGCTTGTCTGGTTTCCATTCCATGATGGTGAAAGTCGGCGGTTCGGCACTGCCTTTGTTCACCGCCAGAAGGCCTCCCATCTTGAGTGCCTCGATCTTGTTTTTGTTCAGAACTTCAACCTTGATCCCCGCTTCTTCACCAAGTTTCTGGAACTCTTTCGAAAGCACGACGGCCGAAAGGTGTGAAACCGGCTCGTTGACCAGGTCACGGCAGCGAATAACTGCATCCGTGATGATATTCATCCGGTCTATTTCTTCTTCTTTAATTGCTTTTGAAAGAATGCCGACTGATCCCAGCGAGTTTTCCTTCTCCTTTTTATCGTTTTTATATTTAAGAAACTGGTAACTGCCCAGCACCATTCCTTCAACAAAGGCAAGGCTCTCCTGCCCTTTTCCGTCAATATCAACCACCATCGCGCTTTTAACCTTCAGGTCATTAAGCTTGGATGCTGTTAAATCACCGGCTTTACGACAATTCTCTAATCGTTTGAATTCTTCTTTCTCTTCTTTGATCAGCTGGATGATCACCCATTTCCCCAACCTGTCAAAGATTACGGATTCCTTTTTATGATCAGCAATGACCTGACTGGCATATCTTTTTTCCTCTTCAGAAATATATTTCAGGTCGATATGATTAACATCGGATGTCAGCAGGATTAAATTGTCATCCTGGGCTATTTTATTGATCTTTTGAGGCATAATGCTTTAATTTTTATGAAACGGCAAAGGTAGCAAAGAAATATAAGCCAGGAACCGACGGCTTTAGTCGTCGGAAGATAATAACAGCAACCGACGGCTTTGCCCATTGTTGTAACTAAATATTGGCCAAAATGATCCCTGTCGCGCCTTTCTTTTTATGGACATAAGATGAAGAGATTTCGGAGGTCTTAAGGAGAAATTCAGGATTGTTCAATAATTCGATGGTTCGATTCGTCAATTGTTGGGCATCATTGATTGAAAATGCGCCACCTTCCTCAATTAATTCCATCGCTTCGCGAAATTTCCCGTATTTAGGACCGAATATCACCGGTTTACCGAAAGTGGCTGCTTCCAGGATATTATGGATCCCCACGCCAAATCCTCCTCCAATATATGCGATCGTGGAATACTGGTAAAGATGCATAAGATACCCGATGCCGTCGATGATGAGAACCTTGGCCTTACTGGCATTTTCTTCGGTTAATTCAGAAAAAAGAAGAATTTCAGGCCCTGTATTTCTATCGTCAATTTCAGCTTCCCGACTGCCAACTGCCAACTGCCTACTGTCTACTGCTGACTGCCTACTGCCTACTGCCAACTGCCTACTGCTGACTCTCTCCTTCAACGCCTCAAGCCTGGCCCGATGCACTTCATGCGGCGCGATAATGAACTTCATCTTTTCGCCGGCATTTTCGATAAGCTTCAGGAAAAGCTCTTCGTCGGCCGGCCAGGTGCTGCCCGCCAGGAATACCGGGTTTCCGGCGGCGAACCGCTCAACAAGCGGAAAAGATTTTGCTTGTGATGCTATGGTCGCAACACGGTCAAACCTTGTGTCGCCACTTACAGTAACCTGCTCTATGCCCTTCGCCCTAAGCAAATCCACGGAGAACACATCCTGCACAAAAAACCGGGTCACCTTTTTAAGTTGTTTCAGTGCCCAGGAACCGTACCACCTGAAAAAGTGCTGATCGGGCCTGAAAATGGCTGATATCACATAAACAGGAATTTTATTTTTATAAAGAACATCAAGATAACGAAACCAGAATTCGTACTTAACGAATATGGCCAGCGAGGGATTGATCAATCTGACGAATTTACGGGCGTTGCGAGGCGTATCCAGCGGTAAATAGAAAATTTGATCGGCACCTTCGTAATTTTTCCGGACCTCATAGCCGGAAGGAGAAAAAAACGTCAGGACGATCTTCCAGCCCGGGTGTGTCTTACGGAATTCTTCGATTACCGGGCGCCCCTGTTCAAATTCACCGAGGGAAGCGCAATGGAACCAGGCTACGTTCGGCGGTCGGCGGCTTGTCCTGAATCCGCCTTGGGCAGATGAAGGATCGGCGGTCGGCTGGCTATTAGCGACTTCTGACTCAATTTTAGCAAAGATCTTTCTACGGCCAACCACCCATTGTCGTGCTTTTCTGTTGAAAAGGCTCGCCATTGAGATGGCATCTCCATACAAATGAATGATCAGGTCGTAAATAAACCACATAAAGCAGGAAAATCAATAGTAGTAATAGGTTCCATCATTGCGGGCACGCAAGGGAACCATCCAGGCAATCTTTGGCCCGATCAGGAAATCAAACTGTCTTCCTTTTTCAGGCGGGGCCATGGTGTCGAAATAATAATCCCGGTAGGCTTTATTCCATCCTTCAAAAGCCTCCAGAGAAATGGTGAAGTTCATCAGGTGCCTGTTGCCAAAATACATAAATCCAATCGCCTGGTTAAGCATGAAACCTCCACTGAGCCTGTCGTATCCTCTTTTATAATCCCCTTTGAGTTGCGGTGCACTCTGATTCTCCACCTCGATCCTGACCTTGTGCATCATGTAACCGGATCCCACCGTAAAAAAAATTCCAGAATTTTTATCCGATTTCATCACCGGGAAAAGCTTTCCAAATTTAACACCGATCATGTTTCCCCTTTCAAATGTCGCGACTACCGCCGGTGTCCCGTCTCCGGAGATGATGTAACCGTCCGAATTCAATAGTTCCTCAAAGATATCCATGGTGTTTTTCACATTATTCCCAAAAACGAAATCGAATTCTGCATCGAAAAGCCAGTTGGATTTCGTTTTCCATTCAAAGCCACCACCAATAACGGAATTGGATCCGAATTGGTTTTTCATCTCTCCACCCGGCCACTGGTAACCATAAAAGCCATAAAAAAAAGGGATTGAAGAAGGGGTTTTCGTGTCGGTTTCCTTTACCTGGGCCTGGAGGAATTGGGCCAGGAAAATGAAGATCAGCGATAATCTGAAAATTCGCATTAAGGTATTTTTTCGCAAAGATATTAAATCCTGTCCACCCCAGGGGTATTGTATGATTCATTACGAAAAGGTTCACACATAATGATTTATAAAAGTTCATTATACGAATTCTTTTACGTTTTGCTCAATTTATATTTAATTCCGATTATTAAAGCCAGGTTATTTAAAGGAACAGTGAATTTCAACTGCTGATCCGGTTGATCATCAGGGATATCTTCGGTATAATCAATAAAGTTCACGTAGTTAACCTTCTTTTCCTTAGTAGTGAATTCCCACATATGGTCTTTATCATCATATTTATATTCACTCAATTTTCCGTGTTCCGGAGAATAAGAAATCGCATCCATTCGTGTTTCAAGAAAGAAAGAAAAAAATCGATTGATCACCAAATCTGTACCTAATGCGACCTGACAGCCTACAGGTATACCCCCATAATCATCAGCTTTTGCATCTACATGGTTATAATAATTAGATAATCTACCATACATATCATATTTTACCTGAGTAATCACCCCTATAATCATTCCTAATCTAACATAAGGTTCAAACTTTTTCGATTTAATGGAATAGGTAAGAGCCGGTACGAGGCTATACATCTTGACCATCGTCTTATTTTCAATTTGCAGATTAGGATAGATTGTTTCATATTTAATTTTAAAACCATTAAAGTAGTTGATACCAAGGTCAATACAGACATTCTTTTTAAAATTGTATCCAATTGAAGCACTGACAGGTATTCCAGATCCGTATCCCTTGATTATGACTTTAGTATCTGTAATTTCTCCGCCTAAATTGTAATTGTCACTATAAAAAGTCGAAGATGCCGTGGAAATTGCTGCACCCATACCAGCACGGACATAAAAGTGCTGTGCATGAACATTCATTACTGCAAAAAGAATAATAAGACAGTTTAAAAGTATTTTCATGGCCTTGGTTAATTTGGAAGTCTAATTTGAATAAATCACTTAAAGATACTACTTTAATTCAAAATGAAGAATTATCGTGCTGATGGCACTTAAAATGGATTGTGTATATTCCGTCCCCTGTGCTGCAAGATTTAATCACCTACGGTGAAGGCTGCAAGCCACAAGCCTCAAGCTACACTATTAGCTGACCACTCGACCACCTGACCACCCGACCACCTGACCACCCGACCACCTGTCCACTTTATCACCCTCCCACTTTACCACCTTATCACTATTTCACTACCTTTGCCCTCCGTTAAATATTCAATCAAACTAATTACTAAAATCTCCCTTTATGCGACCGATACGAATGGTGGACCTGAAAACCCAGTATGATAAAATAAAACCCGAAGTGGATGCGGCAATCCATGAAGTGCTCGATACGACTTCTTTTATTAACGGCCCGGCTGTTCAGCGGTTCCAGAAAAACCTGGAGCAATATCTTGGCGTTAAACATGTAATTCCCTGTGCCAATGGTACTGATGCTTTACAGGTTTCGATGATGGCCCTCGACCTGAAACCCGGGGATGAAGTCATCACCGTATCATTCACCTTCGTTGCCACCGTCGAAGTGATTGCCCTGCTTCAGTTAACACCAATCCTCGTGGATGTTGAACCAGGCACCTTCAATATGGACATTGAAGCGCTTAAAAAAGCGATTACGCCAAAAACAAAAGCTATTGTGCCTGTGCATCTTTTCGGGCAGTGCGCCAATATGGATGAGATCATGGCCATAGCAAAAGAACACAATCTTTTTGTCATCGAGGATGCATGCCAGGCGATCGGTTCAGATTATACGTTTAAGGATGGAACTGTTAAAAAAGCCGGGACCATGGGCCACATCGGCACAACATCATTCTTTCCGTCCAAAAACCTGGGATGTTACGGTGATGGTGGCGCGATTTTCACGGATGACGATGCACTGGCGACACGCCTGAGATTCATTGTCAACCATGGTATGCATATCCGCTATTATCACGAAGAGATCGGTGTGAATTCAAGGCTCGACAGTATCCAGGCAGCTATTCTCGATGTCAAACTGAAACATCTTGATGAATATGCAGCCGCCCGGCAAAAAGCTGCCGCCGCATACGATAAGGCCTTTTCCGTCAATCCTCACCTGCAGGTTCCCGTAAAATCAGAACGGTCAACACATGTTTATCATCAGTACACTTTAGTGACTAAAGATATCGACCGGGATAAACTGCTTGAGCACTTGCAGGCAAAGAACATCCCGTGTGCCATTTATTATCCGGTAGCCATGCATATGCAAAAAGCGTATCTCGATCCTCGTTATAAGGAAGGCGACCTGCCGGTGACCGAACATCTTTGCAAGACAGTAATTTCATTGCCTATGCATACTGAAATGGATGAAGAACAAATCGGATTCATTACCGGGGCAGTGTTGGAATTTATAGGTGATTAGGTGGCAAGGTGATAAGTTTGTAAGGTGGTTAATAACAATTTAACAGTTTGACAGTTTGACAGTTTGACAGTTTGACAATTTAACAATTTAACAGTAGACCCATTGAAAGATTATTTTTCCCACGATACGGCCATTGTCGATGAAGGCTGCATCATTGGCGACGGAACTAAAATCTGGCATTTTACACATATCATGACCGGTTGCGAGATCGGGGAAAAATGCAATATCGGCCAGAATGTGGTCGTTTCTCCCGGGGTAAAACTCGGGAACAATGTAAAAGTGCAGAACAATGTTTCGATATACACCGGCGTGATCTGCGAAGATGACGTTTTCCTGGGCCCTTCGATGGTTTTTACGAATATAAAAAATCCGAGAAGCGCCATCATACGCAAAGACCAGTATGCGACCACGCTGGTGAAGAGAGGTGCTTCAATCGGAGCCAACGCAACCGTTGTCTGTGGTATTACGATTGGTGAATTTGCCTTCATCGGTGCAGGAACGGTTGTGGTAAAAGATGTACCGGCATATGGGCTTGTCATAGGAAATCCCGGCCGTCATATGGGTTGGATGAGTGAATACGGCCACAGGCTTGAGTTTGATGAGAATGGTGTGGCGGTTTGCCCTGAAAGCGGCGAACAATACAGGCTGGAAGAAGGCAAGGTCACAAAAATATAGTTCAAAGTTCAAAGTTCAAAGTTCAAAATTCAAAATTCAAAATTCAAAATTCAAAATTCAAAATTTAAAATTTATACCTCAATGTCCCAGAACTTTGCTCTCATCGGTGCCGCCGGCTTTATTGCGCCAAGACATATGAAAGCCATCAAAGATACCGGCAACCAACTCATTGCTGCTGTTGACCGGTTTGACTGTGTAGGTATCCTTGATTCCTATTTTCCAAACACCAATTTTTTCGTCGAGACCGAACGGTTCGACCGGCATCTCGATAAACTTCGCCGCAGAGGTGAAAATAAAGTGGATTATGTAGCGATCTGCTCACCGAATTACCTTCATGATGCCCATATCAGGCTTGCACTTCGCAATGAAGCCCATGCCATTTGCGAAAAGCCGTTGGTTCTCAACCCGTGGAATGTGGATGCTTTGCAGGAAATAGAGCAGGAAACGGGAAAAAAGATCAATGTAATCTTACAACTCCGCTATCATCCTACCATTATAGCATTGAAGGAAAAGGTAGAAAATGGGCCGAAGGATAAAGTTTATGACATCGATCTTACCTACATTACATCCAGGGGAAACTGGTATTTTACATCCTGGAAAGGTGACCTTGAGAAATCCGGTGGGGTGGCAACCAACATTGGCATTCACTTTTTTGATATGATATCGTTGGTTTTCGGATCTACAAAAGAAAATATTGTCCATTATTCCGACCGTAAAACTGCAGCCGGATTTTTGCAGCTTGAACGGGCCCGCGTCCGGTGGTTCCTGAGCCTGGATGATAATACCCTTCCGGACGAAATGAAAAGGACCGGCCAACGCACTTTCCGCTCAATCCGGATCGAAGGTAAAGAAATGGAATTCAGCGGGGGGTTTACCGAACTGCATACCGAAAGCTATAAGCAAATCCTGAATGGGAATGGTTTTGGTGTGGAAGATGCCCGTAACAGCATAAATACGGTTTTCGACATCAGGAATGCAGTTCCTGTCGGTATTAAAGGAGACTTTCATCCATTTTTGAACAAATTATAATTTTCCTGGCCATTCGTGCCTTCATCGTTTATCCCTTTTTAAAAACTAATTAAAAAAATGAACTTATACGAACAACTGCTCCAAAAGCAAGCAACGCTGTCCGTGATCGGGCTGGGCTATGTCGGACTGCCCATTGCACTCGAATTTGCAAGAAAAATTAAAGTCATTGGCTTCGATCTGAATGCCGCCAGGGTTGAAATGATGAAAAACCGGATCGATCCGAGCGAAGAGCTGCCTTCAGAAGCTTTCGACGGTTGCGATATCGAATATACCGCTGATCCGGCCAGGCTGAGAGATGCTCAATTCCATATCGTAGCTGTACCAACGCCGATCGACCGACATAACCTGCCAGACCTGACACCTCTTCTTAAAGCCACACATGCCGTCGGAAAAATTCTTAAAAAAGGCGATTACGTGGTGTATGAATCAACCGTTTACCCTGGCGCTACTGAAGAAGACTGCATCCCGATCCTGGAACAGGAATCAGGACTGAAGCATATTGTCGATTTCAAAGTCGGTTTTTCACCGGAACGCATTAACCCGGGAGATAAGGAACATACGCTGGTTACAATTACAAAGGTGGTATCGGGTTGTGATGAAGAATCACTGGATATTATTGCAAAGACCTACGAGCTTGTTGTGAAAGCCGGCGTTTACCGAGCTTCCAGTATCAAAGTCGCTGAGGCAGCCAAGATCATCGAGAACACCCAGCGCGACGTCAACATCGCCCTGATGAACGAACTTTCCATTATCTTCAACCGGATGGGGATCAACACCTTCGATGTGCTCGAAGCCGCAGGTACCAAATGGAACTTCCTTCGCTTTTATCCCGGCCTTGTCGGTGGCCATTGCATCGGCGTCGATCCTTACTACCTGACATTTAAAGCCAAAGAACTTAAATACCATCCGCAGGTGATCGATAGCGGCCGGTTTGTGAACGACTCCATGGGCCCCTACATTGCCAAACAGCTGGTGAAGAAGCTGATTGCCGCCGGTAAAAACGTCATGGACTGCCGGATTCTCATCATGGGCACCACGTTTAAGGAAAATGTCAGTGATATCCGCAATTCCAAGGTAGCCGATGTTTACAATGAACTGAAATCCTACGGCGTACATATCGATGTCGTGGATCCGCATGCAAATTCAAAAGAAGTGATGCATGAGTACGGATATCCTGTGGCAGACGGTCCTTCAGGTAAATACGATGCAGTTATCGTGGCGGTCTCCCACAAGGATTACCTGAACATGCAGGAAAGCGATTTTGAGGCGTTGATGAATGATAAAGGAATACTGGCGGATGTAAAAGGCCTTTACCGTAAGAAAATCAAGAAGCTGACTTACTGGAGTCTGTAGTTGCTATTCACCACAATAGACACATAGAACACAATAGAAAGCACAGTAGGTCTATGTGTTTCCTACTGTGCCTTATGTGCCTATTGTGGTTAAAAAGAAATCATTAATGAAATCCATTATCTTTGCTCAAAAGAAATCCACGAAATGAAGATCCTCGTTACCGGCGGAACAGGTTATATCGGCTCTCACACTGTTGTGGAACTGCAACAGCAAGGCTACGAGGTGATCATCGTGGATAATCTTTCAAATTCCTCGGCGGGAGTCATCGAGCGTATTGCCATGATCACCGGGATAAAGCCCGAACTGCAGGTGTTTGATCTGTGTGATCCGGTTAAAACGGAAAGGTTTTTCAGCGAAAACCAGGATATTGGAGCAGTCATTCATTTTGCAGCATATAAATCAGTGGGTGAATCTGTCAAAAATCCGCTGAAATATTATAAAAACAACCTGCTTTCAACCGTTAATCTTCTTGAAAGCATGGTCAGACAAGGGATCCGGTCGATCGCGTTTTCTTCTTCCTGCACGGTATACGGTCAGCCGGAAACACTGCCCGTTACTGAGAATTCTCCCCTGCTGAAAGCCGAATCGCCGTATGGTAACACCAAAAAGATCATGGAGGACATGATCGCAGATGCTGTGAATGCATCTGATATAACCGCCATATCCCTTCGCTATTTCAACCCGATCGGCGCACACGAATCCGCATTGATCGGTGAAGCTCCCTCAGAGATCCCGGATAACCTGGTGCCTTATTTAACACAGACAGCCGCCGGTATCCGTCCTTTCCTTCGCGTATTTGGCAATGATTATGACACTCCCGATGGCACGCCACTCAGGGATTACCTGCATGTGGACGACCTTGCGAAGGCGCACGTGATGGCTTTGAAGCGAATGGTTGGATTCAAGACGGGAGGACGGGAGGACGGGAAGACTGTAGGACGATATGAGGTGTATAATTTGGGGACGGGTACCGGGTATTCGGTGATGGATATTATTCAATCTTTTGAAAGGGTGTCCGGGTTGAAGTTGAATTATAAGATTGTTGACCGCCGGCCCGGCGATATTGAAAAGATATGGGCAGATCCTTCGCTGGCGTATAAAGAACTCGGCTGGAAAGCAGTAAAAACGCTGGATGAGATGATGCTTTCGGCCTGGGAATGGGAGAAGAGGAGGAGTGGGGAAAAGGTGGTAAAGTGGTAAAGTGGTCAGGTGGTCTGGTGGTCTGGTGGTCTGGTGACCAGTGACTAATGACCAGTGGCTAATGACCAGTGGCTAATGACCAGTGACCAGTGATAAATGACTAATAACAAATGACAAAAAAAAGAACCATTTTGATCACCGGTGGAGCGGGCTTTATCGGATCGCACGTCGTGAGGCTTTTCGTCAATAAATATCCGGAATACCGCATCATTAACCTGGATGCGCTTACCTATGCCGGAAACCTTGAAAACTTGCGCGATATTGAAAAAAGGGGAAATTATCATTTTGTAAAAGCCAATATCGCCGAAGAAAAACAGGTTGTTAAAGCCTTTGAAGAATACAGGCCGGATGGAGTCATCCACCTGGCTGCCGAATCACATGTCGACCGGTCAATTTCAAATCCCACTGAATTTATTTATACAAATATTATCGGAACCGTCAACCTGCTGAACGCCTCACGGGCAATCTGGCCGAATAATTCCATAGACAAAAGGTTTTATCATATTTCAACCGATGAAGTTTATGGTTCATTGGGTGACACAGGATCGTTTACCGAAACGACGCCTTATGATCCAAAAAGTCCCTATTCAGCATCAAAGGCCAGCAGTGACCACCTGGTCAGAGCGTATCATCATACCTTCGGGCTTCCCGCCGTCCTGTCGAATTGTTCCAATAATTACGGGCCGAACCAGTTCCCTGAAAAACTCCTCCCTCTTTTTATCAACAATATCAGGCATAACAAACCGCTGCCGGTATATGGCAAAGGGGAAAATGTTCGCGACTGGCTTTATGTGGAAGACCATGCAAGTGCGATCGACCTGATTTTCCACCATGGTAAAAACGGTGAAACATACAATATCGGTGGAAATAACGAATGGAAAAACATTGACCTGATCCGGTTGCTGTGCAAACTGATGGATGAAAAGCTGCACCGTGCACCGGGAAAATCCGCGGAGCTGATCACTTATGTAAAAGACAGGGCAGGACATGATCTGCGGTATGCCATCGATTCTTCAAAGCTTCAGCAGGAACTGGGCTGGAAGCCTTCCGTGACTTTTGAAGAAGGGCTTTCACAAACCATCGATTGGTACCTGGCTAACCAGGACTGGCTGGATCATGTAACATCGGGTGACTATCAGAAATACTATGATAATCAATATGTGAGCAGATGAATGTGTTTAAAAGCATGTTTTCTTCACCAAAACCAGCGCTGAATGGTTACGCCGCGGTAAAAACCGATATGCACTCCCATCTCATCCCCGGTATCGATGATGGCGCCAAGACGCTTGGCGATTCAATTGCGCTTGCCCGCCGGATGCGTGAACTGGGCTATAAAAAGCTCATCACCACTCCTCATATTCAGCACGACTTTTACAGGAATACACCGGAGACTATTTTTGCCGGGCTGGAAAAAGTCAGGAACGCATTGAAGAAGGAGAATATCCCGGTTGAAATCGAGGCGGCTGCTGAGTATTTGCTGGATGATGGTTTTGAAGACCTGATGAATAAAGGCGACCTGCTGACGTTCAGCGGGAAGCATATCCTGGTTGAACTTTCCTATTTCAATCCGAATCCCAATCTTAAATCCTTTGTATTCAATTTGCAGGTCGATGGCTATAAGGTCATCCTTGCTCATCCCGAACGCTATACCTATTGGTTTAACAGTTTTGAAAAATTTGAAGACCTGAAGGACCGTGGCGTGCTTTTTCAGCTGAATATTGTGTCCCTGGCGGGATTTTACCCGGACCCGGTAAAGAAATTTGCCGAAAAATTCATCGAAAAAGGCATGATTGACCTGGTAGGCAGCGATATGCACAACATGAATTACATGGCTGCACTGGAGCGGGCATTGAAAGAGAAATCACTGGCTAAACTGATCGATTCGGGCAAGTTGCTCAATGCCGGGCTGTAAGTCGTTAGTCACAGGTCATTAGTCACTGGTCATTGGTCATTGGTCGCTGGTCACTGGTTGTATTAGTGCCTAAAACCAAGTGAATAATTCAGATTGATTTTTGCTGACTGCTGAATGGTGATTCTTTCCCCGAAGATCCGCGAAGAAACCAAGATGAACCGTTATGGTTCTTTTTTTAATTTTTTAATGTATTTCCCTTTCTTCTCTAACAAAGTTAGTTGTGGCGACGGCTTTGGTTTTTTAATATCAATCTGAATCACAGGTCTTTCCTTTTTATCCTTCTGAGAATGATTTTTGTACGTTTCCCATTCAGGAAAATAATCTTCCGCCTGGTTACCCCAACAAATCCAGTTCGGACGGGGCCCGCGTGCAAAAAGCTCAAGGTAAGGACCCTGGCTGCAGGCTTCAATCAAATCATACTGTTCGTCAGGTTTGCGGCTGTGTTCACGCTTTTGTTTAACGATCATATTTTCCTGAGTACGACCAGGTTGAAGGGTTCGGGCATTCTTTCCACGGACACCGAATAAGATCATCTCAGTCACATTCCGGAAATAAAAACCTACACCACGGCGGTCGGGACCACCATCCTTCCGGATTTTATACCAGACCAGGTTCGTTTTATAGGTGAATCCCCAGGCCTTCATTACTTCAAGCCCTTCTGCAAGTAGGGCATTTGGAACCCATAAATACAAATGAGCTGAATCGGTTATTGCTTCTTTTACAGGTATTTGCTTTATCTCTTCGAGAGTTAAAGTCGAATAACGGGAAAGTCGTTTATGCTCAGGAGCCATTTTCCCTGTCCTGTTTTCAAATTGCCAGGGTGGATCGGCAAGAATAGTAGCAAATTTTTTCCCAGCTGCAAAGCTTCTGAAATCCTCAGCTGCACTTAGTTTATCCTTCATAATCATTCAGAAGTTTAGTTGTAATACCAAATACCAAAATCGGGCATCCACCATTGCGGCCTGCTTCAAGTCTTGGTAATAATTTTCCCATGTGAGTTGTGCTTGCACCGTATTTCGGCATGATTTCCAATTTTCTGAACAGTGGATCCAATTCATTGCTCCTCGTTACCAATACACCGACACTAATCGCATCATATTCGAAAAATGCTCTAAACGCATACAAATCCCGATCAAAAGTTTGGTCTTTACTATTCCATTCAAGGTCAAATGCTACTCTTCCCTTCAGATAATCTACTTTATGCGAACCATGGTTGATGGTACTTTTCAATTCATGCTCTTTGCCTTTGACCTCATAAACTTTGAGTTCGGCCGCAAGGTTTTTTTCATTCCATCCCATTGGTCTCAAAATACCTGAAAAAAGCTTCGGAATATGGCTTTCACTGCCTCCAGCCTGGATGATATCATCAATAGTAAATCTGAAATTCCTTAGCGCTTCACAAATTTCTTTAAACTCTCCGGGAAATTCATTGGCTAAAATAGCTGCTGCATGCTTGAAATCGTGAGTTTCATATCGAAGATTAATATCATCGGGAATATAGTCATTATAAGGCATAGATGAATTTTTTTCGATTCTTGTCTAAGGCAAAGATACCCAAGAGTTAGATATTTCATTCAGTAACTTTAAAGTATTTTTCAGTTTTCCCTATGAAATCCATCATCATTCCAGTGGGCTGGATTATTGACGATATAGTTCTGAATCCGGGCCAAAGCCAGTTCATCACGAACAATATGATCATGAAATCTGGGTTGCCATTTGAATTTTAATTCTGGCAAAGTTTTATTTATAGAATAAGAACAAGCAGATTTATAAGATCTTATGATTACACCAATTGATCCGGCATTTGGGGATATTATGGACATGAACCTGGGACATGGAAATGAGGTCTGATCTGATTCTTTATCGAATTCAGATTCTTGTTGCAGATTAAAATTTAGGTGATGATTAGTGTTATGAGATTGATTTATAATAAAAACAATTCCATGGATGTGATTTGGCATGACTACAAAAGCACCGAGCGCAATATTTGAAAAATGAGCAGGTAGTTCAAACCAATATTTCTCTGCTATGTTACCAGCCTCTGATAATATCATAGTTTTATTCTTTATTGTCCCGAAATAATTAATCCGGTTACGTGTGCAAATGGTGATGAAATATTCTCCTATAGAACCATAATCCCAATTTGGACAACGTGCTGATTTAATCCTGTACCTTTTTCGAAATAAATCGGCCATAACAATTAAATTTTAATCATTTCCATTATATTTTATTGCATGGATTTTCTGGTTGTTTGGGCGGTTTTCCATCGTTTTCCATTGATTTCGCGTCGTTTTCCGTCGTTTTCCGGCGTTGTCCGTCGTTGTCCGTCGTTTTTTCGTTGTTGTAGAGACGTTGCATGCAACGTCTCTACAACCGTGACGGCAACAACCGTGATGGCATCGCCATGACGGCAATACCACCACCATGATTGTAATAATGGCAATCATGGTACGGATTAAAATGAATTAAAATATTGGTGGGAATTATGGATGTTTGTCAATACAAAAATAAAAAATGTTTGAAATTTCCGGTCATACCATCATTTCAAACATTTTATCTTGGTGGTTTAATTTATCATGAACATTTCGAATCCCCGCAAGCGGTACATGTCATGCAGCCTTCTTTATAAACGAGCGTGTCTTTCTCGCCGCAATTCGGGCACTTTTCTTTGGAAACCTTTGTTCCATCAGGGATATATCTTTTCAGCGCACGTACCACACCGTTTTTCCAGGTGTTGATTGATTCGGATTCGAACTGAAGATTGTCGACGAGGTGTACAACAAAAGGTAATGGCATGCCATGACGTAAAATGCCTGAAATCAGCTTGGCGTAATTCCAGAATTCTGTGTTGAACTGGTATGACAGACCTTCCATCGTTACCTTATAGCCGTATTTATTGGTATAAATAAAATCGTACCGCGAATTGATGTCATCGATGCGGTTTTTCACCACCTGCCCGGTTTTGACCCATTGCGGAACAAAAAAGCCTTCGGCTTCACCGGTGAAAATTTCATACGGCCTGTTATCAAGCAAACCGATTACAGCCACCCATTTATCTTTGTCGTTCTGGAAATGAAGCACTTCTGCATCAAGTACCCTGGGCCTCTTCGGGGCTGATGTTTCATGAAACTGCATTTCTTCCTTCTCCGGCTCTTTGCTCTTTTTATCATCTTTAAGTAAAACCCCAGAACGGGAACCGTCGCGGTAGATGGTCATCCCTTTGCAACCGCTTTCCCAGGCGGTCATGTAAATTTTGCTGACCAGCTCTTCGGTAGTATCGGCCGGTACATTCACGGTTACACTGATGGAATGGTCGACCCATTTTTGGATAGCTCCCTGCATCTTGACCTTGCTCAGCCAGTCAATGTCGTTGGAAGTCGCCTTGTAATAGGGTGATTTTTCGATCAGTTTGTTCAGTTCATCTTCATGGTAGGCCTTTACTTCCACCGGATCGTATCCATTGATGGTCAGCCATTCTTCAAATTTCGGATGAAACACATTGTATTCTTCCCAGGAGTCGCCTACTTCATCGACAAAATCAATCCTGACATCAAGGTCGTTGGGATTAACTTTTCTCCGCCTGCGGTAGGAAACCATAAATACGGGCTCAATGCCCGAGGATGTACGGGTGCATATGCTAACGCTGCCGGTAGGTGCAATAGTGAGCATGGCAATATTCCTGCGGCCATAGTTGACCATTTCCTGGTACAACTGTTCATCCGCTTCCCTGATCCGGAGGATGAACGGATTGTCCTTTTCCCGTTCAGCGCTGTAGACAGGGAAGGCGCCGCGGTCCCGGGCCAGGTTGACCGATGAACGGCAGGCTTCCAGGGCCAGTGTTTTATGCACCTCTGTGGAAAAACTGATAGCTTCGTCGGATCCATAACGCAGGCCCAGCGCAGCAAGCATATCGCCTTCTGCCGTGATGCCAATGCCGGTACGACGGCCCTGGATGCACTTCTCGCGGATATTCTGCCAGAGGTTTCTTTCAATGTGCTTAACTTCTTCTTCTTCGGGATCCGTGTTGATCTTTTCGAGGATCCGGTCTATTTTTTCCAGTTCGAGATCGATAATATCATCCATGATGCGCAGGGCATACCCGGCGTGCCGGGCGAACAGTTTACCGTTGAATTCAGCATGCTGTGTAAAAGGATTATCGACATAGCTGTAAAGGTTTATGGCGATAAGCCGGCAACTGTCATAAGGGCACAGGGGGATCTCACCGCAAGGATTGGTACTGACCGTAGCAAAGCCTAAATCGGAATAACAATCCGGAACTGCTTCGCGCTTGATGGTATCCCAGAAAAGAACACCCGGCTCAGCTGATCTCCATGCATTGTGGATGATCTTGTTCCAGAGTTGCATGGCATCAATCTCCTTGCGAACCATCGGTTCTGATGACACGATCGGAAATTGCTGCACATAGGGTGTATTGTTTTTGATCGAATTCATGAATTCATCGTCGATCTTCACCGACACATTGGCCCCTGTCACTTTTCCCTGTTCCAGCTTGGCATCGATGAACATCTCGGCATCGGGATGCTTGCTGGAAATCGAGAGCATGAGCGCCCCTCTCCGGCCGTCCTGGGCCACTTCGCGTGTGGAGTTGGAATAGCGCTCCATGAAGGGTACGATACCCGTTGATGTGAGTGCACTGTTTTTAACCGGGCTTCCGGTCGGGCGGATGTGCGACAGGTCATGACCGACACCTCCACGGCGCTTCATGAGCTGAACCTGTTCCTGGTCAATTTTCATGATGCCGCCGTAGGAATCGGAATTGCCTTTGTTGCCAATGACAAAACAATTCGATAATGAACTGATTTGAAAATTATTTCCGATTCCCGCCATCGGGCCGCCCTGTGGAACGATATACCTGAAATCTTTAAGCAAATAATAAATCTCATCTTCACTTAGCGGATTCGGATATTTATTCTCAATCCTGGCGATTTCCCTGGCCAACCGGCGGTGCATATCGTCCGGTGTCAGCTCAAACAACTGGTTGGCACTGTTCTTCAGGGCATATTTATTGATCCAAACATTTGCTGCCAATGTATCACCCCTGAAATACCCGGTGGCTGCCTTCTGCACATCTTCATAGGGGTAAGCTTGTAATTCCTGTATTGTCATATCATTATTCTGTTGAGTCGCAATATTTTGCGCCTCTTGCAGATTATCTGTCTGCGGAGCCTCTAAGTTTTTCGGCTCGTCGATGATTACCAAATTCTGTTTCTCTATTTCCTCCACAGGTGGTCGTTGCCGGTGCTCCAGCATTTCATGGAAATAATCGCTGCCTGTCTGAACCTGCTGATCCTGCGTTTGTTCTTTCTGCAGACTGTCGAAAAGGGTGTTTTCCATTTCTTTCATCTCACCTGTATTAAATAAAATATTCTAGTCTAAACGATTAATATCCAACGGTATTACTACTAAGTCCTGGGGGAAAATATCCTCAGGCTAAAATACAATAAGAAGCAGGGAATTATGAAATCAACTTTTCAACATTGGCACGTTGACAAATCGTATGTTATTGCTAATGTATTGTTTACGTTAAATTGATTATAGTTTTCAACAAAATTTGATAATTTTTTTAGTAATCCAACCTGCAGAAAGTGTATTTTTTAATCATTTTAATATACTGTTAATCTTGAGGTTAGAAAGTTCCAAGAGATTTTCAAATT